>JACCDU010032862.1_pt1 | contig 25558 bp, 28 predicted proteins | sample 7446081 | NCBI WGS metagenome assembly JACCDU01 (sample SAMN15323447, study PRJNA562643) | freshwater metagenome | isolation source: river surface water | place: USA:Blue River Watershed | collected 2017-08-17
GCCAATAAAAAATAAATTATCCTATGAATTTTAGAAAGCGCGAACGAGAAGCATCGGAAGTAGAAACAGGCGCCCTAGCGGATATTCTATTTTTTCTATTGATGTTTTTCTTAATGATTTCGACCTTAGCATCTCCGGATGCCATTCGATTATTGTTACCCAAAGCTGATTCAACGAAAGTTACACCACCTGTGGTTGAGTCGATTCGTGTCTCTGTGGATGCGAACAATAACTTTTTCATCGATGGAAATGCTCAGCCATTTGCGTTAGATCAAGTTGATGGTCAATTAAAAGAAATCTTAAAGACGAAAAAAGCCAATTCATTGATAATCTCCATTGATAAATCAAGAACGGTTCAAGATTTAACAGATGTATATGATTTAGCTGCCAAGAATAAGCTTTCAATGGTGATGGCAGCAGAAAAGAAAAAATAATATGGAAGGCTTTGTCATCATCGCCCTCAAATCAATAGCCGTCTACGTGTTCATCGTGGCGGCTATTCGTCTTTTTGGAAAGAAGGAGTTTGCACAATTATCGGTTGTAGATCTTGTTTTCATTTTATTAATCTCCAATGCCGTTCAAAATGCCATGGTGGGAGCCGACACCTCCTTATCGGGAGGATTGTTTGCTGCATTTGCCTTGTTTTTGACAAATTTTGCCTTTAAAAAGCTCGAATTAGTATTTCCCGGATTAAGCAAGGTGGTGGAAGGTGAGCCCATTGTTTTGGTTTACCAGGGGAAACTTATCAAGGGAGGTTTGGTAAAGTCATCATTGAGTGAGGAACAGTTAAATGCTGCAATTCGGGAGCATGGAATACCGAAAATAGAAGAAGTTGATTTAGCTGTTTTCGAAGTCGATGGAAATATCTCAGTGTTGTCGGAAAATTATCAGAAAATTTCGAAAAGAAAGCGGAAAGGACACAAGGTTCTTAGGTGAAATACGGCTTAAAATAGTATATTTGTAGCCTTTACTTAGCTGTTTGTAGAGCTAAGGATCATTTCATTTTCTTTTCTAATGGAAAAAATTTTAAAATTCGGTGGTACCTCTTGTGGGAGCATTGCGAGTATCGAATCAGTTTTGGCAATTATCGATGCCAATCATCAAGTAAAATCATCTTTCGCTGTTGTGTTTTCTGCCATGAGTGGCGTGACGAATGCATTATTAGCGGCTGGAGCGACAGCTGCCAGCAAAAAAACGCTAGAGCCTACGATTATTGAGTCTTTAGAAGCGCGTCATTTTGAGGTTATACGTCATTTTATTCCTGTTACGGCTCAATCTCAAGTTATTGCTCAGATTCGTACCTTGGTCAATGAATTGCGTGACGTACTGAAAGGAATTAATTTAATTCATGAGATTTCTCCAAAGACATCTGATTTATTAGTGAGTTTTGGGGAAAGACTTTCCACAGCACTAGTTGCAGCTATTTTGTCTCAGCGCGGTTTGCCTGTTCGTTTTGTAGATGCACGTGAACTTGTAAAAACGAATAGTCATTTTGGGAAAGCTGAGGTTCGTTTTGCGGAAACAAATGCGTTGATTCAAGCTAATTTTGAAGCCCATCCGAATGAAATTGCCTTGATTACTGGCTTTATTGGATCCAATGACGCTGGAGAAACAACGACTTTAGGTCGGGGTGGTTCTGATTATTCTGCATCTATTTTTGGTGCGGCATTGGACGTTCAAGAGATTGAGATTTGGACAGATGTGGATGGCATGATGACTGCGGATCCACGTAAAGTGGCTGCAGCGTTTACAATTCCGTCGATTTCCTACGCAGAAGCGATGGAGTTGACTCATTTTGGTGCCAAAGTGATTTATCCTCCTTCTTTACAGCCTGCTTTTGCGAAAAATATCCCAATTCGTGTTTTAAATACATTTAATCAAGCTTTTAAGGGAACGGTTGTTTCCAAGGTTTCTTCACCGAGTCCATATATTATAACTGGGATTAGTTCTATTGATGAATTAGCACTTGTGAATGTGCAAGGCTCGGGGATGATTGGCGTTGCGGGTGTTTCTGCCAAATTATTTACTGTCCTAGCCAAAGAAAAAATATCAGTTGTCTTGATTTCGCAAGCATCTTCTGAACATTCTATCTGTTTTGCCATCGACCCACAAGTTGTGTCTAAAGTTGATAAGATTTTAGCCAAAGAATTTGCCCAAGAGATTGCATCCGGTGATATTGAGGGCATCGATATCCAACAAGATTTATCCGTGATTGCAGTTGTGGGAGAGGGGATGCGCAAGCATACAGGGGTGAGCGGTCGTTTATTCTCTGTTCTTGGTAAAAATGGAATCAACATTGTAGCTACTGCACAAGGTAGTTCCGAGTTGAATATCTCCGTTGTGATTGGGCGAAAAGATCTTTCGAAGGCGCTGAATGTTATTCATGAGACTTTCTTTTTCTCACAAATCAAAACATTAAACTTGTATTTGGTCGGTGCTGGCTTAATAGGGAAAACCTTGTTGAATCAGTTAGTTGGTCAGGAACACTATTTAGAAAAATACAAAGGACTACGAATTCAATTGGTGGGTATCGCGAATTCGCGTAAACAAATCATCGATCCAGCAGGTATTCCAATCGATCAAGCGATTGATTTATTGGATTCAAACGGTATTTCTGCTTCTTTGGATTCATTTGTTGGCCAAATTAAGCAATTAAACTTGCCAAATTCCATCTTTGCAGATTGCACGGCGAGTAAGGAAACGCACCAGCATTATTTAGGTCTCTTTGAAGCGAACGTTTCGGTTGTTACTCCCAATAAAGTCGCAAATTCAGGTCCATATGAGCAATATGCGGCATTGCACCAAACGGCATTGAATAAAGGAGTGAAATTTCTGTACGAGACAAACGTGGGGGCTGGATTACCCGTGATTAATACCTTGCAAGGTTTAATTGCGTCGGGTGATCGCTTCGAGAAAATTGAGGGAATTTTGTCTGGAACCTTATCATTCTTGTTTAATCAATTTGTTCCTGGGAAATCTTTTGCCGCTGTCTTGCGAGAAGCTAAGGCGAAGGGATATACAGAGCCGGATCCTCGGGAAGATTTAAGTGGAATGGATGTGGCACGTAAGATCTTAATTTTGAGTCGGGAAATCGGGTTAAAATTGGAATTTGAGGACATCACGATTGATAAAATTATACCTCCTGCTTGTGAGGCTGCACCAACGGTGGATGCTTTTTTTGAGGAATTGGATAAGGCAAATTCCTATTTTGAGGCCCTGGTGAATGAGGCTTATGCTGATAACAAAGTACTTCGTTACATTGCCAAATTAGAAAATCAAAAGATTTCGATTGGCTTGCGAGCGGTTGGTTCAGATCATCCTTTTTATCAAATGGATGGAGCGGATAATGTGATTGCTTTTACAACCAAGCGTTACCATGACCGACCCTTGGTGATCAAAGGGCCTGGTGCGGGTGCTGAGGTGACAGCTTCGGGTGTTTTTGCGGATATTGTGTCAATCGGTAGTTATTTGTCTTAGTATGGAAAGTATTCGTGTTTATGCCCCTGCAACTGTTGCTAACGTAGCCTGTGGCTTTGATATTTTTGGGTTTGCGGTGAATCGCCCAGGCGATGAAGTTGTGTTAACGAAAACACAAACTCCAGGGATTGTTATCAAGGAAATTACGGGTGATGATGGCCGATTACCCAAAGATGTGGCGAAAAATACAGCAGGTATTGCCATCTTGAAATATTTGGAATTTATTGGACAGCCTGATCAAGGATTTGAACTATCCTTGCATAAAGATATGCCATTGGGCTCCGGTTTGGGCTCATCTGCGGCTTCTGCTGTGGCGGGTGTTTTTGCTGCCAATGAGCTGATGGGGAAGCCATTAAGCCAAAAAGAATTGTTGCCTTTCGCCATGGAAGGCGAACGTGTGGCCTGTGGTTCAGCGCACGCTGATAATGTAGGTCCGAGTTTGTTGGGAGGCTTTGTCGTTATTCGTAGTTATGATCCGTTGGACATCATTCAGATAGCTACTCCAGCGGATTTATATGCCAGTATTGTTCATCCACAAATTGAAGTGAATACCAAAGATGCGCGTCGGATTTTGGAAAGTGAAATTACCTTAGGAAAGACGATTACTCAAATGGGGAATGTGGCAGGTTTAGTAGCCGGTCTGTTGACCTCAGATTATGATTTAATCGGCCGTTCTTTGGTGGATGTCATTGTAGAGCCCGCGCGTTCCATTTTAATTCCACAATTTCAGGAAGTAAAAGCGGCTGCTTTGCAGGCAGGAGCATTGGGTTGTTCCATCTCTGGTTCCGGTCCTTCTTTGTTTGCCTTATCAAAAGGAGAGGAAACTGCGAATCAAGTGGCAAAGGCGATGTCTGAAGCATTTAATTCGGTTGGAATTGGTTCTGAGGCCTATGTTTCTCAAATTAACCAACAAGGCCCAATGATTCGCTAGGCCTTCGGGTGGGCTTGTTTATAGATTTCCTTCAGTTTTTCCATGGAATTATGCGTGTAAACTTGCGTTGCTGCAAGATTTGCATGTCCTAGCAGTTCTTTGATTGCATTTAAATCTGCTCCCCGATTCAATAAATGGGTAGCATAGCTATGACGTAAAACGTGTGGAGATTGTTTTTCTAAGGTGCTGACCTCGCCTACATATTTTTTTACAAGCCTTTGGACGAACATTGGATAACAGGGTTCCCCTTTGTCGGTCAGCAGTAACTTGGGGTGATGAAACGGGTTTAACTCTTGGTATTGTTGAATAAGATCTACCAGTAATTGGGGCATCGGGATGATGCGCTCTTTATTGCGTTTTCCGATTACCCGCAATGTTTTTGCTGTCAAGTTGACCTGTTGATGCGTTAATTGTATCAATTCCGCCAAACGCATTCCTGTTCCATACAGTAGCATTAATGCTAATTGGTCTCGCACCTCTTCAAATGTATATTTAGGGTTATCCTGAGGGCTAAATAGTTGGTCCAGTTCAGATTCTCTCAGATACATTGGGAGTTTCTTGCTGGTTTTGACCATGCGGATGGTTTGCATGGGATTGTCGGTCACATCTCCCCGACGTAATAAGTATTTGTAAAAGGTACGAAGGGTGGCTAGTTTCCGATTAATTGAACGGTTTTGTATGCCTTGATTGGATAACTCCACAAGCCACAAACGAATGGTTTGGCTTTTAATTTGATGAATGCTTAGGTTATCCTGAGCAAGGAAATCGAGAAACTGTAAGAGGTCAATTTGATAGGAGCGAAGCGTTAATGGACTTAATCGCCGTTCTACTTGAAGATGCTGTAAAAAAAAATTGACTACTTCGCGATTCATACATCGAAAGTAGTCAATTCTAAGAAAAATCGAAACAAACTAGTTGTTGATATTTCCGTATGTCTTCTGCTTGTAAGCAGCACGAATCATTTCCTTACGACGATCGACTGATGGTTTTTCAAAAGCAGATCTTCTACGTAATTCTTTTACTACACCTGTTTTTTCAAACTTCTTTTTAAAGCGCTTAAGGGCTTTATCAATTGACTCGTTCTCTTTTATCGAAATAATTAACATGTATTTTGTCCTTTTTGAATTAAAATGTTCGCAAAGATAAATTTATTTTTTTGATTGTGCAAGTAGTCTTTTGGAATTTTATGAGTGAAAATGTCCTATTTTTGTAGTTCATTTTAATTCAATTGTATGTCGGAGTTTTCACGGACAACTGTCACGGCCGCTTTAATCTATGCAAATGGTCCCATTCACATTGGACACTTGGCAGGATGTTATTTGCCAGCTGATATTTATGTGCGCTATTTACGTTTAAAGAAGGAGGATGTCATTTTTGTTTCAGGAACAGATGAGCATGGTGTGCCCATTACGATTAAGGCGCAAAAAGAGGGAAAAACACCGCAGGAAGTGGTAGATTACTATTATTCCAATATTAAATCGTCTTTTGAAGACTTTGGTATTTCCTTTGATATTTATGGAAGAACGTCGGATCCGGCGCATCACAAAATGTCACAGGATTTTTTCTTGCATTTGTATAATGAGGGGAAATTTATAGAAGAAGTAACAGAACAGTATTATGATGTGGCTGCGGATCAGTTTTTGGCCGACCGTTATATTACGGGAGAATGTCCTAAATGTCACCAACCGGGAGCTTACGGTGATCAATGTGAGAAATGTGGTTCGTCTTTATCGCCGACGGAATTAATTAATCCGAAATCATCGTTAAGTGGTGCCTCGCCGATTTTAAAAGAGACTAAAAACTGGTTTTTGCCTTTGGATCAATGGCAAGGGGCTTTGGAGGCTTACGTAAATTCACATCCTGAATGGAAACCAAATGTGAGTGGACAAGTGAAATCTTGGTTGCAAGATGGACTTCGCCCACGTGCGATGACCCGTGATTTAAATTGGGGTGTCCCGATTCCTTTGCCAGAAACGGAAGGGAAAGTGTTGTATGTATGGTTTGATGCGCCGATTGGATATATCTCGATGACGAGTCAATTAACGGCCGACTGGGAGAAATACTGGAAGGCGAAGGATAGTCGGATTGTTCACTTTATCGGAAAAGATAACATCGTTTTTCATTGTTTGATTTTTCCTGCGATGTGCATGGCGCATGGCGAGTTTCAATTAGCGGATCAAGTTCCTGCGAATGAATTCATGAACTTGGAAGGAGATAAAATTTCAACTTCACGAAATTGGGCGGTTTGGTTGCACGAGTATTTGCAAGATTTTCCAGGGAAACAAGATGTATTGCGTTATGCGCTAACGGCTTCGAGTCCAGAAACAAAGGATGCAGATTTTACTTGGGCTGATTTTCAGACAAAAAACAATTCCGAGTTGGTAGCCATCTTAGGAAATTTTGTCAATCGTGCATTTGTGTTGATCGATAAGAATTTCGAAGGTATTGTGCCCTTAAAAGCTGCTGGAACTGGATTGGAAGATGATGTGAAACAAGCCTTAGCTGAAATTCCTGCAAAGCTGGAAGCCGCATTAGCAAATTATAAATTCCGGGATGCTTTGGTATTAGCCATGGAAATTGCACGTATTGGTAATAAGTATTTGGCCGATGCGGAACCTTGGAAAATTATTAAAGAAGATAAGGAGAGGGCAGGGACTGTCTTGAATTATGCCGTTCAATTGGTCGCACATGCATCAATAGCTTTAGAACCTTTTATTCCTTTCACCGCTGCAAAATTACGCACAGCCTTGGGAATAAAAGTGGCTGACTGGAATGCCATCGGTGATTTTGAATTGATTCCTACCGGGCAGCATCTGGCTAATCCAGGACTTTTATTTGAGAAATTGGAGGATGATGTGATTCAAGCGCAAGTAGATAAATTAAAACAAACAAAAGCAGCAATGGAATTAGCGAGTAAACAAGTGGAACCGATAAAAGAAACAATCGATTTTGAATCTTTTACGAAAATGGATTTACGTGTTGGTCAAATTACTGCGGCTGAAAAGGTAGAGAAAAGTAAAAAGCTATTGAAGTTGGCCGTCAACGATGGCCAAAAAGAGCGAACTATATTAAGTGGAATTGCAGAACATTTTGAGCCATCGGATGTGATAGGCCGACAAGTCTGTTTCTTGGCTAATTTGGCGCCACGTAAAATCATGGGACAGGAGAGTGAGGGGATGATCTTGATGGCTGAAAATGCTGATGGAAGTTTAGCATTTCTACAGCCAAGTAAGGAGATCTGGAATGGAGCCTCGATTAGTTAAAGGGAGTAAATAAAAATAAGGCCAGAAGAAACTTCCGGCCTTATTTGTGTAACCTCTAAACCTATTTAACTATGAAAATTTATACAAATATAGATGTTTTGTTTAAATATTATAGGTTTAATGCAAAAAAAATAAAAAAGGCGCCGTTAGAAACAGCGCCTTTTTTGATTACCTCTAAACCTATTTAACTATGAAAACTACTTACAATCTAATTTTGAAATACAACGATCAACTCTTTATTTTGGTCTGTTTCGTTGGTTAAATCTGCCTCAATTTTAGGCTCAATGGCCAATACTGACCAGATTGCATTGATTGCTTTCGCAGATTTGTTTATTTCTTTTACCCAAGTATTCGTTTTTTTATCCATAACACCTGCCTGATTTACAATGGATTGAACCGTCTCATTGAAGAGTGCTTGTTCTGCCTTGCTAGCTTTTAAGTAAGCCGACTGGTTGTTTTGGTAATTCTCTAATATTGAAATTGTTAGGCTTGCTGATGAAGAAGCATAAGCTCCTAAAAATTCTTTTTTTATCAATGATTGAATAACTTCAGAAAGTGTTTCTTTATTAAGTGACAATACTATTGTCGACGTATCTACATTTGATGCCGTTCCGTTTGCTTTTACCGCTGTTGTTGTTAGGCTTAGTCCCACTAAAACGCTAACCATTAAAAATTGCTTTTTCATAAATTTGTTATATTTATTAACTAAATCAACGATACAAATTTATTGCATTTTTTTAATATAGCAAAACTTGCTTTTGGACAATTTCTAAATCAATAATTATATTTTAATTGATTTTGATGTGTATTTCAGAATAAATTATATTTTTTTCAGTAAAATACCAAATATAATTTGGATAACAATTGTAAAACTTTTGAATAATTCTATTTGGTCAATTCAGGAAAAATTATAAAATTCTTTAAAAAGTACAATCATTGGTTGTATTTGTTCATTGTTTGTTGGATACCTTGTAGGCAGAATGAATCAATGATCTCATTGGAGCGATTCAGGATGAATGGGATTAGTCCAATTTCATCTTCGGAAAAGTTACTTAATACAAAATCGGCTTGTCTTCCTTTTGAAAATTCAGCGCCAATTCCCATGCGAAGGCGGGCATACTCTTGTGTGTTCAATGTTGCTTCTATGCTTTTTAGACCATTATGACCTCCGCTAGAACCTTTAGGCTTTAATCGGAGTGTTTCGAAAGGCAGCGCGATGTCGTCTGTTAAAATTAACAGTCGATCTGTTTCTATTTTTAATTGTTGGCACCAATAATTAACCGCTTTCCCACTCAGATTCATGAATGTGCTGGGTTTCAACAGATGTATTTGGTGGCCTTTAAGCTTATAGGACGTTACAGCGCCTAATCGATCTTGAGTAAATTGTATCGATTTTTCTTTTGCTAGGTAATCCAAAGCCATGAAGCCGATGTTATGACGTGTAAATAGATATTCGGGTCCGATGTTGCCTAAGCCAACAATTAAGAAGTTCATGTGTTATAATATTTAGTACAAATTACGCGCAAATTTTTTAGAACACCTCGAAGGCATTACCTTCGATAAAAATTTTTCCCATGAATAAGATTGCATGCATCACGGGCGCGAGCTCAGGAATAGGTTTAGCGACTGCTAATGCGTTGTCGGCCGTTGGCTATCGGTTAATACTTTGTGGCCGTCGCTTGGAGCGATTGGAAGCCTTAAGTGCGGAATTAAAGACTGATTCTTATCTATTGACCTTTGATGTACGTGATCGAAATGGGGTAGAGGCGGCCTTTCAATCACTTCCTGATGCTTGGAAAACGATTGACGTCTTGGTTAATAATGCAGGTAATGCTCATGGAATGAGTCCAATACAAGATGGTGATCCGGCTGATTGGGATGCCATGATGCACAGCAATGTGGATGGTTTATTAAATGTTTCGCGCATGGTCATCCCGGGAATGATTCAGCGAAATGCTGGCCATATTGTTAATTTATCATCTATTGCGGGGAAACAAGTCTATCCCAATGGAAATGTGTATTGCGCATCTAAAGCAGCTGTAGAGGCACTTTCCCAGGGGATGCGTCAAGATTTGAATGTACATGGCATTAAAGTTTCAAATGTGGCACCTGGTGCTGTGAATACGGATTTCTCTTCAGTTCGCTTTAAAGGGGACCAACAAAAAGCGGATGCTGTTTATGCGGGATTTGATCCTTTGTTAGCTGATGATGTCGCTGATTTGATTCGTTATATTGTTACTGCGCCAATACATGTGAATATTGCGGACGTAACGATTCTTCCGAAAGCACAGGCTTCGGCAACTCAAATGTTACGAAAAAATTAAATGCTTCGTTGGCGAACGGTTTCGTAGATAACGACTCCGGCTGCTACTGATACGTTTAAAGAGCCCACTTGTCCACTTTGTGGAATAACGGCTAAATCGTCTGATTTACGAATTAATTCATCTGAAATACCGTCTTCTTCTGATCCCATGATGATGGCAACGGGGCCACTGTAATCAACGCCATAAACAGAACTGCGTCCTTTTTCGGTACATGCGACAACTTTTAGGCCCGAGTTTTGTAGGAAATCAACGGTTTGTAATAAGCTATCTTCCTTGCAAACTGGAATGAAGTTTAATGCTCCTGATGAAGTTTTCATGGCATCTCCATTGATTTGAGCTGCGCCACGTGCCGGAATGACAATGGCATGGACCCCAGCACATTCCGCCGTTCGTGCAATCGCACCGAAATTACGTACATCTGTGATGCGGTCTAAGATCAAAATAAAGGGAATTAGCCCTTTTTCGAAGGTGTCAGCAATGACATTTTCTAATTTGGCATAATGGATAGCTGAAACGAAAGCAATAGCACCTTGGTGATTTTTACGCGTGATGCGATTCAATTTTTCCAAGGGAACTTTCTGAACTTGAATACCTTTTTCGCGTGCCAAATCAAGAATTTCACTATTCCCAAGTTCGCGTTGAACCAAAAGGCGGTCAATTTCTTTGCCCGAACGAAGTGTCTCTAATACGGATTGTACCCCGAATACAAACTCTTTGTTTTCTGTTTTAGGACTTGTGAAATGTCTAAATGGGCGCTTAAATGGCTGTCTTGATTCGTTTTCTTCTGACACGTTGATTGCTGTAAATTTGATGCAAAGGTCGGTATTTTTTTTCAAATCATTTGTCTGAATGTCAAATTAAGCCGAGGATCCTTTATTTTTTTTGATTTAGGTAACTGATGAATCCAATGAGTTTGGGTGGGTCCTTGCATTAATAATAGGCTTCCAGGAGTTAATTCAATGCTTACTTTTTCCTGTGTCTCTTTGTGTTTGAATTCAAATTTTCGTGCTGCCCCAAAACTAACCGAGGCTATGCAGGAGTTGGGCTTAATTGTTTTCTCATTGTCTGAATGCCAACTCGTCCCTTCATTGCCGTCGTGGTAATAGTTCATTAAACCGCCGTTGAAGGCTATTTGGGCCTTTTCTTCGATGGCTGATTTAATGTGCATCAAGCTTGGCGTCCACGGTATACCAATTTTCGTTCGACCGGAATATGTATAGGGCCTTTCATCATCAGCATACCAGGCTACTTTTCGACGGGTTTGAATGAATCGGCCAAAGAGGACGACTTCATCATGTTTCCAAGGAATTTCATCGCTAAGTATGCGCAAAAACTCTTGGCTTTCTTTGATTGAAAAAAAATCAGCATAAAAGAATACTTCCCCGTCATAAGGAAGTAAGTTTTGATCAGGAGTTATCGGAAACAAGGAAAGCATTGTTCAAATTACAGATTCTACCTTAAAAATTTTACCTTTGTTTCAAATTTAATCTGCATGTACAAAACTACTGAAATTGCCTCATCTGAAATCCCTTCAGATAATCCTGTTCACCAACGATTATTGTTTCCTTATCAGCATGTCAGCCAGCTGGTTGGAGGAAATGTTTTGGAAATTGGTTGTGGGACGGGCCGTGGTGTGGCAGTTTTGGCAGATAAGGTGAGTGCTTATACGGGTGTTGATAAGAACACCGAATTAATGCAAAGCTTGTCGGCAAAATATCCTGATTTTAAATTCATCGATATGTTTTTGCCACCATTACAAGATTTGCCTGATAATCATTTCGATTTTGTCATTACTTTTCAGGTGATAGAACACATCGAAAATGATGCTTTTTTCTTACAAGAAGCTGCACGGGTATTAAAGCCGGGTGGTAAGTTGTATTTAACTACCGTGAATCGCGATTTTTCATTGTCTCGAAACCCATGGCATGTGCGCGAGTATTTGGCTAATGAATTAGGTGATTTAATGAAGAAATACTTTTCAGAGGTCATCATGGAGGGTGTTCATGGAAATCAAAAGGTGATGGATTATTATGAAGCAAATAAGAAATCGGTGAAGAAAATCACACGTTTTGATATATTCAATTTGCAATACCGCCTTCCTCGTACTTGGTTGCAAGTTCCTTATGATATTGCGAATCGGTTGAGTCGCTTGTCGATATCGAAATCAAGTAATGACTTAGTTAATTCGATTCAAGTGGATGATTATTTCTTGAGTGATAAACCCGCAGAATCCTTGGACTTCTTTTATACAGGTATTAAATAATGGAATTCATCGACGAAGCCATCGAGGAATATGCACGTCTTTTTTCGGATGCGCCGAGTGATTTGTTGCAATCGCTAGATCGGGAGACACATGCCCGTATTTTACAGCCCCGCATGTTATCGGGACATTTACAAGGCCGTTTTTTGTCTATGCTTTCCAAGCTGCTTGCTCCTCAATTAGTCGTAGAAATTGGTACTTATACGGGCTATTCAGCATTATGCTTGGCGGAGGGATTACAACCCAAGGGTAAACTGATCACCATCGATATCAATGAGGAATTGGAAAGTTTTACGCGTTCTTTTTTTGATCGATCTGACTTCGCTGATCAAATAGATTATCGAATTGCGGATGCGCAAGAGGAATTAGCCATGATTGATGGGCCAATCGATTTGGTATTCATTGACGCGGACAAGCGAAATTATGCGAACTATTTTGACTTAATTATTGCCAAAATGCGACCCGGTGGTTTGATTTTAGTTGATAATGTCCTTTGGAGTGGTAAGATTGTCGATCCGAAAGCCAAGGATAAATCGACCAATGCCTTGCGTGATTTTAATCAAAAGTGTTTGGATGACCCACGTGTTGAAAAAATGCTACTTCCGCTACGAGATGGGCTTTATATGCTTCGGGTGATCTAAGGTTTCAATTTTAGTTTTTGTCCTACGCGTATGGTCGGAATTTTTCCTAAATTATTCCATTTGATTAAATCATCAATGGACACTTGGTAAACTTTTGCGATTTTGAATAAGGTTTCTCCCGCTTCTACTTCGTGGATGAAATAAACCGTTCCAGCTGGTTTTTTTGCTATTTCAGGGGCAATGATAGGCGTTTCTTTGGGCAAGTTTACCTGAGTTTGCTCCATGATTTTGCTTTCCTCTTTTGTGTCTGATTTAATTACAATTTCACGTGATTCAGCAGGCGCAATGTAAAAGGATTTTTCAGAATCATTCGAAGAGATCTTTCGAACTTCTTCCACTTCAACCTTGAAATCTTGTGCTGGAGCAGTTTGAACTTTTTTTGCAGGTTCTTCTTTTGCACTTTTTTCCTCTAATTTTTGTGCAATTATTTCAAGCATAGGTATACGGCGATTAACCTTTATTTTTTGACCTATGGTGATCATACTTGACAGATTCATCTCATTTAAACGAAGCAAATCAGCTAATTTCATTTCGTATCGCGCTGCGATATTGCTTAAATTATCCCCAGATACGACCGTATGGTTTTTGATTTCAAATTGATCACTTAGAATCTGTTTGTTTTGAGTTTTTACTTTTTTTGTCGGCACATAGAGTTTCGTAGAATCGACAGAAGCCGTAAAAATAGGTTCCTCTTGTTTGACTTCTTCGGAATTGAATATCTTTAAATTAGATGGATGGTAAAGGGTATAGCTCTTATCCGAAGGAATCCAATCTTTTAAAATCCAAGCATTATATCGCTTCAAATCATCATAACTAATTTTCAATTCATCCGATAATTCGTAGAGATTTTTTCCTTTGGTATTTAGGTGAGTAACCAAATTAGTACTATCGTTTAGGACAGGTAAATTCGCCATTTGTTCTGCCCAAAACTCTTTATATGCTAAAAATCGGATAACATACCAGTCAGTGGATGAGTCAACCTCAATCTCCGTTTTGCCTGCCCAATTAGTAGCATAGGGTAGTTTTTTGATTGTTCCCAATCCCACACGATAGGAAAGTAATGTGCTCACCCAGTTGTTTAGGACCCCATTGTTGCGAGTAAAATAGTTGACAGCCCCTTTTGTTGCTTCGATGATGTGACGGCGCTCGTCAATTTCTTGATCAACTTTTAATCCAACATCTTTGGCCGTTTCGAGCTTAAATTGCCAATATCCTACTGCGTTTGACGTTGAAATGGCATTGGGGTTCAGAGAACTCTCCTGAACGCACAAAAATTTGAATTCTGGGGGAATATTTCCTTGAGTTAAAATGGGTTCAATGACGGGGAAATAGAGACGCATTTTATCTACAAGCGATGCGACATATTTTTTATTAGCCCCCAACATGGCAAATTCCTTTTCAAAAATGGGTTTTGCTGAAGGGTGTACAGATACACGTACATTCCCTATGGAAATGGTATCCGGAACGGCATGATTCGCCCAAAGTTTTCCGACAGATAAGGCGAGCAATACGAGTAGGAAGAATTTTTTCAAATGGGCTTTTTTTATTGATGCAATTGCAAAATTACCAAAATATTTCATTTAACGGAAGGCATTCCTTTTTATTGCGCTTCCTAGAATTAGCTTTACCTTTGTATAAATTTTGAAGAAGTATGATTTTAATTGACGATACGGTTATTAGTGAAGATGTTGCAGATGAGTATTTTGTCTGCGATTTGACAAAATGCAAGGGTGCTTGTTGTGTAGAGGGAGATTTGGGGGCGCCCTTAGAGCAGGAGGAATTAGCGATCATAGATCGCATTCAAGATGAAATTCGTCCTTTTTTATCGGCAGATGGAATTGCAGAGCTTGCTAAGCAAGGGAATTACATCTTAGAACCGGATGGCGATTATTCTACGCCGATAATTCAAGGTCGGGAATGTGTGTATGCCATTTATGATGAAAAAGGTTATTTGAAATGCGGTATTGAACAAGCCTACTTTGCGGGTAAAACAGATTTCCGTAAGCCGATTTCCTGTCATTTATATCCCATACGTATTCAGAAATTAGCTGAATACCAAGCAATTAATTATGAGCGCTGGACCATTTGCTCCGATGCTTGTTCACATGGGAAAGAATTGGGCGTACCTGTTTACAAGTTCTTGAAGGATCCTTTGATTCGTAAATTTGGGACCAAATGGTATGCAGAGTTGGAACGCGAAATTGAAGAACGTCAATTAGACTAATGCCAAAGGCTTCAAATGCATTTGATTTAATTTATCAGGTCGTTCGCGAGATTCCAGCGGGTCGTGTTACTTCCTATGGGGCCATTGCAGCCTATTTAGGTATGAAGGGCGGCGCTCGAATGGTGGGTTGGGCGATGAATGCCTCCCATACAATTGCTGATCTTCCTGCTCATCGCGTTGTCAATCGCAATGGTTTACTCACAGGTAAGAATTTTTTTGGTGGGGATCGCATGCAAATGTTGCTCGAATCTGAAGGGATTCAAGTTGAAAATGATCAAATACTGAGATTCAATACCCATTTTTGGGATCCTGCGATTGAATTATTATAGGTTTCGTAGGTATTTTTTACCACCCAAGGCACTCATTTGGCGTTTAATGAAGGAAGTTCTTTTGGCTACATAAGCCGACGGATTTTTGATGGAGAAACGAATGGGATTAGGAAGGCAGGCGGCAATGCGTGCTGCTTCTGTTGTACTTACTTCGGTTGAGGTGTGGCCATAATAGCGCCGACAAGCTTCCTCCACACCAAAGGTCATTTTGCCTGTTTCGGCTACATTTAAATACACCTCCATGATGCGTTCTTTTCCCCAAATAAATTCGATTAATATCGTAAAATAGGCTTCTAAGGCTTTTCGGAAATAGGAGCGACCTTGCCAAAGGAAAACATTCTTAGCCACTTGTTGGGATATTGTACTCGCCCCTTTAATCCTTTTCCCTTTACGATTTTTGACAATAGCCGTCGTCAGGGCATCGAAATCAAATCCATGGTGTTCGGGGAATAATTGGTCTTCAGAAGCGATCACTGCCAAGGCACAATTGCGATCAATTTCTTCATAAGAAGCCCATTGACTATGTATTTTGCTAGGTTCTCCATCCATGAGGGCATCGATTTTACGGGAGGCCATCGTGGGGGTGAAGTAAATTGGAATAAATTTTAAAAGGACTACCGCTACGATGGTGCTAATCCAAATGTACAGGAATAGTCGGCCTATTTTTTTTAAGAAGGATGACGATCTTTTTTTAGGAGCTTTATTCAAGCGGTCGAACTTATTGCTTCGAGGAGTAGAGCGGTAAGTACTGGTAAGGTCGACGCGTTTGGCCATGGAATGGGTATTTTTTATTGTATTGGCAAAAATACGAATTATGAATTAAGAATTAAGAGTTAAGAGGTATGGTATTTGTCTAGTATCGATAGCTCATGCTGTGCCCCCTAGGTTGAAACTTGGGGTTGCTATCTGAGGACTTTGGTAGGTTTGTCTGATGGGAACTTGATACCTCATTTCTACTCCCTAGGCTGAAGCTTATGGTTATATAACCCCAGACTTCAGTCTAGGGATCGACGAATTTCTTTCGCGTCTCTACTTGCTATCTTCCAAAATAAATATCTCCGCCGACAACCTATCCGCGATCAATTTGCCTTTTCCCACAAGCTTTAACCGATCCTCTGAAATAACTGCATAGCCATTTGAAATCCAAGATACAATTTCTTCTTCTGGGAAGGCAGCTTGAATCGACTGGAAACGTTCTCTCAAATAGCCCAAATCTACTCCCCAATGCGTACGCAATTGGGTCATGATGTACTCATTAATTTGATTCTCCGGGCTTAATATTTCAACCTCGGCTGGAATATTCCCTTGTGTAATTTGCTTCACATAAGCCGCATTATTGGCCACATTCCATTGCCTGCTCGTTTGATTAAAACTATGTGCCGCAGGACCGATACCTAAATAGGATTCCTGCTTCCAATAACTCGAATTATGCCTGGATTCATTGCCTGGTGTTGCAAAATTGGACGTCTCGTAGGCAGTAAAACCTTTATTTTCTAAAAATTGGTGTGTGTATTCGAAATAGTCAGCCATGTTTTGTTCCGGGCTTTCCTGCAGTTGACCCTTCTTTAGTCGATGTCCAAACACCGTTTTTGGCTCAATCGTCAAACTATAGGCGGAAATATGTTGGACTCCTGTGCCAACGGCTTTGGCTAAATCATGTTCCAACATGCCCACATCATTTCCAGGAATTCCATAAATAATGTCGATGCTGATATTTGAAATTCCAATTGCTTGCGCATCACGAATCGCTTGTACCGACTGTTCTGCATCGTGGTTCCGATTTAGAAATCGGAGATTATCATCATGAAAAGATTGAATTCCAATACTCAAACGGTTTACACCTATTTGCTTCAACCCTTGGATGTATGCAGGCGTTAAATCCTCCGGATTAGCCTCCAAAGTTATTTCAGCACCTGATTCTACATCGAAATGCCGATGTATCACTTCGAAAATGGACGATAATTCTGAAAGACTTAGCGTAGAAGGGGTTCCACCACCGAAATAGACGGTTGATAATTGTCGAGTCCCCAGGTAATCTTTTTGCAATTCAATTTCCTTGATCAATGATTGAACCAATTCCGATTTTCCCGCCATGCGCGTTGAGAAATGGAAATCACAATAGTGGCATGCCTGATGACAAAAGGGGATATGCAGATAAAGGTGCACCGGATTAAGGTTCAAAAATCAAGTAACTCAATTGCTCCGACTGAAACATTTCCTGAGCAAGGGATTGTAGTTGTTCCGAAGATACTAAATCGATTTGCTCAAATATTTCTTCCAAGGTTTCAATTTTCTCACGATCTAATAAGCTTTTGGCCATCATCAACATGAAATTCAAATTGCTTTCCTCTGCCATGGCCATTTGGCCCTTTAATTGGGATTTAATCTTCAATAATTGCGCTGGACTTAACCTGCGATCCTTCAATTTGTCAAATTCCTTGTGAATTAATTTAACAGATTTGGCGACCTGATTGGATTCTGTTCCAAAATAAATTGCCCAAAAACCGGAATCTACATAGGAGGTGAAATTTGCCTCGATGGAATAGACTAAACCTCTTTTCTCACGGATGGAAACGTTTAACAAGGAATTCATGGAAGGGCCTCCCAATAAATTGATCAACATGAAAAAAGCCAATCGGTCCGGATGTTTAATGGCATAGGATTGTCGGCCTAATGCCACATACGATTGATTTAAACCTCTTTTTGTGATTTTTTCCATCGGCAGCATGCTCGGTGGCAAAATACGTTTTACCTGGTTACGCTGAACAGGAATATGGCCTAAATGCTTTTCCGCCCATTTAAATACCTTCTCGTGCGGATGTTTCCCGATGGAGGATATAACGATCCGACTTGTATCCAGATTACGTGCGATGAAAGCATTTAAATCGGATTGCTTGAAGGAATTAACTGTTTCTTGTGTTCCTAAGATGTTCGCCCCTAAGGAGTGTTTGGGAAACAATAATTCATCAAAATCATCTTGAATGGCATCTTCAGGTGCTTCGTAATACATGGACATTTCCTCCAAAATCACACTACGCTCTTTTTCCAATTCTTTGGCAGGGAAGATAGAATGAAAGGTGATATCTGTGATTAATTCCAAGGCCCGCTCAAAATAAGGACTCAAAACGGAAGCATGAAAACAAATTTTTTCCTTTGTCGTATAGGCATTCAATTCTCCTCCGATAACTTCGAGGCGATTAATAATCTGAATGTTATTCTTTTTTTTGGTGCCTTTAAAGGCTAGATGTTCCCAAAAATGCGCTAATCCTTGTTCGTTGTCCAACTCGTCCCGACTCCCGATGTCGAGCATAATACCCAAATGTGAAATTTCGGTATGCATCACTTGTCGGTGAACAATCGTTATCCCATTGTTCAAAGTTGTTAACTGAATTGAATTCATAAATAATCGTAGCGCAAAAGATTTCAAAATTAACTAATTTTATGTCGAATCACGCATAATTCTTTCATGTCCTCTTCAAACAAAGTACTTATTATTCAAACGGCATTTCTAGGGGATGCAATTCTGATTAGTTCTTTGTTAGAGAAAATTCGCATCGAGTCCCCTCAAACATCCATTCATTTATTAGTTCGCAAGGGAAATGAATCCATCTTTCAAGCCTATCCACATGGGAATCTAGTCAAGGTGTGGGCTTATGACAAAAAGCAAAAATGGGCTTCTTGGCGTTCATTACAAACACAATTTCGTGTCGAACAATTTGATCTAGTTTTTGTCGCTCAGCGTTTCTTTGGAATGGGGTTATTGAGTCTCTGTATTGGAGCAAAAAAGGTCATTGGTTTCGATAAAAATCCTTTGTCTTGGTTCTTTTCGGAGCGGGTCCCCCATGATTGGGGTGGAGGGAAGCATGAAACGGAGCGAAATACCGATTTGTTGAAATCTTGGTTAGGGCCAAAAGTCTTTAAACCATTTTTGAATCCAGAACCGAAAAGTTTGCCAGATGGTTTAGCAAGTCACAACTATATTTGTATTTCTCCCGGTTCGGTTTGGGAGACAAAACGTTTGCCTGTCCCAGTATGGATAGATTTTATTCATGGCTTGCCTGAAAATCAAGTTGTGGTGTTGATGGGTGCACCGAATGAAGTGGATCTCGCGAATGAAATTGAACAAGCTTGCCCGAAGCATCGAATCTTCAATGAAGCAGGTAAACATGGTTTGGTGGATGCGATTCGGATATATCAGCATTCGCTGATGTCTTACGTAAATGATTCGGGGCCTATGCACATCTGTTCTGCGGTTAATACGCCCACGGTAGCTGTTTTTTGTTCGACGATTCCTGCTTTTGGATTCGGTCCTTTGGCAGACTGGAATCGAATCATTGAGATTGAAGGATTAGCTTGTCGGCCCTGCGGAGATCACGGAAAAAAATCCTGTCCATTAGCTCATTATGCCTGTGGGAATCAAATCACAGGGAATCAGCTTTTCAAACAATATTCAGCGTTATTAGCCGCGCGAAGCGAGTAAGTAAAGCACGGCCATCCGTACGGCCACACCATTTTCTACCTGATCCAAGATAATTGAATGCGGCGAATCGGCAGCATCAGAACTTAATTCTACACCACGATTGATCGGACCTGGGTGCATCAAGACGATTTCTTTAGGTAATTCGTCCAACATCTGACGGGTGATTCCGAAGAATTGGGAATATTCACGCAAGCTGGGGAAATATTTGATTTGTTGGCGCTCTAATTGTATCCGTAATACATTAGCTGCATCACACCATTGCAAGGTGCTTTTTACATCATGCGATACTTCGACACCCAATGATTGAATATGCTTGGGAATCAAGGTGCTAGGGCCACAAAGTCTGACATTCGCTCCTTGTTTTTTCAAGGCATAAATATTCGAAAGCGCTACACGTGAGTGCAAGATGTCCCCTATAATAGCAATATTTTTACCTGCCAAATCCCCTAATTTTTCTTGTAATGAATAGGTATCCAAAAGGGCTTGGGTAGGGTGCTCATGCGTTCCATCGCCGGCATTGACGATGTTGGCTTTGATATGCTTGGCTAAATAATGTGGTGCACCTGGACTGGCATGGCGCATGACGATCATGTCCACTTTCATCGCGAGGATGTTATTGACCGTATCCAATAAGGTTTCGCCCTTCTTAACGGAACTTCCAGATGCAGAAAAGTTGATCGTATCCGCAGATAGACGCTTTTCAGCTAATTCGAAGGATAAACGAGTACGGGTGGAATTTTCGAAAAATACATTGGCAATCGTAACATCACGCAGGGAAGGAACTTTTTTAATCGGTCGGTTGAGAACTTCTTTAAATTCTTTAGCCGTTTTAACGATTAGGTGAATAGATTCTTCATCTAAATCTTTGATTCCTAATAAGTGTGGCGATTTCAACATATTGTTATTGGGTGATTAACCAAATTTTATCTGCTTCGTGTCCCTGTTCTTTCCATTCTACGAGTACTTTTTCAGTAGGAAGTGTATTCACACTTTTACCCACGTAATCGGCATTAATGGGAAGATCCCGGTTATAAATTCGGTCGATTAAGACACATAATTCAACTTTAGCTGGTCGGCCGAAGGAATTCATCGCATCCAAGGCGGCACGGACCATCCGACCGGTTGCTAACACATCATCCACGAGGATAACCCGTTTGTTTTCGATCAAAAAAGATATGTCCGTGGAACTGGGAGCAACTGTATCACGGCGGCGGTAATCGTCGCGAAAGAAGGTTGCGTCTAAACGCCCAAATGGAAAAGAAGTATTTAATTGTTTGCCTAATTCGGCTGCGATGCGTTCTGCGAAATAGATTCCGCGAGGCTGCAGGCCTAGAATAACCGTTTCAATATCTTTGATTTGATTTTCAATGAGCTCTTGGCATAACCTTGAAATGGTTATTTCCAATAATGGGCTTGATAAAATCAGCTTGCGAGTCATTGATGCAAAGGTATAAAAATTACTTAAATATTGTTTCGCTTGGATCAAATAGGGGTAAAATTTGGTCTTTATCTGAGACAATGGGATTTTCAACGCCCCATTGAATATTCAAGGTCGTGTCGTCCCAACGAATGCCTGACTCAGCTTCCTTGTTCCAAAAATCAGTGCATTTATATACGAAAATCGTTTCCGTTAAAGCCACAAATCCATGTGCAAAACCTACGGGAACATACAGCATATTGCCTAAATCAGCGTCTAGTACGTACGATCCATACTGGCCAAAAGTAGGAGAGCTCTTGCGTAAATCAACAACCACATCCATTACTTTGCCTGTCATGCAACGAACAAGCTTGCCTTGAGCGTGTGGATCTTTTTGAAAATGAAGTCCACGAATGACACCCGCTTTGGAAAAGGAATAATTGTCTTGTACGAAATTTTCAGTTATCCCATGTGCTGCAAAACGTGTTTGATTATAGGATTCGTAAAAATGACCCCGGTCATCGTGAAATTTAGTTGGTATATATTCAATAACTCCCGGTAGATCGTGTTGGATAAATTGCATAGAATTTAAATTCCTTTGTTTGATTTTGCCTAGGAAAGGCCTTAATTTGTGCCAAAATTATCGATATTTAGGCATTAATACAATGCCTTTTCCTAAATCACCATGAATTCAATCGAATTAGTTAAGCACATAGAAAATAAGCGCTCATTTTTATGTGTGGGCTTAGATACGGATCCTAAATTAATCCCTTCCTCATTTAAAAATGAGGCGGATCCTGTTTTTGCTTTTAACAAGGCGGTGATTGATGCTACGGCTGATTATGCGGTCGCCTACAAACCCAATATTGCCTTTTATGAAGCTTTTGGTCCGAAAGGATGGGAGAGTCTGCAGAAAACCATGGAATATATTCCAAAGGATATATTTACCATTGCAGATGCCAAAAGAGGAGACATTGGCAATACTGCTTACATGTATGCGCAGACATTTTTTGATCCTGCATGTGCTGGATTGAATTTTGACTCGGTAACAGTTGCACCTTATATGGGGCATGATTCGGTGGAGCCATTCCTTCGATTTGAAGATAAATGGGTTATTTTATTGGCCCTAACCTCCAATCCTGGGAGCCATGACTTTCAAATGACAAAGTCGGAGGATTACATTCCATTGTATGAACGTGTGATGCGTTTGGCACAATCTTGGGGAACTCCGGAGGAAATGATGTTTGTGGTAGGGGCTACACGCTCTGATTTCTTACAAAAGGTGAGGGAAATTGCACCGGAAAATTTCTTTTTGGTACCCGGTGTAGGTGCTCAAGGTGGGAGTCTAGAAGACGTTGCGAAATATGCCATGAACTCGCGCGTAGGTTTACTGGTTAATTCTTCGCGTGGAATCTTATATGCTGGGGAGAATACTGCGGTGGATGCTCGTAGGGAAGCAAAGAAGATTCAAGAAGAAATGTCGATGTATTTAGACGAATATTATATCAAATAAGATGGAATTAGGCATAGGTACCCCGGCATTATTGTTCTCAACCGTTTCTTTGTTGATGATCGCATTTACGAATCGATTCATGTCGATGGCGTCGTTGATTCGCGGGCTTCATGAGAAATTTCAATTGAATCCAGATGATTCAATTTTAAAGCAAATTGAAAATTTACGTTTGCGAATGAAGTTGATTCAAAACATGCAAATCATTGCTATTTTGAGCCTAATTTTGAGTGTCATTTGTATGTTTTTTATCTTTTTTGAGATGCAAATAGTTGCCCGCTGGTTCTTTGGTATTGCCTTACTTGGCATGAGTATAGCTCTTGGTTTAAGTGCTTGGGAGATTACGATTTCCACAAAAGCGCTGGAATTGGAGCTTTCCGACATGGAAGATATCTTGGCCAAAAAACATTAAATATTTGAATAGTATAAATTTTCCCGCTAATATTTCAATAATTGAAATATAGTAGTATTTTTGTGTACATTTTTGATTTAAATGGCCTTGTGTGAGGCTTATTTATAAAAATACTACTTAGGCGGATTGAATAAAGGCTCGGAATTTTTCTGAGTCTTTATTGTTTCCGCCTTTTTGTATTAAGCCTTTAAGATCATGCACGATAGCGGAGGAAGGTTGAGTGCTATCGAAAAAGCTTTACCATGCCACCCGTATTCTTCGGTCATTGCGGCGCGGGAAGTAGGATAGTCGGACCCACCAAATTCACCTTTATCGGAATTGAATAATACCTTCCAAACACCTGGCAACGGAACACCGATCCGGTAATCTTCCCGGGGGGCAGGAGTTAAGTTGAGTATAATAATTAATTGATCTTTATTCGTCTCGCCTTTGCGCAAGAAGCTGATAACTGAATTCCCTTGGTCATTGGATTCTAGCCATTCAAAGGTCTCATGCGAAAATTGCTTTTTATAAAGGGCAGGCTCATTCCGATACAATTTATTCAATGCTTTAAGGGTCTCCTGAATCCCCTTATGCGGGGCATATTCGGTCAAATGCCAGTCGAGGCTAACACTGTGATTCCACTCTTCTCTTTGGCCAAATTCACCTCCTTGGAAGATTAATTTGGTACCTGGGTGTGTAAATTGTTCGGAAAATAATAAACGAAGGTTGGCAAATTGCTGCCAATCATCGCCGGGCATTTTATTCAATAGGGAGTTCTTGCCATAGACCACTTCATCGTGAGAAAGGGGTAGGCAGAAGTTCTCTGTGAAGGCATAAATCAAGGAGAATGTTAATTCATTCAAGTGATGTTGGCGATAAATTGGATCCTTTTGGAAGAAACCTAGGGTATCATTCATCCAACCCATCATCCATTTTTGGCCAAAGCCTAATCCCCCCATGAACACCGGTTTGGTGACGCCGTTAAAGGATGTGGACTCTTCAGCAATGATTTGAATATCAGGGAATTCGCCGTACATGTGTACATTAAGGTCCTGTAGGAATGAGATGGTATCGAGGTTATGATTTCCACCAAATTCGTTGGGAATCCACTCACCATCATTACGTGAATAATCGAGGTAAAGCATGGAGGCAACGGCATCTACGCGCAATCCGTCGACGTGATAGCGTTCGAGCCAGAAAGCAGCATTAGAAAGCAAGAAACTACGAACTTCCGTTCTGCCGTAATCGAAAATATAGGATTTCCAGTCGGGGTGATATCCTTTTCTCGGATCCGAATGTTCATAGATTGGTGTTCCATCAAAATCTTTTAATCCATGGGCATCGCCAGGAAAGTGGGAGGGAACCCAGTCCAAAATAACGCCTATTCCTTCTTGGTGGAAACGTTCCACTAGGCGCATAAAGCCTTGTGGGTCACCAAAACGGGAGGAAGGAGCGAAGTATCCTGTGATTTGATAGCCCCATGAAGGAGCATAGGGGTGTTCCATGACCGGCATAAATTCCACGTGGGTGAAATTCATTTCTTTGACATAGGAAACCAATTTATCTGCAAAATCGTCGTAGGTCAGGTATTGATCGTCAAGCGTTTTTTGCCAAGAACCTAAATGAACTTCATAGACCGACATAGGTGCATCTAAGGCGTTATTTGCCTTTCTTTTTTGCATCCATGGGGCGTCGTTCCATTCTTTATAGGTAGTCCAAACGATACTTGCGGTTTTGGGAGGCGTCTCGCAAAATAGACCCATGGGATCTAATTTTTCTAAATAATCTCCAGATTTTGCCTGAATGCCGTATTTATAGGTTTCTCCATTCCGAATGCCAGGAATAAATCCTTCCCAAATCCCGGAGGAATCCCATCGTTTCATGAGAGCATGTGAAAATTTATCCCAAAAATTGAAATTTCCAATCACGTGAACCGCTTCGGCATTGGGGGCCCAAACGGCAAAGAAGGTTCCAATTTCACCCTCATGTTCCAATTCGAAGGCACCTAATTTTTCATAAAGACGTGTGTGCTTGCCATTTAAGAAAAGTGCCACATCAAAATCGGACAGTTTAGAATAGGGTTTTACGTTTGCCATAAGGGGTTCAGTTTCAATGATTAGGCTAAAATAGCGAAAATTAATTAGAAAAAAATATGCTTTTTTTTAGTGAGTAGGTTTGGAATTAAAAGGGAAAATCCTACCTTTGTGCCACCAAAATAAATAATGGTCCGTTCGTCTAGGGGTTAGGACACGTCCCTTTCACGGATGAAACACGGGTTCGATTCCCGTACGGACTACTTCGGTAGGCA
>JACCDU011139726.1_pt1 | contig 25550 bp, 26 predicted proteins | sample 7446081 | NCBI WGS metagenome assembly JACCDU01 (sample SAMN15323447, study PRJNA562643) | freshwater metagenome | isolation source: river surface water | place: USA:Blue River Watershed | collected 2017-08-17
AATCTTTCTTTTTAGCACCCATGTCTTCACATCGCGTGTTGTAAATGGTTCGAGCAGATGCCCTCGGTCAACAGCTCTGTATATTTGAACGATGAGTGACATAAAAATTGAGCAATCACTCCCACTCAATTGTCAACCCAAACAAAAACTTGGATGTCTTCGTTCCGCGTTGCACTGATTGAAACAGTCAGAGTGAATAGTCCAAGGTAGTCCATACCGTCAGCTTTACCGTCATGGGGGTTTTTCGATCTGGGCGTAGTCCAGAATTATCCAGCTACGCCCTACGGCTTCCGAGCTTACAGCATGATTGGCTGAATTTATCGGCTCACTGCACGCCCATGAACTTGAGCACATCAGCCACAACCGCGTCCGACTGCGCCGCGTCCCCGCCTACGGCTGCACGAACATGTGCCATGCACCCTTTGACGGCAGTATTCCATTCGTCGTAGGTTTTCAGTTCTTGATTCTTCTTAAGATCACGAGCATTCTTCCCTACCCCACCACCAGCAACCGCCGTCATTTGTAGCTCCAAGTCACACGGCTTTGCGCTGTGAGCTTGTTCATAGCGGAACCGACGACCGCCACCATCCCAAGCGTGGTATGTGCCCTTGTACTCTTTGGTGGTGACGACATTGCCCAAGTCAGCAAGCTCTTTCGCATACCGCTGGCAGATCGCCACATCTTGGTAGTCCTCACGCTCACGGTCGGGCAGCGCAAAGAAAATGGGGGCGGTTGCTTTGTCCGTTGCATCGGCGCGATACCGGATATTGCACATGCCTGGGTACATGGGGATGTGACCAGCAAACTTTGCGCCATTGGTATTCACAGCCGCTTGATACATAGGCCATGCCGAATAGAACGCTGGGTTACCGCCACGACTCATGCCAATGACGTAGATGCGATTGCTGTCTATCTTGGGATGCGTTGCCAGCACCCGCAAAGCATTCAAAGCATCCGCAGTCTGCGATGGCATGGTGACTTGCTCGCCCAACTGATTGGTGTTGGTCTCTTGTACGCCTCGTGGCTTGTAGCTGTCCACCACAAACACCGCCGCACCAGAAGGGTTGAGCTTTGCAGCCCATAAGTCAGTTGCCCACGGTTCTACGCCAGCACTCCCGTGCATGATGACCAGCGCGGGAACTTTGCCGTTGATGGTCTTTGGCATTAGCAGATCGCCCCACACCGTTTGTGCTCGGGTGTTGCTGCTGTTTTTGCGAGCGAATTGCCACATATCGGGCACATTGATGCTTTGGAATTCGATACGACCAGAGCGCCCGTCGGCCAAGCTTTCTGTTTGAGCGTAGGCGCTGCCAATGGCTGGGATGCTCAAAGCCAACACGATCAGTTTTTTGAATTTCATAAGTCTCCTGTAGTGAAAGTTGATGCCAATTGATAGGCGTATACACCTCATAGTGTCTCATACTGAGTAGTTAACTACGTCGCTTCTGGGGCCGCAAATCTGCACCCTTGGGGCATGAAAACAGACCCCAAGACACTGGCGGCCAAGCCGGGCGTTGACGGTTCTGCCCGTGACCTGCCGAACTCCGTGACGCTGGCCTTGGGCCGGAACGTCAAACGCCATCGGCACGCCGCTAAGCTCTCGCAGATGAACCTTGCTTTTGAAAGCGAAATGGAACGGAGTCACGTGTCCCGCATTGAGCGGGGCGTCTCCAACCCTTCGCTGTTCGCACTGGCGACCATCTGCCATGTGCTCAAGATCACCCTGTCCGAGTTGTTCGAGGGGATCACCGACACCATCGCGCCGACCTCTCAGGGCGGGCCGGTGCGGCGCAAAAACCAATCGGTGTTGGATAAAGCACCGCCACCGCCCAGCCGCAAGATGCCGCTACGCTGACTGCGCGAACGGCCTTTCAGCGCGAGCCACAGCCATAACGGAACATCTGCGGGCGGTAGGTCGCTCACAAGGGCGGTCTCGATGGCCATCGTCAAAGCCAACTTGAAGATCGTTCGACGTGTCACGCTTTTGCATTCGGTCATGACTGATCGCTCCTTTGAAAGCGCACAGCGCCTGTCAGCCGCACGACTTCGGCAGGCCACTCGGTTGAGTCATACAACCAATGCACAGGCTTTGATGGCGACTCGTGCAGCAATCCGCGCGCAGCAGACGGCACTTGAACGCGCAAACGGGAATTGAATGCGCGGAACACCGGCGAGTCGGCACTGGGGTCGATCAGCAGCACCGTATCCATCGTGGTCTCGCGGCCTGCTTGCGTTCCCTCCACGCCAATACCAAGCGCCCAGTGGTGTGTCTTTCGATTAAGCACACTCCGAAAACTCAGCATCACCAGATCGCCACGGCTCAGGGCACGCACCGCGAAGTGGTCCAGGTCCGCATCACCTTTGAACCGTGCCGTCAGCTTGAGCGGCAAGCCAAGCCGGTTGACACGCTCCACCAGTTCATCGGCCATGCAGCCCTGAAAGTACACGTCACTAAACTCGCGCCACACGGCGGCGGGCACGCCATACTTGCGCTGCGGCATGTACGTCAGCGCCTCGGCTTTCGCCAGTGTGAGGATCACCAGTACGCTGCACAGGCAGTGGATGGAGCACGCGCCGTCCAGCATAGACTGCCGATAGCAAACCGACACTGGCTCTTCACGCTTGGCTTTGACGGCCAGCACATGCCCGACGATCAGCGCGGGGTGAGTCCGTTGCCACCGATAGCAGGGACTCTGAGAGGTTTCTTTGCGGTTCACCATCTTCAATATTCCCGTGGCAAAAGCAGGCAGGTACTGGCGCGTCGGCCATCGTCACTCACCGCTTCTGTAATCACCCATACCGTGTTAAGTTCCGACCGCTTTGAACGTGGCGTTGCGTTCAACTTCTCGGGCGAAACCAAGCGGTACACCGACATGATGCGGCTGCCGTCTCTGAGCGCCATTTCATTCAGTTCAACATCCTCTTTGCACACGTCACCCCACGAACCATGAACATGGCGGTTGATGAGAAACGCTGCGCTAAATCCGGTTTTCTCCAGCAGTGCCAGCGCGCCCGGTGTGGCTACGCATTGACCCAGTTGGAACTTGGCGGCGTTGGTGATGATGGTCACTGGCGGCGTTGCTTGCGCCGTGTCGGTTTGGGTGTCTTGGTTGTTGGTCATGGTCTACTCCGTGTTGTTAAAAAATCGACGTAAATTGGAGACGTGCCAAAGCCTCGGCATGAGCTATCCGATACTTCGTCTTCGAGAAAAATCAGGGTGTCAGTGCTGCGTGAACCGGCTTAGTGGCTTGGCACTCCGTCGGTGCTTGAGCGACGTTTGAAGACGACGCTGCAACCGTCCTGGCGTTTTAGTTCTCGCCCGTCTTTGCTACTGATAACCGTGTATGGCATGCAGCGGTGTTCAAAGCCATTGCACGCATTGCGCCAGTCACACGCTCGGCAGATGTTGCCAAGGCTGTCAGTTGCTACATCGCTTTTGAGTACCGCAGTGAAGCCTTCCGGCGCTTCGTTGGGGTCGAGAACTGCGGGGGTTTGCTGTTGCATTTTTCAGGCCTCACCGCTGTTGGCTGTACCAATGTGCACATCGCACGAAGCTGCAAAAAGTGCTTTCAAAATCGCATGTGCGTCCAGTGGCCTGTTTGCAGTGCAACACGCCAATGCAGCGCGCTTGATCGCATCGCGGATGGACTCAAAAGTCAGACGGCTATCTAGCGCGTAGCATGCCTCCACTGGCAGCGTCAAACCACCTGTGAACCATTCGACCAAATGATGAACATTTTGGTGCAACAAGGGTCGATTCAGCACCGTTCTTTCATAGCACTCAGCAATGGTGCTGGGCATGATTTCGGACAGGTATCCGATGGGCGTACTGCCGTCATCTACGCTGTCAAGGTCATGCTCGGGCTCCAGAATCCGCGCCAACACAGCAGCGTGGCTCAGGTGCGGCGTCTCCAGCAGCGTGACGAACTCGTCTGACAAAGCGAACACGCTGCGCAGGCTTCGCGCCTGATTGAAGACATGCACATCGACAAACCGTAGAGCGGTCACGGTGATCGGCGGCGTAAACAGGGCTTCAACCTCAGCAAGTGGAGCATCCAGCAAAACGGCCACTGCATGGTTGCGATGCTCGTTGCTTTCCACGCCGACGTAACTCAGCGCCAGCGGCAGGCCGCAGGACTCGTCTTCGGTCAGGCTGTGGCGGCTGCTATTGGCATAGGCGAGCATCAGGAGCTTGATGGCAACATCGGGCAGATTTAGCAGCTTTTGCAACAGCGCCAGCTTCGACGAGACGATGCATAGCACGGGTGTTTCCAGCATGGGCACTGCCGCCAGTTGGGATGCCAGTTCTTGCGGGTCTGTTCGAGGCTCCACCCGGTGTTCGGGCTTGAGCAAAAATCGGGGCACTTCGGTTGCCTGTTCGGGCGGCTGCGACAGTCCCAGCTCTTTCCAGAAATGACGACGCACGGCGTGGGCTGCGTAATGCAGGTCTTCACCATCAGGGTTGCCCACAATCTCTGCCAACTTCGTGCCCAGTCGGTGCATTGCACGGTGCTCTTCATTGGCCTGAAACTTCAAGTTTTCAGGGTGGGGCACAAGGCTATGGCTGTCAAAGCAAGCAGCCTCACGGATGGTGTCGTAGGCATTGTTCAGGGATTCATCGAGGCACATGGTTTTTCTCCATGACCCTGCATATCGCTATGCCCGTCAGGGCTAACGGTGGCACAGGATCAGTCAGGGTTTGAGGAATGCAGACAAGTGCAGACGTGACGAAACGTCCCGATGCTGTGAAGGCGTCAGGAGCACAGTCAGAAGGTGCTCGAATGCAGGGGGGCTTTCAGTGCTGCCCAGTTGTATCGGGCAGCGTCCCAAAAACAGGTCGTTTTGGGCTTGGATTGGCAGGCTGTCTAGGCTTGCTCAAGTAACCATCGGTGACTCGGAAATACAGTGAAAACCGCTATTTCTGGAAGTTGTAAACCGATAGCTCCATTTTAGACGATTTTTGGCATAAAGAACAGCTATAAATGCCAATTAACAGCATAAAAGTGGCCGCTTTGACCCCTCAACTGGCACTTTGAGACGGTCAATTGAACCAAAAAACCGCGTTCTGGTGGTTGACCAGCAAAACAGCATTTTCTGCCATTTTGCTCAAAAATTAAGCAACTTCTGATTTTTCTCCGAAATTTGCCTAAAAATCGGTTTGAGCGTAAAATTTGTACAAATTTCCGCTCACATTTTGATGGTCAAATCGGTATGAAGTTTTCGTCGGATGAGCTTATTCCGTTCTCGGATGCACGCTCGGGGCTGTCCCGTGTCATTGAGGACGTGATGGGTGGCCGCGAGTTAGTTGTAACAAAACATGGGAAGATGACCGTTGCTCTGGTCGCGGCTTCTCAGTTTTACCAGTACCGCGAAATGGAACGTGAGTTAAATGAGTTTTTGGCGGCGCTAGAACACGATAAAAGTGGCGGCGACACCAAGCTAGCACTGGCAGCTTTGAAGAAGCGCGTGGAGGCAAAAAGGGAGGATTTCGAGAGCTTTATGAGCAAGGTGCCACACGGGCCACCGCTCCAAGGCGACGAAATACAAAAATAGAAGATCAACAAGGGACGACATGACGGTCAACAGCCAGCCAAATCCGTTCGAGTTCAGCGAAGCCGATACCTGCCGTGAGTACGTGACACCAGCCATTCAAGCGGCTGGTTGGGGTGACAGCCCTTTTGAGATTGCCGAACAGCGCAGCTTTACCGACGGTCGCATTGTGCTCACTGGCCGCACCGCCAAACGGCGTGAAGGCAAACGTGCTGATTACCTGCTTCGCTACCGTCGTGACTTGACGCTGGCAGTCGTCGAAGCCAAACCGTACAAAGCGTCAGTAGGCGATGGTTTGCAGCAGGCCAAAGACTATGCCGAAATTCTCGGACTCAAGTTTGCCTATGCCACCAATGGCCGCGAGATCATCGAGTTCGACTTCTTGACAGGCATCGAGCAAAAGATAGACCGCTACCCCACGCCGGATGAACTTTGGCACCGCCAAACCGTGGGCACGCCATTGACTAGCGCGGTTGCAGTCAAGACCATGCTCCAGTCGCTGAACCACAGCACAGGCAAGCCACCACGGTACTACCAAGAAATTGCTATCAACCGGACGGTCAGCGCGATTCTTTCTGGGCAAAAGCGCATCTTGCTCACGATGGCGACGGGCACAGGTAAAACGCCCACGGCCTTTCACATTGTCTGGAAACTCTGGACTTCGGGATGGAATAAAGATGCCGACCCCACGCGCAAAACGCGGGTACTGTTTCTAGCCGACCGCAACATCTTGGTGGACGACCCGAAAGACAAGACGTTTGCCATCTTTGGTGATGCTCGCTGGAAAATCGAAAACGGTGATGCAGTCAAAGGGCGTGAAATCTATTTCTCGACCTATCAGGCCATTGCCGAAGATGAACGCCGCCCCGGCCTGTACAAAGAGTATTCACCGGATTACTTCGACCTGATCATCATCGACGAATGCCACCGTGGTTCCAGCCGTGCGGATTCAACCTGGCGCGAGATTCTGGAATGGTTTGAGCCAGCCTTTCAACTTGGCTTGACCGCTACGCCATTGCGCGAAGAGTCGCGTGATACCTATGCCTACTTCGGCCAGCCGCTGTACGAATACTCACTCAAGCAAGGCATTGAAGACGGCTTTTTGGCACCGTACCGGGTGCATCGCGTCATCACCACCTTTGATGCAGCGGGTTGGAGACCCACACGCGGCCAGCTTGACCGCTATGGCAATGAGATACCGGACGAGGAATACCATACCAAAGACTTTGAGCGGCTGGTCAGCCTGAAGGCGCGAACCGAAGCCGTGGCGCAGCACTTGACTGATTACCTCAAGCGCACCGACCGCTTCGCCAAGACCATTGTGTTTTGCGTCGATCAGGAGCACGCCGATGAAATGCGCCGTGCCCTGTCCAACCTGAATGCTGACTTGGCGGCGCAGAACCCAAATTACGTATGCCGAGTGACTGCTGCTGAGGGCGATATTGGCCGTGGCCACCTGTCACGCTTTCAGGACTTGGAAACCAACCAGTCCACGCCAACGATTTTGACCTCATCGCAGATGCTGACCACTGGTGTGGATGCACCCACGGTCAAGAATGTGGTACTTGTGCGTGTCATCGGCTCCATGAGCGAGTTCAAGCAGATCATCGGGCGCGGTACACGGGTGCGTGAGGACTACAACAAGTTGTTCTTCGACATCCTCGACTACACCGGGTCAGCAACCAGAATGTTTGCCGACCCCGACTTTGATGGTCATGCCGCCCAAGTCCTGGAAGAAGCCGCCAACGATGCGGGGCAAGTGGTTGAGCCTGAGCATGTGATCGAGTTTGACCAGCAGCAAAATGAAGAGTACCCGCCCATCGAACCCGGCCAGCCGCAAGGCGTGAACGACCCGGCGCTGGATGAACGACGCAAGTTCTACGTTGACGGCGGCCGCGTCGAGATTGCCGCCCACCTTGTGTACGAGTTGGATGCCGATGGCAACAACTTGCGCATGGTGCAGTTCTCGGACTACACCGCTGAAAAAGTGCGCGTGCTGTACCGCTCGCCCGAAGACTTGGCAAACCACTGGAAAGACCCAGCCACACGCGAAACCCTTATTGCGCAACTGGCCGACCGCGGCATCGACCTTGCCCAACTGGTGGAACAGACCAACCAGCCGGATGCCGATCTACTGGACTTGCTCTGCCATGTGGCTTTCAATGCCCCGCTACTGACACGCCGCCAGCGTGCAGAAAGGCTGCGTCATGACAGGGCAGATTTTTTTGACCAATACGGCGAAGAGGCGCGGCAGATTTTGAATGAGCTTCTGGACAGGTACACCGAAAACGGAACCGACCAACTTCGCCTGCCTGATGCGCTGCGCATTTTCCCGATTTCTAACCACGGCAACGCAATGGAAATTGCTGCTAAGTTTGGTGGGCCAGAATTGTTAAGGGAAGCCGTGTCGCGCTTGCAAATGTCACTGTATGAACAGAAAGGTATGCAATGAGTCAGTGGATTGAGCGAATTCAAGGACATGCCATATACAAGGAGCTGGCTGATCTTGAGCAATCAGTAGAGTCGTCACGTGAAGCTGCACAAGCTGATTCGACAATTTTTGAAGCGTGGGAACGCATTGAGCGAGTTACAAAATTCATCAGAACTTTTTTGTCTGATGTTGACCCGCTATTAGTACCCCCGTCGCACCTTAGCAATTCGCATGGACAGCTTCAGCAAGCTCGCGGACAACTCAATAGTTTTGCAAGCAATCTAAATGTTGCCCACTTGAATGAAGCAAACAGCCAACTTGATAACGTATTGAGCTACTTGGGAAGTATTCCCCGATTGGATAAAGCAGCATCTATACATGAGCTTGGAGAAGCCGCTAGCAGCTACAAAAAATCTCTCGGAAGTTTGGTGCGTTCGTTAGAAAAGCAACTCGCGGGAGTAGTTGAAGAAAAAAATGCGCTTCAAACCAAATTGCAGGAACTGACCGTCGAGGTAACAGCCCAAAAGCAACGTGCCGATAACGTGATTGCACAAATGCAGCAGCAGTTTTCAACCGCACAAGAGGCACGCCAGACCGAAGCAGCAACGCTGGAGTCCAAGCGTTCAAATGAATTTGAAGCCGCCGAAGAGTCCCGAGCCGAAGAAAGTCAAAGCGCGCAAGCAACCCGTGAGAAGAGTTTTTCGGATTTCTTAGTAGCGTCAAAAACTCAACACGAAGCACTGCGCGGGGAACTGGTCAACAACAGTAAATCCATCATCAGTTCGCTTGAAACACAAAAGTCGCACGCAGAAAAAGTTGTAGGAATTATCAGCACTGAAGCCGTGGCACACGGTTATGGAAAAACAGCAAACGAAGAACGGGCCGCAGCCAAAGGTTGGCGCATCGTTGCTGTCGCCGCCCTGATTGTCTGGATTCTTGCAGGGCTCGTGTTCTTCGGACTTACCTACGACAAGGACTTGAGCCTCAGTGCTTTGGCGCGACAGTTTCTAATCTCCACGCCATTTGTCTTGCTTGCTGGATTCGCGGCACTTCAGGTGTCTAAGCATCAACGTGCGGAGCGCATCAATCGGCAGCAAGAATTGGAAATTGCAGCAATTGATCCGTACCTAGCCACATTTGATGATGAAACCCGGAATGAGGTAAAGCGTACTTTGGCCGATAAGCTGTTTGGCCAAAGAGAAATCGAACCCGCAAAGGGTGACTCAAAGCACATGCTAGACACGATGACTGACACGTTGAAAACCGTCAAACAACTTCAAGAGTCTTTGACGAAGAAATAACAATCAAGATGGCTACAAAAAAGACCACCCAACCGCAAACTACCGCCCAGCAACTCGGCTCCATTATCAAGTCCGCACGCGACATCATGCGCAAGGACAAGGGGCTAAACGGTGATGGCGACCGCCTTCCCATGCTCACATGGATGATGTTCCTGAAATTTCTGGACGACCATGAGCAAGTGCGTGAAGCCGAAAGCCAACTCGCTGGCGAAAAGTTCAAGCCAGCAATTGAAGCGCCCTACCGTTGGCGCGATTGGGGTGCCACCAAAGAGGGCCTGACTGGTGACACGCTGATTGCCTTCATCAACCAAGATGAAGCCATGCGCCCGGACGGCACACGCGGCCCCGGATTGTTCAAATACCTGCGCGAACTGCAAGGCACCAAGTCGCATGACAGACGCGACACCATTGCCGCCGTGTTTCGCGGCATGGTCAACCGCATGATTAACGGCTACCTGCTGCGTGATGTGTTGACCAAGCTCGATGGCATTCACTTCAACGCCAGCGAAGAACTGGAAGTGCTTGGCCGCACCTATGAAACCCTGCTGCGCGAAATGCGTGATGCAGCCGGGGATGCTGGTGAGTTCTATACCCCGCGCCCTGTGGTTCGCCTGATGGTTGAACTGGTCAACCCACAATTGGGTGAAGTGGTGCTTGACCCTGCCTGTGGCACGGGTGGTTTTTTGGTGGAAAGCTACACGCATCTTGCCAAACAAGCGACCACTGTTAAGAAGCGACAGCAGCTTCAACAAAGCAGCATTCAAGGCTGCGAAGCCAAACCACTGCCCTATCTGCTGGTGAACATGAACCTGTTGCTGCACGGCTTGGAGTCACCCGACATTGACCCCGGCAACGCCCTACGCTTTCCGCTCAAAGAAATTGGCGACCGCGAACGGGTGGATGTGATTCTGTCCAACCCGCCGTTTGGTGGCGAAGAAGAGCGTGGCATCTTGGGCAACTTCCCTGATGACAAACAGACCGCAGAAACCGCCCTGCTCTTCCTGCAACTCATCATGCGCAAGTTGCGCAGGCAACCCGCTGGCCGTGCTGCTGTTGTAGTGCCGAACGGAACCTTATTTGCCGATGGCATCTGTGGCCGTATTAAGCAGGAACTATTGACCGAGTTCAATTTGCACACCATCGTGCGCTTGCCCAACGGGGTGTTTGCGCCGTACACCAACATTCCTGCCAACCTGCTGTTCTTTGACCGCAGTGGCCCCACCAAAGATGTCTGGTTTTACGAGCAACCCTTACCAGAAGGTCGCAAGAACTACACCAAGACCCAGCCACTCCAGTACGACGAATTTGGCGGGCTGCTGGCATGGTGGCACATCCGCGAAGTGAACGCACAGGCATGGAAGATTCCAGCGACTGAGATTCTTGCCAACGGCTGCAACCTTGACCGCAAGAACCCAACGGCCAAAGAAGACATCACGCACCTGCCGCCTGAGCAGCTTGTTGCCAGCATCCTGGACAAAGAGCGGCAGATCATTGCGATCATGGAGCAAGCTCTGGCATTGCTGAAGGAGCCTATATGAAGAACGGATGGCGCAGGCACAAGCTGGCCGACTTGCTCATCCGCTCTGGTGAGGTTGCACAGCCTGCCGCTGACACTGAATATAAAGAGATCACCATTCGCCTCTGGGGAAAAGGTGTCATTGAGCGCGGTCGAATCAGCGGTGTTGCCGTCAATGGGCGTCGATTTATCGCCCGTAAAAATCAGTTCATCGCTTCACGTATTGATGCCAGAAACGGTGCGATGGGCGTTGTTCCAGAGTTTCTGGATGGCGCACTTGTAACAAACGACTTTCCTTTGTTTGAGGTAAATCAAGAATTGCTTCAGCCCCAATACATGGGCTGGCTATGCCGTACTCCCGCCTTCGTCGATTTGTGTGCTCGTGCAAGCGAGGGAACAACCAACCGTGTTCGTCTAAAGGAAGATGAATTTCTTCAGCTTGAAGTTCAAATTCCTGACACGAAAGAACAGGAAAAAATCGTTGCCCAAATTGACACCGTGCAGCAACAAATGCAGACCGCTGACAAATTACGCGCCTTGATAGACAAAGACATTGCGAGCCTACTTGCCGTTCGATTTCAGAAAACGTTGGCACAGGCGAAGTGGTTGCCCATGAGTAAGGTTGCACCGTTAGTGAGACGCGAGGTAAAGATCGACCCGGAATCGAACTACTCAGAACTCGGAGTCCGCAGTTTTTTCAAAGGCGCATTCATTCGTCGAACAGTCTCGGGGACTGAATTCACTTGGCAAAAGCTTTATCAAGTCAACACTGATGACCTAATTTTTAGCAACATCATGGCTTGGGAAAAAGGCATTGCTTTAGCAGCTTATGGGCATAACAAGTGCGTTGGGAATCATCGAATGCTGACGTGCAAAGCGATCCCTGATTTGTCGCTTGCCGCGTATCTCCACTACTATTTCACAACTGAAGAAGGCTTCGCCAAAGTGTATGCCGCATCGCCCGGTACGGCAGCCCGGAATAGGACATTGACGGCAGATGCGCTGATGGCGCTTGATGTACCGATACCACCATTGGTTGTTCAAACGCAATTCGTGAAACTGAAGCAAGTGTTCGAACAGGCCGCTGAAATTCGGACGAAACAAATGGTGAGCGTTGAGGCAATGCTTCCCGCACTATGCAATCAAGTGCTGAGTCAGCAATAGTCAGTCGGACATGAGTCAACGCCTTCGCTTTCTTCTCGACACGAACATCCTGATACCGCTTCAGGATTCGTATCAAGTCCTGGAGAACAATCTTGCGAATTTCGTAAGGCTTGCGAATATTGGGGGGCACCAACTCCTATATCACCCGGCAACCATTTCAGACTTTGAACGTGACACGGACTCTCAAAGGCGGTCACGGAATCTTCAGCGTATTCGCCAATACCCTGCTCTTGATAACCCGGCGACTTGTCCTTGGAATACGGCTTCTACCGGGCCGAACGATGTCTGCGATAACGAGATACTTTATGCACTTGAATGTGATGCAGTACATGCTCTTGTAACTGAGGATCGCGGCATCCACACTAAGGCAAAGGCGAAAGGTCTTAATGATCGGGTTTATACGATTCAGACAGCCGAAGACTGGTTGCGGCGTTTGCATGAACCAAGGAAAGTCGCTCTTCCCAATATTCAAGATGCCCCACTCCACAGTTTGACACCGCAACTTTCAGCACAGTTTTTTGATAGCCTCCGCGAAGGCTATGATGGGTTTGATGATTGGTTTCGCAGAAAAGCCCGCGAAAATCGTATGGCATGGGTCTACCGTGATGAGACCGACGTTCTCGCTGCAATTTGCATATATGCCACCCAATCAAATGAAGCCATAAACGATAGCGGAGAACACCTTTCCGGCACCGCGCTCAAGCTCTGTACGTTCAAGGTTGGCGATGGTGTTCGCGGTAGAAAAATAGGTGAATTGTTCTTGAAGGCGGCATTCCGTTACGCATCGGAGAATGCCTGTGAACACTTGTTCATTCATGCCAATGCAGAACGGCATGACTATCTGATTCGGTTACTACAAGAGTTCGGCTTTGAGGAGCATGGTTCATATGCTGGCGATCTTGTCCTGGTGAAGTCGCATCCAATCGTTTCTCCCGATGCGTCGCTGTTTTCACCCTTGGAATACGCTCGGAGATATTTCCCTCATTTCCGACATGACTCAACCGTTCAAAAATTTCTGATCCCAATTCAGCCGCATTTTCACGAAACGCTCTTTCCTGACTATCAGCCAATTCAGCCCCGATTGTTTGGCTCTTCAAACAATATCGGTAACGCGATCAAATTGGCCTACCTGTGTCATGCACAAACGAAGTCGATCAACGTTGGTGACTTGGTTCTTTTCTATCGAACTGACGACGAAAAATCGGTCACTTCGATTGGAGTGGTTGACCGATTTGAAGTGCTTGATGATGCGGCCCGAATAGCAAGTCTAGTTAGCCGTCGCACCGTATACGCCATCGAACAGATTGACGAAATGGCGAAGCGCCCAACCAAAGTAATTCTGTTCCGATTGGTAAAGCATCTACCAAAACCCGTCAGCTATGACCGCCTTCAACGTGAACGCGTAGTCAGTGGTCCTATCCAATCAATCCGAAAAATTACTGATGAATCTTTTTCAAGAGTTCTCGCAGCAGCCAACAGGTAGCGCGATCCTGCTATCTATAAAGCCCAAGTTTGCCGACCTTATTGTTGATGGAAGCAAGCTGGTTGAACTGCGGCGAACTGTACCCGCTCAGACCGTTGGCACCATCGCCATCTATTCGTCTTCGCCTGTACAGGCGATTATTGCCTTGGCTGATGTAAAAGAAACCATTGAGGCTAGTCCAACCAAACTGTGGGCCATTGCAAAAGACAATGGTGGCGGGCTAACGCGAGCCGAACTGATGGCCTACTTTGACTCAAAAAGAACTGGCTTCGCCATCATGCTTCAGAATGTCCGCGTGTATGAAAAGCCTGTTCTTCCAACGAAAATTTTCAAGCCCTTTTCTGCGCCCCAGTCTTTTAGATACCTTACGCCAAAGGAGTTAAAAAAGCTTGAACAACTCTTGGTATCAGAGGTTAAGAAATGAGCGTCATATTTTTGGCAGGCGTGCATGGTGTTGGCAAAGGGTTTCTTGGGGCACCTGTTGCCAGTTCAATGGGTGTAGCCCATTTGACAGCCAGTCAACTTATTCGCAAAGAGAAGGGCCAAGCTACTTGGGGACTTGACAAGAAAACTTCCGATCTGGATGACAACCAACTGGCATTGATTCGGGCGGTAGCTCAAAGACGCTTGACCCATCCGAGCATATTGCTAGATGGTCACTTTGTCCTGCGAGACGCTAAGGGTGTATTGACTCCACTGGCGACATCGGTGTTTAAGGAACTGCACCTGACTGGTGTGATTCTCCTCACGGAGGCGGAAAGCGTCATCGCCTGCAGATTGGCGATGCGAGATAAAGGCACGCCTGATGTTCAAGCCATTTCCGAATTGGCCGCAGCAGAGTTGGCCCATTCACAGGTCGTTTGCAATGAGCTTGAATTGCCTCTTGCGGTAATTCACGCGCCCACTTTAGCAAGCCTGACTGATGCCGTTAAAAGGCTGCTTAAGTCCTAGAGCAAATCCATGAGCTTTGTTATCCATTGCACAAAAAGGCTGCTCGAACGCATCAAGCCATCCACTATCGCAGCCGGTGGCGCGTTAGGCACGACGTTGCTTGGCAACTGGTACGCCACAGCCTTGTTCTGGAAGCCACAAGTAGCCCTACTGGTCAACGAAAAAACGCTACTGCCCGTGCTGATGCCATTGGCTCCTGCGACAGACTTGGCAACGCGCTTTCCTGAGCATCTGGCTGGTGTGTTGGCGGCTCATGGAATGCCCCAGCAGTTCATCGACCACGAGCTTGCCCAGATGCACGAAGTCCAATACGCTAAGACTTCAAACCGCAGTGTGGTCGGGATCATGAATCAGTTCACGTATCTGGCGGAAGGTTACCGCGAGTACCTTGAGACTTCCGATCTTCGCGAACTGGCTTTGAAGTTGGCACATGTGCCGTGCAGCCCTTTGTACAAAAGCGAGACGTTTCCTGATCGCGAATTGAAGCTTCTTGTTGGAAGCAAGAATTTCGCTGTGTGACGAATGCAAGATTTACGCGGCCACTTGTCACGACCTCTCAACCGAGAGCATTTCCATCAACTGTGCCACAGCCTGGGGGATGAACACTGGCGCACTTCGTTCACCTTTGATTCCAAGTCCATTGAGCGTTCCGAAAAAGTCCGCTTTTGGACTCAACTGAAGGACACTGATTGCGTTATTGGCATTAATTGCCAATGGCACGGCAGAAACGTCGAATCACCAACACCTGAGCAGATTGATGCAGCGGTTGCCGTGGCAGCGGGATTTCACCCATGTATTGATCTTTACTTCGTGCTTTTTTCGGGTACCGCTTCAGAGCAGTTAAACAAGCACGTTGCACACCTCAACCAACAACGCAAGGCAAACGGGCAATTCGCCATTCAGCTTTGGGGCTGGGAAGCCATTGAGGAGCTGCTTGCCACGTGCCCCCGAACTGTCAAGAAATACCTGACGCTCAGCGTCGCTATGAAGCCGTATGGTTTTGCGGGCGCAATTGACTCTGGCAAGCAGAAAGTTGCTTGGCTCATGAGGTTGCCAGATGGCAGGAAGAAAGGCCGAAACAAACCAGCATCAGGAAATAAGCCACAGGCGGTGTTCAATCGTTCCGTTACAGATGCCTTTGAGCAATTTGTCCACGCCAACCAGTACCGAGCCCATTCCCGCTATCTCCGCGTCGCCAAGGCTCCGTCTATGGGCCATGCCGTTGCCTTGATTCACCACAACCACCAGATCGAACTTTGGCTGCTAAGCCCAGAGTCTCGCGACACAGAATTCCGCGCCGATACAGAATTGTGGGTTAGGTATTTGATGGAGCACGCCGTCAAAGACACATTTGCTCATGTGCTTCTCAAGAACTATCACGATCAGGATCGCATCCGATTACGCATTCACATCGTTCAACAAAGCTCCCCCGTGGATGGGAACACTGCCGCGTTCACAACATATTCCACGCATGTGGAGTGTTCATGGCATCAGCTTTATCCGGGTGAGTCGCTGAAAAATTCAAGATACGTGGTGGCAGAAGCCGTCATCGAAGGCGATCAAGTCAAAGTCACGCAGTCCGCCTTTTTGTACGGATGCACCATGACGCATGTGTATCACTTCCCCGTTTCCAGCGCATCGCCACGCATCTTGCGCAACGCCTTAGTGGATCGTTTTTACCCCAACGCAGTGCCGCATAGTCATGAAATCCTGTTAGATGACGAACAAATATACTGGCGCTCCCTTGGGGAATTTGATGCCCACGCCCGCAGGCAAAATCCTCAACCACCGACGTCAGTCACACGCATGAACTGCCGTTTTTGCAACGGTGCATTTTGGGGATACCGGGGTGAATCGCGCTGTGCTGTCTGTGATTTGAAGCAAGGGATGTTCGGTCGTTCAGTCGGGGATTCGCTGACCCACAACGACCTGTTCCAGAAACAAATTCTTCGTCCACCTTGGGATTTTTGAGCGTTTTCGCCCATTTATAACGCCGACTCACGTTTGCTTGTTTCCCTGAGATAATTGAAAAACATTTTGCTGCAATGGCGAGGTGTATTGACTGACGCGCCCTGCGTTGGTTTGGTTTTTCTCCCTCAATTCCCCGCTTGTTTTTTCTTGTCATGCCCTTGGCGCGTGCTGATTTTTCACGTCTGCACGCCTATGGGTGCGGGGAATTTTTTCTCAAACCTCAGGTAGCGATAAGACACAGTTATCGACTGCCAGAAAGCCCTTCAAAATGAGCAAAATTTCCACGCAAAAAGCAGGCACTAAAGCCAACAAAGAGACCAAGACCGCAGCATCTACCAACCGAACGCCATCGAAGCCGCCAGAGGCCGTTTTGGACGGTTTTTCAGCCGCCGCTGACCGCTTCATTGTTGCCAGTCAGTCACGCGCCACAAAACGCGCATACGCCTCAGACTTGAGACATTTTTCAGCCAACGGCGGGGCTATTCCGGCCAGCCCTGCTGTTTTGGCCGAATACCTGGCCACGTGTGCAGAAAAATTGTCCGTGGCGACCATCGAGCGCCGACTGACGGCCATTCACAAGGCGCACCTTGAAAAATCTGTGGAATCTCCAGCCCAAAGCGAAACCGTCAAACGTGTGATGCAAGGCATCCGCCGCACGCTGGGCACCAAACAGCGGCAGGTACAGCCAATGGTCAAAGATGATGTTCTCGCCGCACTGGTGATGATCGACCGCCAGAAGATGCTTGTCAAAGCGGCACGGGATCGCGCACTGCTGTTGGTGGGGTTTGCATCAGCCATGCGCAGGTCTGAACTTGTCGGCGTGATGGTGGAGCACATTACGCACCTGCACAATGGTTTGGAAATCTTTCTGCCGTCCTCAAAGACTGACCAAGACCGTCAAGGCCGAACCGTGTTCATTCCCCATGCCAACGGCGACCGCTGTCCGGTTCGTGCCTTGGTGAATTGGCTGGAAATTGCAGGAATCAAAGAGGGGTATGTTTTTCGTGCCGTCACTCGCCATGACCGCATTGCACGGCATGGGTTGTCTGCGCAATCTGTGGCGCTGGTTGTGAAGGCATCGGTGGCGCGTGTGGGCGGTGACTCCAAAAAAGTCAGCGGCCACAGCTTGAGGGCTGGCTATTGCACCAGCGCGGCGGAAAAAGGTTTGCAGCCGTGGCAGATACGGGAGCAAACCGGGCACAAATCAGACGTGACCTTGGCGAAGTACATTCGCCCGGTGGCGCGGCGAAAGATACCCAGCCTCCTTTGAGTGACCGAACCGAATTGGCCACATAGCAAACAGGTCAGCACATGCTCGATCTCAGGGAGGAGTGTCGCTTGGGCCCTCCATCTTTGGCTCATTCACGAGTTTTCGGACTTCATCCCATACGGAAATTTTCAGCTTGTCTAGAGGGGCAGGAAGCTCCATGCTTTGGTCCCCGCCAATATGATTCACCAACTGAATAGCCCCATGCTTCCAGTTGAAACTCGCGGTGCTATGAAGACCCAGTAGTGCCAGCAGCGCAGCAGCATCTTTAGCCTTGAGAAAGGCTGCGCGGGGAACCGTGACGCGTTCTTTTCCAAGACCTACACGCCATTCTTTGATGCAGTCATGAACGGCCTGCTGGCTGCTCGCATGTGAACGGCGTAGAAGTTCATGTTCAAACGCAAGAAGAATGAACACGTCGGTGTAATAGTAGGTGGCGTCTAACGATCCATTGTTGTCTTCATATTCAATCAGGATCACACCTCCTTCCGTCCCTTCGCCCGTGGGGGAAAACTCAAAGCCCAGCTTGTCAATGAGATTTAGGGATGGTCGAAGAATCCTCTTGTGAATGCTCCACGAGTTCGTGGAATTATTGACGCCAACAGACTTGACTTGAATTTTCTTAATGTAGTCTTGGTCATCGAATATCACATCGAAACCGTCGTGGTCTACATCGTCAAAGTAGGTGTTTAAATAGTAACCACTTCGAGCCGCAGCGACTTTCACGTCAAGAAAAAGCCGATGCATGAGAATTGCCTCTCTTGCGTGTGTATTAGCAGGCTCGTTGAGAAACTTGTGAAGGTCGGCGGTCATTTAACTTGAGCACGTTGGATAAGAATCGAGTGTTGCATTGTGTCCCTTGAGGGGCCATGCCCCTCATTCCCCGCCCTTGCGCAATGGGCACTAAATGTGTCCAAATTCGGAGGAAAGCCGAATATGTGACCTATACAGCGGCAAGCATCAAATGACCAATGTCCGCCTTGGCTGGTCGGACTTTGATTTCAATGTCATAGCCAAGCCGCGTTAGGCAGTCCATCAGTTTGCGCTCAGACAGGTTGGTAAAGTCGCCGCGCATCATGTCGGAGACTTTGGGTTGAGTGATGCCCATCCGTTTGGCAGCTTCTTGTTGAGTCAGGCCACGGCTTTTCATGGCTTTCCTGATCTCGATCACCAAGCCAGTTTTGATCTTGAGCTTTTCGGCATCAGCTAGGCCGAGGTCAGCAAACACGTTGCCGGAACCACGATGCACTTCAACGCCGTCAACAAGTCGAGTTTTCATTTCCGCAACTCCTTTACATACGCTTCGGCAATTTTCAGCCTGGCGTGGATGATGTCCATGTCTTCCTTGGGCGTGGCGATGCCGCGCTTGCTCTTCTTCTGGAAGCAGTGAAGGACAAACACTGCCTCGGCAAACTTGACGGTGTACACGGCGCGATAGGTACCGCCAACATCGTCCTCCACCACTTCAAGCACCCCTGCCCCACCAAAGCCCTTGAGCACTTTGGCCGCATCATGTTTGTCCCCCGACTGCGCCAGTGACAAAGCAAAGCCGAAAAGCCGCCGAACGTCGGCAGGCAAGGCCATCAAATCTTTGTGGCTACTACCAATCCATTCAAGCGGTTTTTCGTTTGTGGGCATGGGTGAAATATACATGAACTGGTATATATAGTCAATCGACAAGACTGCTCCGCTTTCGGTGCAGTCGGTTACAAGTGCTTGTTACAGCCATGCCTATGCACAACATTCAGTCGTCCAGAGCGTCAAACGCCGCATCAGGAAACAGGCCGACCTCACGCAATGCGTCACAAGCCTGCTGCCACAGCGGCTCTGGTGTCCACCAAGTGGCCTGACGGCTGCGCCAGAACGCGTGAACCTTGCGCGCCTGTTTGGTGTGTTTGAACGCCTCCAGTGCCGCCTTCACGCCATCCTGTCGGCACATTGCAAGAAACGCACGCTCGGTTAGAGGCGACAACTCGGTGCCTGCGTCAGCAATGTCTGCAAACCGAAAGCGCGCGAATCGGTTGGGCAAGCTATCCAGCTTGTACAGCGGCAAGCCGCGCAACTTCTTGCCACGAACCTCTACCCGCACGACTTCAATGCCGTCGAGCTTGGGCTTCAGTTGTTTGATGGCGTTGGCTGTCAACAGTTCGTTCTCCTGTATGCCGCGCTTGCCATTGATCTGTTTGACCATGTTGAGGATGGCCGCGTGAACGCGCTCTTGGCTCTTGTCGTAGGCGACAGTGAAGTAGTCACTGGTGACGCTGCCATAGTTGTAGCCTTCGATGTGGCAGTGCTGCGCCATGCGCTTTGCCATCACGGTGTGACGCTGGGCATTGCTGTAGCTGACCAGCATGCGGGACAGGCTGGCATGTTGAATGTCAACAGCGAAGTCGATGCAGTTGATCAAGGGGCGGCGCATCAACTGGTCATATTCCCGGCCAATAATGCGGCGCATCACGCGGTTGATTTGGGCGGCATCACCATCGCAGAACTTGGCGGGGTTGATGACCATGCGGATGCCACCCTTCTGGCGCTCGGGTATCAAGGCACCCACTTGGACAAAGGCGTGCGATCCGCCTTCCAACAAGATGCGGAAGTTTTCACGGTAGCGGGCACCTTTTGGATAGGCGCGCTCGCACGTTCCGGCTTCAATGGCCTTGGCGATACGGCGGCGCACGGGTTTCAACATTGCTTCTTGGTCATCGTGGCGACCACATGCCCAAGGCAGGACAAACGCCAGACGATCTACAACTGGCTTCAGGACAAAGGGAATAACGGTTTTCATACAAATAGTTCCTCAAACGAGATTGAATGGAGCCGATGGCTCTCAGGCACATCGACTGCATCCGCTACATGTGACTTGTGCGCCTAACACCCGTGCAAAGATCACCAGCCCAACGGGCAAGGCCATTCACGCTGAGTGCAAGAGACGCACGGCAACATGCCGCCGATGCACAAGCTATTTACAGTTCTCGTTTTTGGTACTGAGTGCGGATTGACCGCGAAGCGGAGTTGCCGCACACAAGGCGCTTTCTGCGTTGGGAAGGCCCTGCTTTTTTGCGGTGGCTGTTGTACGCTGGTACTGCGATAGTCAGCTATGTGGCTATGGTTATCAGATCACTACATCTACCAACAGTATTACTGCCACTATTCACTTCATTCACCATACAGGCTTCAATCACACTCTTATTAGACACTGCCGCAATTTCCGGTGAGCAAGCGCCCTGAAACGGGGAAATCAACGAATTCAGGGCTGACCCACACTCAGCGGGACGTCCTGATTCGTAACGCAAGTTTGGGGTCTCGCCCCGAAATATGTACAGGGATGCATATTTCGAGGAGAGTGCCAGACGGCTCAGTCATGCAAAATTTCAGGCCGAATGGCGTAGAAGCTGGCGTTCTGTTTCGTGCCGGGAAGAAGGACCTGCAAGGTCGGCACGTTGCGTGGCCCTTCGCGTAGCAAATTGGCTTTGCGCAAGGCTGTCAGCACGTCCTTGAGTGCGTGATCGCCGCACAGGTTCTGCTTGAAATAGGTCGGATACACAAGGAACAGGAGTTCGCCTTTGCGGTTGGCGTACTCAAAGCCAGCCACGGTACCCTCGTGGTTGTCACGCCAGGCGCTCAACGGCTTGAACTTGGAACTGCGCTGGGATTGAAAGAACAGGCGCAAGGGAACCAGCAGCGTCGAATCTTGGATGGGTTGACGAGCTTGATAGTCTGCAAGCCAACTGGCGTACCCGCGCTTGACGGCATCCATGACGTTCTTATCACTCCAAGGAACGGTCTGCTTTTCGACAGCAAGAAGGCCAGCAAACGCGAATAACGCAAAGTTGCGCAGCACACGTCCGGGAACGCCATCTGCTTGCGGTTGGGCCTCGGGGTAGATTTCCTGCGCCAAGTCGTCAGCAACAGCATGAAAGGTGGGCACGTACACATCCACGTCTTTGGCAAGGTGCTTGCAAAACTGCTTTCCAGCAATTCCGTGGACGATTTGAAGTTCGCGCAGAACGTGGTGGGACTTTTCGGCCCCGCTTGTGAATTTCCCCAGGTCATTCCACACACCATGCTGAAGTTGGGCAGCCACGGATACCAGGCGGGCGATCTGACCTTGCTTGGCTGGCATCCCTGCCTGCGCCATCAAATCAAGTGGCGCAACCTCACCCGCTGAAATGACGGTGGTACATGTACGCTGCACGGCAACCGCTTCGCCTTGGGCTGTGGCACGCTGCTTGCTGCCCGTATTGGTCAAGCGATAACTCAGGGCTGCGAAAAGTCGTGCCTTTGCCTGCCCTACTTCGTCGATGATGAGTGGCTTGTCTTTGCGCTTCAAGGCATTGGCCTCGATGCCGTTGTCCGTGCCCTCCCACGTCAACATGTCGTTGGGCGAATCGAAGATGGATGCCACGAGCGTCAAGATGACCGTTTTTCCAATGCTGCTTGGCCCCACCAGAAACAGCATGAGTGTGGCAAATCCCAAAGGCCCCAGCAGTGGTGCCGACAAGGCAGCGCAAACAGCCAGCACCGCGATAGGCTCACGCTTAAGCAACTTGAGCAAGTCATACCATGCGTCACGATTGCCTTGGCGATGGGACGCGACTGAAGCCGGAAGCCGTATGGCTTGGTAGCCGCTTGATGTGGCACCCAGCACCGAATCTCCATAAACGTAAACCTTGGTGCCATCTGGGAGCGTCATCCAGCCATCACTGTTGGCGCGAACAAATTGCTGATCCTGCGGGCAGTTTTGTTCTAGGTAGTGTTTGATCGCCAAGCCGCGCTGCTTGATATTGCTCTGCGGCACAGGAAACCCACGGTTGAGCAGCAGCTTGACCAGTTGCTCAGGGGAAGCAAGTACAGCAAGCGGTATGGCCTCGGTCACCTCACCGCCAAGCAATGTCTCGAAACACATCAAGTATGCGGGGTTCTGACCGTTGGCATCGACTACGCAGCCCTTGATGCTGAAGTCAGGGCATGCTTTAAGGCTGCTGCCATCGGAACCGCTGACATGCAGGCCGAAGCCTTTGTGCATCACGATGGAGTATGTTGGCTTGACGGACTGAGGCGTCGCAGCCTGTGACGGTGCTGCGACAAACTTGGAGCGTTGGCTGGTGCTTTTCATGCCGCACTCCCTTCTTGTTTGCTGCCGCGCTGGGCGATGCAAGACTGGATGTAGGCATCAATCTCGCTGGCCGGCCACCCCTTGATACGCGGCCCGATAGGAACGCCTTGCGGGATCACACCTTCTTTGATGCGGTTGTAAAACGTACTATTGCTCAGCCCGGTCATACGTAAGACTTCGCGCTTTCGGAGCAGGGTTTCGCGCTTGGTAGAAAGCGCCTCTTGAATCAATTTTTGCATGGCAGTAACTCCTGAAATTTAGCGGCCTAGACCACATGTCTTGATGCATGCGAGGCGTCCCTGCTTGCATCGGTTGATTGGTATCGCGATGGATGTATTAGGAGTTTTTTGGACGAAAAAAAACACCGCAATTGCGGTGTTCCTTTCGTAGTTGCGGTTGACCAGTGGGGTCGAAACTGGCCAGAAAGCTACTCCCGCTTTCTTTCTTCCAAGTCGCTCATTTGCGTGAACCAATTGCGAAGAGTTGGCTCCTTCACAATCGACTCCTCGCCGTTTTCTTTCAACCACTTGAGCACCGCAGCGGGGCTTCGCCCACTTTTTCCATCTAAGTAGCCCTTCACGGCACATCGAAAAACCGCGTCGAGTACTCCCAGTACGTTGTTCTGATGACGGGCAGTGAGATTCAAAGTGGGAGGCTCAACATCCAAGCGAAGACCTTTATGCATGGCCTCCATGTCGGGCCACTCAAGGCTTTCTGCGTATCGACAATACTCCGCGAGTTCGATGTACTTTTCGTTGGCGCCCTCACCTTCACGCACGTGGTTTTCATATAGCCCGATTTCCAACCCCATGAGAGTTTGCAAAATGTCGAGCCTGTCGCGAAATGTTCGGTACGTATCAGGGGCATGCACTTTCAAAATGCGTCGAGCGTTGGAGATTGGTTCAATATTCATCCCAAGCAAGGTTGCCTGCCACGGACGCGCCAGCTTTCTTTGATACCAATGGTTCCAACGTGGCTCGGCCAAGGTGTCTGGACTTGGCAAGTCTTCAGACTCGCCTTCATTGGCCCCTTGGTCTGACTCACGGTCACGTAGCAGTCGTAACCCGTCCGCTGTGTGCTTGAGTATGTAAGTCTTCTCTCTGCTGGTCATGTTGATTCTTCCTGTCAGTTCAGTTCCATCGTCACGTCAGCAGCCGCCATCTTTGCAGCGCGGACGATTTCGCGCACGCCTTCGCCACGGCTCCAAGCGTCGATCATGTCGGCCCAAGCTTGAAGCATGACCCTACGTTGCTCGCCGTATTCGGCCTTGTTGTAGACACCACGGATGCTGCCCTCTTCATGTGCGAGGCATTTTTCAATCCAGTCGCGGTTGAAGCCTGCTTCATTTAGTAACGATGATGCAGTGCGCCGCAGGTCATGAACGGTGAAGCTCTCGAAGTCTTCGCCTTTGGCGCAGATGGCTTTCACAGCGACCTCGATGACCCTGTTCAACGTTGCATTGCTGATGGGTGTGTCCATGTCGTAGCGACCGGGGTGCAGATAGCGTGATGACGAAAAACAGGTCTTGAAGGTAACGAGCACGTCTTGCGCTTGTGTGCTCAGGTAAACCACGTGAGGTTTGGCAGTCTTCATGCGTTCTTTGGGAATCGTCCAAGTGGCGTTATCGAAATCGACTTCGCCCCACGTTGCGTTAACAAACTCGCCCTTGCGAACCATTGTCAGCATCACGAATCGCAAAGCCAAGCGCAGCGTTGCTGCGGTCGCTGTGGTGTCCAACGCGGCTAGGAAGCGACGAATTTCAGCGGGATTCAGCGCACGGTCACGCGCTTTGAAGGTGGCGATGTCACTGGGGCGAATGGCTTCGGCGGGATTGAGCACAGTGAATGATTTGTCCTTGGACACGGCAAAGCGGTACACCAGTAAAACGATTTCGCGGACTTGTACGGCAGGCGCAGCGGCACCCTTTTCACGGATGCTTTCGCAATGCTTCATCAGTTGAGCGGGACTGATTTCGTCCAGTTTGAGCTTGCCGAAAGGCCCTTCCAGATACCGCTTGTAGACCGAGCGCCTCATTGCCAGGGTCGAATCAGCCAAACGAGCGCCGTTGTTGGGGTCTGCTTTGTCGGCAAAGTATTTTTCAGCCCAGCGCCCGAATGTCAGCGCATCCGCTGTTTCTTGACGCTTTTCAACCTTGGTTCTTGAGGGCGACTCGCCCCGCTCGACACACCGTCTGGCAACGGTGAGCAATGACCTGGCCTCGGCCAATGAGACTGTCATGCCAAAGTCGAGTTCGGCGGGGGCACGTGCATGCTTGGCGCCTGCCGTGTCGTCGTATCGGCCAATGGTCAGCGTTTCGCGTCGGCCATTGAGACGGTAGTCATAGCGAAACGACTTCGTGCCCGCCGTCGAGATGGTCACGTACATGCCATCTCGGTCGGCAACTTTGAATATTTTTTCTTTGGGGCGCAGTTTGCGCAGTTCTGTGTCTGTAATCATGGCGGCTTTCCTTATAAAACTTTACCGTCAAGGCCCTTGTCGGTAAAGGAAAGCAGCGCCCAAGAGATTCACAGATTTACCGTCACAGCTACCGTCGAAAACTTTGGCTTTGGCTGCATCCTGCTGGGTGTCACAGGACGCGTAAGTGATTGATTTTCAATGGAATCAGGTGAATTTCAAGACGCTGCTGAACGTCTTGAAATCACTGTACATTATTCCCACTCGATCGTGGCCGGTGGTTTTGAAGACACGTCATACGTCACGCGGTTGATGCCACGGACTTCATTGATGATGCGGCCAGACACTTTCTTGAGCAAGGCATAAGGCAACTCGGCCCAATCGG
>JACCDU010261243.1_pt1 | contig 25524 bp, 45 predicted proteins | sample 7446081 | NCBI WGS metagenome assembly JACCDU01 (sample SAMN15323447, study PRJNA562643) | freshwater metagenome | isolation source: river surface water | place: USA:Blue River Watershed | collected 2017-08-17
AAGGTAAAGGAGATGGAAAAGGTGGAGCTGATAAAAATGGGTGGAAATCTTATGATGCACCTGATTGGGATAAGTCAAAACCTGAAAGTGGAGTTTTGCAATATCTTTGTAAAATAACAGAGAATCAAATAATATGGGGTGGAAATTATTTTACAGATGATTTACCACCTACAATGGGATGGCTTATTTGGGATAAAGGTCAAAGAGGATTTAGTTTAGCAGATGGAGAGATGGCTTGGACTTCTTTTAATAATGCTCTAAGAATAAAAGAATACGCAAGAGCTAAAGCAAATAGAGAAGAAAAAAATCACCCAACTCAAAAGCCTATTGAGATAATGTCTTGGTGTTTTAAATATGCAGATAGACATTCAAAGAATGAAGTTAAATTAGTTTTAGATACTTATTTAGGATCTGGATCAACTATGGTTACTTCTCATCAATTAAAAAGAATATGCTACGGTATGGAATTAGATCCTAAGTATTGCCAAGTAATAATAGATAGAATGAGAAAATTAGATCCAAGTATAACAATTAAGAAAAACGGAGAAATAATATGAGAGTAATGCAAACAACAATAGAGAATATATATGTAGGTACATATAACAGCGTAAGTGAAGCAGCTAAAAAAACCGGCTTTAAAAGAGATGTTATTCTTAAATGCTGTCGAAAAGAACAAAAAACATTAAAGGGGTATTATTTTGAATATATAGATTAAATATGAATAAACAAAATACAACACTAAAAAAAGCAATGTTAGAAGCTTTAGAGAAATCTTTAGGAGTAGTAACAACAGCTTGTAAGCAAGTAGGTATAGATAGAGGTACGCATTATAATTGGTTAAAGAATGATCCGGAGTACTCGGACCAGGTTAAGAGTATAGAAAATGTTACTTTAGATTTTGCAGAAAGCCAATTACATAAACAAATATTAGATGGTAATACTACTGCTACTATATTCCTATTAAAAACAAAAGGTAAAAGCAGAGGGTATATAGAGAGACAAGAGGTAGTAACTGATTCGGATAACTTCTTTAAAGTAGAGATAGTGGATGCAGCAGATACGGACTAACGTAGTATTTAGACATTTAGAGCAATCGAATAAAAAGATTGTCATTGAGCAAGGAGGAACACGATCCGGTAAGACATATAACATTCTTATTTGGATTGTTTTCTCTTTTTGTGCTAACAATAAAAATAAGATTATAACTATCTCTCGTAAAACATACCCGGCTTTACGGACTTCTGCTATGAGGGATTTCTTTGAGATACTTCGAGCTTATAATATCTACGATGAGGTATATCACAATAAATCAAATTCAGAATACTATTTAAACGGAAACCTAATAGAGTTTATTTCTTTGGACCAACCTACTAAAGTAAGAGGTAGAAAAAGAGATTTATTATATATAAACGAAGCTAATGAACTACATTGGGAGGATTGGCAGCAGTTAATATTTAGGACATCCGGGAGGATTATAATCGACTACAACCCATCTGATGAGTACCATTGGATTTATGACAAAGTAAAAACGAGAGAGGATGCAGATTTTTATATAACTACCTACCGTGATAATCCATTTTTAGATAAAGAGATTAGAAGCGAAATAGAGCGTTTAAAAGAAACTGATGAGACATATTGGCAAGTATATGGATTAGGGCAAATAGGACAACGTAAATCGCTTATATTTAGGTTTAATGAGATAACGGAGATACCTAAAGGAGCAAAGTTATTAGGATACGGTATGGACTTTGGATTTACGAATGATCCTACTACTTTAGTAGCTGCTTATGAGATAGGAGATAACTTATATTTAGATGAGTTAATTTATAAAACCGGATTAACTAACCAGGATATTAGCCAAGAGCTTAAAGCATTAGGATTCGATAAAAGAGATGAGATCTTTGCTGATGATGCCGAGCCAAAAAGTATAGAGGAACTGTATAGAATGGGATGGAACGTAAAGAGAGCAAACAAAAAAGAAGTTATGTTAGGTATTGATATAATGAAACGCTACGTTATACATATTACTTCCCGATCCGTTAATATGATAAAGGAGTTTAAAAACTATAAATTTATAGAAGATAAAAACGGAAACATCCTAAATAAACCAGTAGATATGTTTAATCATACAATCGATCCAGTCAGGTATATTTGCTATAATAAAAAGAGCAAACCTAACTACGGGAAGTACGCGGTTAGATGACGCAAATTGCGACTTCCAAAAAAAAATAAAAAAAAAGTATAAAAAAGTTTTGGTTATTAAAAATTTGTTTATATCTTTGTCGGGTAATTAAAACTAAAAGATATGAAAACTATTAACTACATTTATGAAACTTACAACGAAAGAGGTACAAAATCTTTTGAAACTAAAGTGAAAAAAGAATTGAGATCTATTAATTTAGATGCTAAAGAGGTGATAATGCATAATGCTTATTGGGAGAAAGTAGGATGCGGAAGTTATGTTAGAATAGCAGAGATAGAGATAGATGGAGATATTATTTCATTATCAGATAATACTCACGATAGTTGGGGATGGGATGCTTGGAATAATCCTACTTCAAAAGATAAGAGATTTTTATTTTTAGATATTTTACAAACTACAAAAAACCAATTAGTATAACTATGGAGACATTAGACATTTTAAAAACTAAAACAGCAGTAGAGCTATTTAAAGAGTGTACGGAGTATTACATCCCGGAGGAGCATAAAAATCATTTCTTAAATGTATTTAAAGCTTGTTTAGAAATTGAGGAGAAGCAATGGGATACACAAAAGCACAGAGGAGTAATCGAATATTTAAACGCAAAACTAAACAAATGAGAACTATATTAGATTTAACAATAGCAAGTATAGGATGTTTATCAGATAACAATTATATTTGTGCAGCAGTATTAGTATATGTTATTTATAGATTATATCAAGAAAGCAAGCAATATAATTAAATAAAATATAATAGTTATTTGGATTGGTTATCACTATACAATGAATAAAGGAAGTGAGTTGGTCAGGTAGTTTAATTGGTAAAACGTAGGTCTATCCGAGTAGATACAGGTTCGAATCCTGTCTTGACTACAAAATTATATTAACCTACAACACAACTACCGGGAGCTATATGCTCCCTTTTTTTTTATCACAAAGAGAAATAGAAAAACGTTATATAAGTATGAGAGTTAGTATAAATATTCCCGATTCATTAGCCGAGATTACTTTAGAGCAGTATATCCAATTTAATAAGATTGTAGAAACTAATAAAGATGATCCTAATGCGGAGAGATTTCTCCAATTAAAAATGTTAGAGATATTCTGCGGTTTACCGTATGCAGATGCGATAAAATACAAGTATACCGATGTAGTAGATATTACTAATCATTTAAGTAACCTATTAAGTCAAAAGCCGGAGTTAGTGCGTACCTTTAAAATGGGAGGTAAGCAGTTTGCTTTTGTACCTAAAATAGATGATCTTAATTTTGATGAGTACACTACCATAGATACTAATATAGGAGATTTGAATACGATGCATATTGCTATGTCAGTTTTGTATCGACCTATTAAAGTAGGTAATTTAAAAACCGGATACGAATTAGAGGAGTACGAAATAAAGAAGTACTGGGATGCTATGAAGCAGATGCCGTTAGATGCTATGTTATCTGCTGTGGTTTTTTTTTACGAACTCGCGAACGAATTAATGAAAGTTACCCGGAGTTATTTGGAGGAGATGCTGACGGATCAGAATTTTCGGCAAGAGGTCAGTTTAGTAGAAAATGGAATTGGTATACTTCACTCTTTAGAATCGCTGATGGGGACATTACAAAATATGCCACTATCGCTAAATTAAATATACACGAATGTTTGTACTATTTAGCTTATAAGAATGATTTAGACAAATTAGAAGCTCAAGAAATTAAAAACAGTTTTAAATGATAACAAGTACCTACGGATTACAAAACTTTTATAAAGTAACTGAAATGCTTAAAGATGCATTTTCTAATAGTCCATACGTTAATACAATAACATACGGTAATATATTCGATGTAGATTTAAATAAGCTTACTATATTCCCTTTAACTCACGTTCAAGTAGATAACGCACAGCATAATAACAATGTAATTACATACACTATAACTATTATGAATATGGATATAGTAGATATATCTAAAGATGAGGTAGTAAATCCGTTTGTAGGTAATGATAATTTACACGATGTATATAATACGCAGTTAGCAGTTATAAATAAGTTTGTCCAGCAAGTAAATAGAGGCGATATAAGCAGAGATGGCTTCGCTTTAAATGGTGTACCTACTTCGGAAGCATTTAGTGATAGATTCGAAGCACAATTAGCCGGATGGGTAACTACTATACAAATTGATGTAGCTAATAATATTTCGGTATGTTAGATAACCTTAAATCTGCTTTATTAGAATTTCGAGATAAGGTAGTTATAGATGCAAGGAGAGAATTAAAAGCTCAAAATAAGGTATCATCCGGTAAGCTATTTAATAGTATACAAGGAGGACCGGTAAAGACATCTAAAAATAGTATCGAGTTTTCTATCGAGATGGAGGACTACGGTACTTTTGTAGATAAAGGTGTAAGCGGTATATCTAAAAAATATAATACTCCTTATTCGTATAAAAGTTTAATGCCTCCTCCAAGCAAGTTAGATAAATGGATAGTAAGGAAAGGTATAGCTCCAAGAGATGAGAAAGGTAAATTCATAGATCGTAAAAGCTTACAATTTGCAATAGCTAAAAGCATTTACCAAAATGGATTAAAACCTACTTTATTCTTTACTAAACCATTTGAGAAATATTATACAAAATTTGAATTAGGAATAGATAGAGAATTATTTAAAGATGCAGATGATATGATGCAGTTTGTAATTAATCAAAATTTTAAGAAATGATAACAATATTAGCGAGAAGTCCATACTTTATAACCGTAAATGAATCTTTGCAAACTGCTGCTAAAGTAGAGCTGTTTATTTGGAATAAAGGAGATAGTGAGCCGGTTAGTCCTACTTATGTTTTAGAGAAACCGATTGTAAGTGCTATGCAAAGAGAGTTAATATTTAATATCTCTCCTTATTTGTTAGAGTATATCGATTATGAAAATTACAGCGTTTTTTCTCCATATCCAGGAGCAGTAGAGGAGGATGCGAGTAAATGGTGCTTGGTCCGTATTAAAACATATTATAAAACTTCTACTTCTGAAATTTGGCAAGCTTTAGGCGATATACAAGATATAGCTGTTGTTAACGGATTTTCTTTTTATACGGAGGGAGGAAACTATCAACTTTATAGCCAAGAGTGGTTAGATAATTTAAATGTTATTCCTTTAAGTAATGCAAATATCAAAAGATACGTTAATCAGTATAACGATGTAAATTTAGCTGCTATCGATTATTTTAACGTACTTATAAATCACGATGGAGATGGAGAAACCTATATAAAATATACTTATAGTCCAGGAGGTTTAGAGCAGAATTTACCTTTATTAGATGGTACTGATGCAGCTGGTATTTATAACTTTAAAGTACCTTACATTTACTCGGAAGCTTCTCCGATTGAATTTATAGAAGCTAATATTACTATCGATATCATTACTAATCTTACTATTGATACTATGCCTACTTATACAGTAGAGCAAATATGCGAGCCGAAGTATACACCGGTTAGATGTACTTTCCAAAATAGATACGGAGGATGGGATGCTATTTGGTTTTTTAAAGCTCAATCAGGTCAGTATGATATAAATAATAGTACCTATCAATTAGCAAAGAATATTCCTTATAGCACAATGGTAGGGCAAACTAATCAATTTAATTATAACATAAAAGAAAGCATTAGAGTTAATACCGGATGGGTAGATGAAAACTACTCCGATTATATTTTAGAGCTAATGTCATCACAAAGTATTTATTTAGATTTCGTACCAGTTACCGTTAAGAGTAAAAACCTACAAAAGAAAACGTACATAAAAGATAAAAACATCAATTACGAGATTGAATTTGAGTACGATTTTAATTTATTTAACGATCAGATATAATGCAAGTAGAACTATATATTTATTTGCCTAATAACTTTGAGGTAACTGCTGATTTAACAAGCATAACAGCCGATAGTAATGTTATTACTGCTGATGTTACTATGCTTGAAGATTTGTATATAGCAGAGAAGTTAGATTTATTCCAAGATGAGAAAATATCAGTAACTCAAAACCTAATTAACTACCAAGATATATCAAAACTATTTGCAGATTACTCTCAAAGTTTTACTATACCGGCTTCTACTCGTAACAATAAAATTTTAAAGTATTGGTATGATAACGCTTTAGTAGATGGATTTGATGCGAGATATAGATACGATGGATTCATCGAAGTAGACAAAGTTAGATTTAAGATAGGTACGTTTCAATTAGATTCGGTTACTATAAAAGATCGCAAACCGGAAAACTATAAAGTAACATTTTTTGGTAAAGTAAAGCAGTTAAAAGATTTATTCGGAGATGATAAATTATCCGTATTAGAGTTTTTTCAATTTCAACATACTTATGATGCAGCTTCAGTATATAATAGAATAGTAGGTACTACAAATTTATCTATTAGATACCCATTATTAGCACACGATAGATTATATGATTTTGGAGGAGGAGGTCCTAATGATGTTACTACTAATGCTGGTGCTATTAAATGGGATTCTTTATTTCCAGCTATTAAAGTAAGTACCATATTTCAGTTAATACAAGAAAAATACGGAATTACTTTTAACTCTATGTTTTTTGGATCATACAATCAATATAAAAGATTATGGTTGTTAATGAAAAATGCAGAGAAATTAACGGTATTGACATACCCACAACGATTAAGATTTGATTTTGCAACTTTTGGATGGTTAGGGATGGAAATATATCCATCTGATACGGTAGATCTTTATAGAAATCAACAATGGATTTTAACCGGGCCAGTAACCGGAACTTATAACGGTGTTTTAACTCAATTACTTTTAAAAATAACTCCTACTACACCTAATAATTATAAAATATTATATTATAGAGGTGCTTATTTAGTAGGATCGAGCAATACTTTAAGTGGCACACAAACAATAGATTTATCTTCTTTAATTACTGATACACCAACTAATTCAAAATTTACTTTTTGGATACAATCAGAGGGAATACTTACCTATGAAAAAGAATTAAAAGCAACATTTCGTACTATTGTTTTCGGTCTTACGAGACTTAATGAAAAATATGCTTACGGACCAATACAAACTACTCAAGCAGAAATAAGTTTACAAAACTATGTACCGGATATTAAGCTTTATGATTTCTTTATGGGTATAGTTAAAATGTTTAATTTAATTATAGTGCCTACTTCTGAAAATGAATTTACAATAGAGCCAATGGAGTTATGGTATTCAATAGGTAAGTTTAATGATATAACTGAAAATGTAATAGAAGATAGTATAGATTTAGCTCCACCAAAAATATATAAAGAAATAACTTTCAAATATGAGAAATCTGAAAACTTATTGAATAATAATTTTAATGAACTATTTAGTAATATTCGAGGTTTTGACTATGGAGATTTAAGATATTTATCTGATACTACGGTAACGGATACTAAATACGAAGTAAAGCTACCTTTTGAGAATGTAATGTTTGAACGTGATAACGGAAGTACATTTCAAACTGCTACGTTTAAAGATAAGAATCTAAATAACTACTTGCCTAAACCGGTATTGTTATATGATAATGGATCTATTTATACTGAAGATAGCTCTGGTACAAGTATTCCTATTAAATTTTATAACGGAACTACCTATCAGAATATAAATATATATAGAAGATTTAGTAACGGATTATCTACAACTGAATTATTTACATCTATTGGATTAGTACCTACCGTACCGGGTATGTTATTATCTACTTGTTGGAATAATGAGCAATCTTCTTGGTTTATAGATTCGAATATGCAAGGTTTATATCAAAACCATTATGCACAATGGATAAGTAATTTATATGATGTTAATGCAAGGATATTGACTTGTAAAGCTTACTTTAATCCTTATGAGCTATCTAATATAGCTATGAATGATAGAATAATTATTAAAGATGCGAGATACGTTATAAATAATATTACTACGGATATTACAACCGGAGAAAGTAATTTAGAACTATTAACTGACTTTAGACCTAATGCCGGTGCATTTATACAAAGTAACATTGGTTTTAGAATGGCTAATGTAGATAGTTTAACAGCTCCTAAAGATGCTTTAGATTTAAACATAGTAGCATTTATAGATCAGTTTGATGAATTTGATTTTATAGCTTCTCCGAATGGTTTATTATCGTATACTTTAAAAACCGGAGTAACTGCTAACGATGATTTTAACGTAACGATGCCAGCTAATACAACTGGAGTAGAAAGGACCGATGCAGTAGCTTTAAAATACTATTTAGATGGAGAGGAATATTATTATTACATATTTATAACACAAGAGGGATGATAGGAGATATTATTAAATTAGTTAAGGAGACACCTTATGGCAAAAGCGATATTATTGATCAAGCCAAAGGAAAGTACAAAAGACCATCTACATTTAAGGAATTGATTTTTAAAATAAAACAAATAGCTAGAAATGATTAAAAAAGAAATAGAGATTAGTGTAGATGCTTCCAAAGCAGAAGCCGGATTAGATGATATAGCTACATCCATTCAAGACCTTAATAAAGAAGTTACATCCTTTGCTAAAAAAGGAGATAAAGCTATTGATGACCTTTCTAAATCAGCTAAAAGTGCAGAGAAAAATACTAAAACTTTAGCAGAGGGATTTAAAGGTGCTGGATTAGCTTTGAAAGCTATGGGTATTGGATTAGTTTTAGAAGGACTACAAATGCTCAAAGAGGTATTTATGTCTAATCAGAAAGTAGCTGATGGATTTAGTGCTGTTATGGGTACGGTAACATCATTATTTACGCAAGTAGTAAATGTGGTAGTATCAGTAACCGAAAAAGTAAGTAAAAACTCTAAAGGATTTGAAGGTCTGACTAATGTTATTAAAGGTTTAATGACTATCGGATTAACTCCTTTAAAACTTACTTTTTATGGTGTTCAGTTAGCTATAAATAGTATTCAGTTAGCTTGGGAGGAAAGTATATTTGGAGATGGAGATCCTAAAACAATTAAAGAATTAAAACAAAAAATTATAGATACCGGATTATCTATTAAGAAAACCGGAGAAGATGCAGTTAAAGCTGGAGTAAAAGTAGCTACTAATTTAGGTAAAGCCGGTAAAGAATTAGGACAAGTAGTAGAAGGTACTGTTGAAGGAGTAAGCAAGATAAACGTAGCAGCTACATACGAACAAGCTAAAGCAAATGTACGATTACAAAATAGTGCAAAAATAGCAGAAGCAGAGCAAGCAAGATTAGTAGAGCAGTACGATAGACAAGCAGAAAAGTTAAGACAAATTAGAGATGAGGAACGTAATACTATTCAAGATAGAATAAAAGCAAATAATGATCTTAATAATGTTTTAAATAATCAAGAAAAAGCTATGATAGCTCAAGCAGATTTACAAATAGCTGCTGCGAGAAATACATACAATCAAAATAAAACTTTAGAAAATCAATTAGCTTTAACAAATGCAATAACTAATAGAGAAGGAGTATTAGCTCAAGTAGAAGGATTACGATCAGAGCAGAAAGCAAACGATTTAGCATTAAGCAGAGAGTTAATAGAATTAGATAAAACTAAATTAGATACTGCTACTGAATTAGCTATTAACCAAAAGTTATTTGATGCCGAGAGAGTAAAAGATACCGTAGCTAAATTGGAAGCTGAAAAAGAAGCTATTAAAGAGCAAGAGAGATTAGAGTTAGAGAGATTACAAAAGAATATAGATTCTTACAAAGAGGGTACAATAGCAAGAGCAGAAGCAGAAAAAGAATACGCATTAAAAAAGCAAGAGTTAGATAATGCTATTACTGCAAAAGAAGATGAAATCTATAATGCAAAATATGAAAAGCAATTAGAGAGAAACGCATTAGAGTTAGAGAAAGATAATTTAGATTTTGAAGCAAAGTTAACTCTACTTGCTGAAAGAGATGCTATTATAAAAGCTAATACTGCATTAACGGAGGAGGAACGTACAAAACTAATAGCAGAAAATTCTAAAGCTCGATTAGAAATAGAGAAAGCTGAAACCGATGCAAGATTAAAGTTAATGGATCAGATTTCTGCGGGATTAAGTTTAGCAGCTAACGAATTAGGAGAGAGTACAGCAGCCGGTAAAGTAGCAGCAGTAGCAGCGGCAACTATATCTACTTATACTGCTATTGCCGGACAATTACAAGCATTTTCTAAAATACCTATTCCGGGTTATGCTATTGCACAAGCTATTATAACTGGAGCTACCGGTTTGTTACAAGTTAAAAAGATATTATCGGTTAAAACACCTAAAGCATCAGGAGGAGGATCAGCACCAACATTACCAACTGGAGGAGGAGCAGTATCTCCATCTTTTAACATAGTAGGTAATAGTGGAGTGAATGCTTTAGCACAAACAATAGGAACGCAAACGCAGAAACCATTACAAGCTTATGTAGTAGCTCAAAACGTAACCACAGCACAAAGCTTAAATAGAAATATAATACAATCAGCAACTTTAGGATAAACATCGTTATACAAATATGGAAGTAATAGAACTAATTATAGATGAGGAGAAACTACAAAGCGGAATAGAAGCTATTAGCGTAGTAGAACATCCAGCTATTGAGGAGAACTTTATAGCATTATCAAAAGAGTACAAATTTGAGCAAGTAAGTAACGAAAAGAGATTACTTGTAGGACCATTACTAATCCCGGATAAAAAGATATACCGTAGAGATGGTAATAAGGAGTATTATGTATTTTTCTCTAAAGATACGATCCGTAAAGCAAGCGAATTATATCTTATGAGAGGTTATCAGAATAACGCTACTTATGAGCATAAAGAATCCGTAGATGGATTAACTTTAGTAGAATCTTGGATTATAGACAGCAAACAAAATGATAAATCTAATCACTTCTCTATGGATTTACCGGAGGGTACTTGGATGGGAGCTATTAAAGTTAATAACGATGTGCTTTGGGAAGATTATGTTAAAACCGGACAAGTTAAAGGATTTAGTATAGAGGGATATTTCGTAGATAAGTTAGTACAAGAGGAACAAGAGGAAGATTTATCTGCTGAAATAGAAATAGGATTAGAGCTTTTAAAAATCAAAGCAGAGCTACTAAAAAGATATGAGAGATAGAGAATATATACCGAGTTTTAGCAGTCCTAAAGGAGGTAAGAGAGGATGCTTATGTATAGATGAGGATAAGTACGATGTAAAGTGCTGTAATGGAGATTTAAGAGAGCAAGGTATAGGACCTATCCAAAAAGAGTAAAAATGCAAATAATTATAAACAAATCGTTAAATAAAAAAAGGGAATTATGAATCTAAAAAAAGAAATCTTTGAACGGATATCTTCTATTGAGAAAGTAGAGCTATCAGAAACAAAAAAAGTAGAATTAGCTAACCTTAAAGAAGTAGAATCTACTATTGATATGGGTTGGAAAAAACACGCAGAAGGTATTGATCTAATTAAAAAAGCAGTTATGAGTTTTACTATTGCTTATAATCAAGGTGTTCGTGCAGAAAAAGAATTAACAGAAATTATAAAAGCGGGAACTGATTTAGGTTTAGATGTATCTTTTGTTAAAGGTAGATTAGATATGGCAGATGATTTGAAAACAAAATCAGAAAAAAATAAAAATATATCTTTTGTAGGTTAATATCTAATTAAATAAATATATGAAACCAAGTGAACTATTAAAACAAATCCAAACGCTACTATCCGTAGAAGCAAAGGTAGAGTTAGCACAAATGACTACTGCTGATGGTGTTGTTTTAGAGGCAGAAGCTTTTGAAGTAGGTAGAGATATCTTCATCGTTTCTGAAACTGAAACCGTACCGGCTGATAATGGAGAGTATAAAGTAGATGGTATGACTATCATCGTTATGGATGGTAAAATCGAATCTATTGTGGAAGTAGAAGCTGAAACTGAAATCGAAGTAGAAGCAGCTGAAGAAGTTAAAGAAGAAGTAAAAGTAGAAGCTGTATCACAAGAGGAAATCATTAAAGCAGTTATCGAAGCAGTAGCTCCATTATTAGAGGAAATGAAATCTCAAATTGAAGAGATGAAATCCGAAATGAAAAACAACAAAGAAACAAAGATGGCTAAAGTTACTCACTCTCCTGAAAAGGTAGCACAAGTAGAAAAGCCAAAAGCAAATTTTAACAAACAAACAAACGTATTAGAAACCATTTTCGCTAAATTAAATTAACTATGAGTACAATTAAAAGATACGAATTTACAGAGCCAGCTATTACAACAACTTATGCTGGTGAATTTGCCGGGAAGTATATTGCTGCCGGTGTATTATCAGCTCCTACTTTACAAAAAGAAGGTATTACTATTATGCCTAATGTTAAGCATAAAGCTGTAATCAAAACTTTAGCAAACGATATTACTATCGCTAATGCTACTTGTGATTATACTGATACTGCTGATGTTGCTTTAGCAGAGAAAGTATTAGAAGTAGACGAAAAACAAGTTAACCTAACTTTGTGTAAAACTCCATTCCAATCAGATTGGGAAGCAGTACAAATGGGTTACTCTGCTTACGATAACTTACCAGCTACTTTCAGCGATTTCTTTATCGCTAATATGCTTGAAAAAGTATCATTCGCTACCGAGCAGTATGTATGGACTAACTTAATTACTCAAGCTGCTGCTGATGGTGCTGATGTTTCTTTGAATCCAGGTGCTATCGATGCTACTAACGTAATTGATGCTTTAGGAGATGCTTTAGATTTGTTACCTGATAACGTATATGGTAAAGATGATCTTCACTTCTATATGGGCTTCGATGTATTTAAAGCATATGTACGAGCTTTAGGAGGTTTCGCTTCTAACGTAGGTGCTAATGGTGTTGACAATAGAGGTTTCTTGTGGTATGATGGTACTCAAGCATTGACTTTTGATGGAGTTAAAATCTTTGTTACCGGTGCTTTGACTGGAGGTAAAATCGTATTAGCTCGTAAATCTAACTTGTATTTTGGAATCGGACTACTTGATAATCTGAATGAAGTGCGACTTTTAGATATGGCTTCTTTGGATGGATCTAAAAATGTACGTTTCGTAATGAGATGGTCTCAAGGTACTCAAGTAGGTTTCGGAGAGGAAATCGTATTAGTAAACTGCGACTAATTTTTTAACTTTAAATATATAAACTATGCAATGTGGAATTTCAACCGGTAGATTATTAGCTTGTAAAGACAATGTAGGAGGTATTCGTAACATATACTTCGCTGACTATGGTACTTTAGGAGCTTTGACTATCAACGATGGAGAGATTACTGCGATTGCTGGTACTCCCGATATTTATAAATATGAAGTAAGAGGAGCTAACAATTTAGAAGTAACCGTAACGCAATCTGCTGATAACGGAACTACTTTCTACGAACAAGCTCTTAATGTTACTTTACACAAATTGGATAACGATACTACCGTAGCTTTACATCAAATTGTAATCGGTAGACCACATATCTTCATTGAAGATAATAATGGTAAGTTTTATTCCGTTGGTGTTACTCGTGGATGCGATATTACCGGAGGTACATTCTCTACCGGTACTGCATTTGGAGATTTATCCGGGTATACTTTAGCATTTACAGCTCAAGAGCCATTTTATCCTTATTTAGTAGCTTCATCAGTAATTAGTAATAATTTAGATAATACTAATATTGATCCGGCTTAATTAGATTAGGTTAGTTAAGAAAGGGGAGGCAATAGCTTCCCTTTTTTTATACCCTATAAGGTAACTTTTAAGTTACTTTTTATTATTTTATACCATTTTGGGTATAGAGTACAAATATTCGATTTACTTCGTTATATAAGTATGATAGTTTTACAAGAAAGCAATTTAGAGCAAACTTTTATGTGTATACCGAGAGTATATGCAGAAGATATAGAATTATCGCTATATGATGAGCAGAGAAATACTACCGTAGCAGTAGAGGTAACTTCTGATATAGTAGGAGATGATTATTATGTTAGTGGAGTTTTCGATTTATTAGAAAATAACTTCTATGTAATAACTTTACTTTCTAACGATGTGGTAATTTTCAAGGATAGAGTATTTTGTACTAATCAGTTAGTAGCAGATTATAGCATTAATGCCGGAATATATGTAGAGCAGCCGGATGCAGATAACGAATATATAATTATATAATATGGGTAATATTAGATTTATACAAATGTCTAATTATACTTCTCCGTTAGTAAAAGAGGTAAGAGGTAAGAATTGGGTTGAGTACGGAGCAGATAACAATTATTTTCAGTATTTAATAGATAGATATAATGGATCGCCTACTAATAATGCTTGTGTAAATGGTATTTCACAAATGATTTTTGGTAGAGGATTGGATGCTATGGATGCTAAAGATAATCCGGATAGCTATGCTAAATTTCTACAACTGATAAAACCGGATTGTATCGAGAAGTTAGTAAATGATTTCTACTTATTAGGGAATGGAGCTTTGCAAGTGATTTATAATTTAGACCATACGCAGATTTTAGAAGTAGAGCATTTCCCGGTAGAAACTTTACGAAGTGGTAAAGCTAATGAGAATGGTGTAGTAGATTTTTACTATTATTTTCACGATTGGGCAAAGATAAAAAGAAATGATATCCCTGAAGCTATACCAGCTTTTGGTACTTCTACGGAGGGTAACGAAATACTTTATATAAAACCATATAAACCGGGTTATTTTTATTACTCTCCGGTAGCATATCAAGGAGGAGTACAGTACGCAGAATTAGAGGAAGAGATTTCTAACTTTCATTTAAATAACGTACTCAACGGATTAGCTCCTGGAATGTTAATCAACTTCAACAACGGAGTACCTGATGAGGATATGCAGCAAGTTATAGAGGATGATATTCGCAGAAAGTATCAAGGATCTTCTAATGCTGGTAGATTTATTTTAGCTTTTAACGATTCAAAAGAATCAAGTGCTACTATCGATGCAGTACAGTTATCAGATGCACATAATCAATATGAGTTTTTATCATCAGAGAGTACTCAAAAGGTAATGCTATCGCATCGAGTAGTTAGTCCAATGTTATTAGGTATTAAAGATAGCACCGGATTAGGTAATAACGCAGATGAATTAAAAACTGCTGCTACTTTGATGGATAACATCGTTATTAGACCGTTTCAAGATTTGATTATTAAAAACATAGATAAGATATTAGCTTTTAATCAAATTAGTTTAAAGTTATACTTCAAAACATTACAACCTTTAGAGTTTGCTAATTTAGATAATGCACAAACCGAGGAGCAAGTAATAGAGGAAACTGGAGTTAACTTTAGTTTAGATACTGATATAGCAGATGAGCTAATTTCATTAGGAGAAGATGCACCAAGTAATTGGCTTCTAATCGATGAATATCCGGTAGATTATGATAATGATGATGCAGAAAACGAACTATTCACTAAAGAGCCAAAAAAGAGCTTATATTCAAGAATAGTAGAGCTTGTAAGTACTGGAGATGCAAGACCTAATATCAGAAGTAAACAAGATGAGGTTATAGATGGGATTAAATTTGTAACACGTTATGTTTATGCTGGAGAAACTACTTCAAAAAGTAGATTGTTTTGCAGAAAAATGATGGAAGCTAAAAAGATATATCGTAAAGAAGATATCGTAGCTATGTCAAGCAAAGAAGTAAACGAGGTTAGAACTAATGAAGATGGAGAACGTAAAGGATTTGGACCGAGAGGAGCCACTACTTATGATGTATGGTTTTATAAAGGAGGTGGAGCTTGTCATCATATGTGGTTTAAAAGAGTATATGCAGTATTAAGTGGAACTGCTTTAGACATTCCTAACATTAGACAAATAGCCGGTAGAAAAGCAGAGCAGTACGGTTATGTAGTTAAGAATGATAAATTAGTATCTACAAGACCTATCGATATGCCCAATAAAGGATTTTTACCTAAATAAATTAAGAAATGGTTTTATTTGTAACACCAATAGATATAAAGAGAAACACTATCATAAATGGTAATTTAGATAGTAATGAGTTTATGCAGTTTATTAAAATTGCACAGCAGATACATATTCAGAATTATTTAGGAACGCAACTTTATGATAAATATTCTGATTTAATAGCAAGCGGAGATATTAACGATCCGTTATTTGAGAATTATTTAACTTTACTTACTGACTACATTCAACCGATGTTAATTCATTTCGCTATGGTAGATTATGTACCATTTGCCGGAGTGCAGATTAAAAACGGAGGATTATTTAAACATAGATCGGAAACTGCTGACGTACCAGCTAAAGAGGAGGTAGATGCTTTAACTCAAAAATATAGAAACTTCGCAGAGTTTTACACAAGAAGATTTATAGATTATATGGGTATTTATGCGAGTCAAAACTATCCGGAGTATTATTTGAATGCTAATGCTGATATGTTCCCGGATACAAAAGCTAATTTTGTAGGATGGAAACTTTAAGCGTATGGAGTATAAGGTAAAAAAAGAAAACATTATAAAGCTAACTAAATATTTAGAAAAGAAATATGAACACAATAGGATGGGGAAAAGCATTAGCGAACAATACATTAGGATGGGGCAAATGCAGAAAAAACAATAATTTATCTTTTGCGATTATATATTTAGATACCTACTCCGGAGAAACCGTAATAAAATAATATGGCACAACAAGTAATAAATATAGGATCAGCTCCTAACGATGGTACTGGAGATCAGTTAAGAACTGCTTTTGATAAATGTAATGATAACTTTACTGAATTATATTCTGGTGGTCCAGGTGGAGGAGTACCTTATACCGGTGCTACTCAAAATGTAGATTTAGGAGAGTATGAATTGAAAGCCGGGCAGTTTACTTTAGATACTACACCTACCGGTACAGCAGCAGTAGCTACTACTCGATGGAATGATACTTTAGGAAGTACTGAAACTACTTTAAAAGGTGGTAGTGTTATTCTTAAAAACGGAGTAGATTTAGTAGCAAGAGTAGTTAACAAAGTTACTCCGAATACTACACTAACTAAAGCAGCATACCAAGCAGTTAGAGTAAGTGGTGCTCAAGGTCAAAGATTAGCAGTAGCATACGCACAAGCAAATAACGATAATAATTCAGCAGATACTATCGGATTAGTTTGTGAAACTATTGCTACCAATCAAGAAGGATTTATTATTACAGTAGGGCAATTAGAAGGAATAAATACTACCGGAAGTTTACAAGGAGAAACGTGGGCAGATGGGGATGTTATTTATTTATCTCCTACTACTCCTGGAGCATTAACTAAAGTTAAACCTACTGCACCCGGACATATCGTAATTATAGGTTATGTAGAATATGCTCACGCTGTTAACGGAAAGTTATATGTAAAAATAATGAACGGATGGGAGTTAGATGAGCTTCATAACGTAAATATATCTTCTCCTACGAATAACCAGATATTAGCTTATACTTTATCTACTCAACTATGGGAAAATAAAAGCGTAGCAACTGCTTTAGGGTATACTCCATCTAATCTTACTACTACTCCAAGAATATTAGCTAACGATGAAAGTTTAATAACTTCTACCGGTACTGAAACCGTATGTGCTACTATTCAGATAGATAATTTAGGTACTAATTGGGCGATGGATTTATTTTTAGATATGTACAAAAATGCAACTACATCGCAAATGCAATCTAAAATATACATAAATAATACAGCTAATTTAAGTGGAACACCTACACAAATAGCATTATCAGCAGCAGATATAACATCGAGGAGAGTTACTCCATTATTTAGAAAAGTAAGTTATAAAGGAGGAGTTTTAAAAATAGGTAATTCTACTACAAATTTTCAAAATGATTTGATAAGTTTAAATGGTGCTAAAACCGAAGTTACAATAGATTTGAATACAGCTCAAGCAAGATTTTTAGTGTTTACCGTACAGCGTACTGGAGCTTCAGGAGATACTGTAACTGCTGGTAGACATCAAGTAATTTTATATCCTAACGTATAATGAAAGCATATTACTATAATAGCGTAAACGGATTGGTTTGCCAATATTTTGAAAGCAAACCGGATTTTGAATGTTTAGAGGTTACTGATGAATTAAGAGCATTAGTTGACTTAATGACTAATCCTATCTTAAAAGATGGAGAAATAGTAGAAAATGAGTAGAAAAGAGTTTATAGATAGTTTACAATCAAAGTTTATCTCACGGAAGTTACTTGTATTTTTAGTAGCTTGTGGAGGTTTATTTAGTGGTAAGCTTACATCGAGTGATTTTGTAGTAATCGCTTCTGCTTATATGATAGCTCAAAGTGGTAAGGATGTTATGGTAGATTATTTAAAGAGCAGAGTAAATGGATGATTTTAAAACAATACAAGCAGAAATAGAACGCATTAGGCATCATATGGACCTAAATAAAAAAGCTACGGAGGAAAATACTCAATTATTAGTAGATATTAAAACTACTTTAGTTGGCAATCATTTAAACGAGGGAGGAATGGTACGAGAGCAGCGTAGAATTAAAGAGGATGTAGAAGATTTGCAAGATTTTAAAAAAGAAGTAACGGTATATATCCGACAAGCAAAGTACTTTTTAGGTGTAATTATTGGAGCTATTATAACCATAACTTTTAAATTATTTAGCAAATGAATTTAAGCGAAAATCTAACATTAGCAGAAGTTATCAGAAGCGAATCAGCAAAGAGATTCCAAATAGATAACAAACCTACGGAGGAGCATTTAGCTAATTTAAAACTTTTAGCAGCTAATATCTTCCAACCTATGCGAGATCATTTCGGAGTGCCTATCCATATTTCATCCGGATATAGAAGTTTAGCTTTAAACAAAAAAATCGGAGGAGCAAAAAACAGTCAACATTCTACCGGACAAGCTTTAGATATTGATATGCAAGGTACAAAGGTTAGTAATGCAGATATCTTTAATTGGGCAAAAGATAACTTAAAATTTGACCAGCTTATATGGGAGTTTGGAGATGATACTAATCCGGATTGGGTACATATTAGCTATGCAAAGAAACCGAGAAAGCAAATCTTAAAAGCTAAACGTAATGGACTACAAACGGTTTATAGTAAGTATTAGTATTTTACTTCTAATAACTCAAATCGTATATTTAAGTTTTAAGCAATCAAAATATAAAAATGATATACTTATACTAAAAGAGCAAATAAGTGCTTTAAATAGCCGGAAAATAGCTTTAAAAGATACGTTAAGAGTCAAAGATAGTATTAAGTTACGCTATGTAGATAAAATAAACCAATTAAATGAAACATTATACGTTAAAATCGCTGCTATTGATACTATGTCTATTAGCGAACTTCAAAGCTATTTCGCAGATAGATACAAAGATAGTATTAAGTGAGAATACTGGTAGATTAGTAGTTAGAGATTTAGTTAAATACGATATCTTAAAGCTAAAATATAAATACCAAGATAGTATTATCCGGGTGCAGAAATCTGAAATAGCTACTTTGAAATCTATAAACGATATTAACGATGAGATAATAGGTAAGCAAGATAAAATCATAACTAAATACTCTGCAAAATATAAATTTAACTGCTATGTAGGTAGTGTAATTTATCAGAATATAGATCTTTATGCAAAGTTAGGATTATCTTACAGTAATTATCATATAAATATATTATATAACTATAATAATCTAAATAGATATATAGCTATTAATTTAGAATATAAATTATTATGATATTATATTATCAGATAATATATTATTAGATAATATTATTATTATATAAATATTATTATTATATATATATATATTATATTAGCTAAATGAAAGCAAAAAAACCTAAAAGCAAACTCGTAAAAGAATTAGACGTAGTATTTAGTCAGTATATCCGGTTAAGCAATTCTAAAAACGGATTTTGTACTTGTGTAACTTGTGGGAGGTTATACGAATGGAAAAAAATACAAGCCGGGCATTTTATGAGTAGACAGCACTATTCAGTAAGATGGGATGAGAGAAACGTAAAACCACAATGTTACGGATGCAACGTGATGCAGCAAGGTAAGCAATTTGAATTTAGTAGATATTTGGGAGAGGAGCTATCTAATGAGCTTTATTTGCTATCCAAACAAACGCAGAAATTTACGGAGGGAGATTTATTAATGTTAATAGATGTTTATAAATCGAAGCTTAAATCTTTGCAGTAATATTTATAATCAGTATATTTGCCATAGATCTGATGTCTTTAGTTTTAGTTTTTGGAAAGTGCGGTTATTTCGGTAATCGCATTTTTTTTAAACTTTTTTTAAAATTTATTTTTTTATATTAAAATTTATTTTATATTTGCCTAAACTTTAAAACTAATTACAAATGGATTCAAAAGATGATTTAATCGACTACCTAAATTTTAGGGTAGATGCAATGCAAAACGCATTAGAAAGCTTGAAAGTAGAAAATCTAAAACTACTACAAAAATTAGAGTACTACCAAGCGACAGTAGAAGTAACTAACCAAAACAATTTTATTTATGGAAACATCTAAAGTAACCGTTATCACAGAAGCAGGAGAGTGGAACGGAATGAACAGATTTAAAGTAACATTAGCCAATGGAAAGCAATTAACTTTTTTAGCTAAAGGAAACTTTAAAGCAAACATCGGAGATAGCATTAACTATCAGATCACTAATGAGCAGTATCAAACTGCAAAGCTATTAGGGAAAGCAGAAGTAAAAGCTCCAGGATCTAACCAAGCTGATGTACAAACTTCTATTATTAGACAAACTTGTATAAAAGCTGCTGCTGAGTTTTATGCTACAAGACAATTTGCAAGTATTGAGAATGTATTAGATGATGCAGAAGTAATGTATAATTGGGTAATAAACGGATAAGATGGAAAATGTATTAATTAGTGGGATGTACCCAAGAGAGAGTAAGTTAGATTTTATTAAATTGAACTTAAACATTAAAGTAGATGATTTTGCTAAATTTTTAATAGAGCATAAAGAATACTTTGAGCAGAATGAGGGATGGCTAAACGTAGATATTTTAGCGAGTAAAAAAGATCCATCGAAGTTATATGCGAAGTTTACCAAGAGAGAAAAAAAAGAGGAGGTAAAAGCTGCATCGCATATGCCGGATAGAGATAGGTTAGTTAATACGGTAGATGATGATTTACCATATTAAGATTGGGGAGGAAACTCCCTTTTCTTTTAACCTTATATTAAAAAATATTTTATATTTGTAAAAAAAACTAAATGTTAGTAGACATAAACAATCAGATAGACATTCTCCGGGATATTAGGAGAGGTAACGTAAAAGAGGGATTAAAATTAGATATTCCCGAAATAGATGAGTACTTTAGATTTAAGCCATCTAATATAAATATCATATTAGGTCACGCAAACGTAGGTAAAACTTCCTTAATCCTTTATATAATGCTTTGCTATGCTAAAAAGTATGGTACAAAGTGGTTAGTATATACCAGCGAAAATGAAACCTACGGTACTATAAGAAAGTTAGCAGAGTATATTACTGAAACACCTATTAACTTAATTGATGAGAGTGATTTTAATTTTGAGGTATCCTGGATTAATGAGCATTTTAAATTTATAAGTATTGATAGAACGTATACTTATAGAGAACTTTTAGAGCTTTGTAAGGAAGTTAAAGCAGATTGGGATTACGATGGTATAATGCTTGATCCTTATAACTCGATTGCTAAAGATGGACCATTACTAAAAGAGATAGGAGGTAATGCTCACGATTATGATTACTTTGCAATGAGCGAAATGCGTATATTTTGTAAAGGCAATAAGGTAACGATGTGGATTTGTACACATCCAAGTACGGAAGCTACACGAAAAACGCATAGAGATGGACATTACTACTCCGGACATCCAATGCCACCTAATGCAAGTGATATAGAGGGAGGAGGAAAATTTGTAAACCGATGCGATGATTTTATAGTTATACACCGGTATATCTTCCATCCTACTGATTATATGCTTTCCCATATGTATATGCGTAAAGTAAAAGAAATAGAAACCGGAGGAAGACCTAATTCAATAGATAATCCGATCCAATTTCGAGCGTTAAAGAATAACGTAGGATATGAGATAGGAGGTAAGAGCTTATTAAAACTAATAGAAGAACATAAATCACCATTTTAAGATGAGAAACACAATTATAGATTATTACGGAGTAAAATTAAACTGCATATACCAGGCGTATAGAGATATCGATGGAGAATATACAGTTATAATAGATAACATATTAGTAGGAGAGCATAGTATATCTCCTTTAATTAATGAGGATATATGGGAATATTTAGAACATTTAGTATTAGAGCAAACGATATGACACCAAAAGATAAAATAGTAATAGATTTAATTAAGATCTGCAAGGAGAAAGGAGTAAGTATGTCTACTATATACGATATAATAGTAAATAGAGAAGATATATCTCCACAAACTAAAAGAAACCAGGTAAAGCTATTTGAAAAGATTAAGAGCTTAATTTGATATTTAAAACCATCATAAAACTATATTATAATAGTTAATGTTAGAATTAATCAACCTAAAAATTAAAAAAGATGAAAAACAAAACTTACTATTGGACTACCAAAGCTGGAGACAAAATTAATGTAGATGATATGGATATCACACATTTAAGAAACGCTTTGAAAATGATTTTGAGAAATATAGAAAATAAACCTAAAAGAATTAATTTCACATTAAATGGCGATATTGCCAATGATTTCAATGATAAGATGGAAGAGTATGAATATTACGATGAACAATTTTAAAAAATAAAAAATAAGAGATTTTGAGATAATCTCGCAATTTAAAAACAAATAACAATTAAGAATCCGATTGCAAGGATAAGTGCTACAACTATTATGGAAAATTTTAATAAAGAAGAAGTTTCAGTTTTTAAAAAATTAAATTACAGACACCAACAGCTTTTAATAAAGTTATCGGAGTTAAATGAAAGATTACATTATTCAACTATTTCATTAGGTGGAGATTATCCTTTAGAAATAAATGAGTTAGTTCAAAATCCAACAGATGGAAGTCATATGAATAACTATGCTAATCAATTAGATTATTTACAAAGTAAACTTACTTTTATGTTTAAACATATTGAAAGATTAGAACATTTAGTTAGTAAATAGCAAAATAAACCTCACGATGTATAGGTTAATCGTTAATTTAAAAAAATAAGATTATGTTATACAAGAGAATAAATATGCCTATTTATCATCAGATATTGCATATCGCAATCTGTGAAGATGCTGAAAAAGAGATATTAGAAGTTAGAAAAAAATTCTATGCTAATACAGATAATTTCGAGTTTGCAGGTTATGCCGAAGCAGAAGGTAAACATCATTTAATACTTTTAAATAAGAAACATTTAAGATATGACCAACCATTTGCTATTAGTACAATAGCACACGAAGCTTTTCATATTACAAACTTTGTAATGAAAAGAGTAGGAATTAAACCTGATGTTAACAATGATGAAGCTCAGGCATATTTACTTTCTTGGATAGTAGAAGAAGTTTATAAACAATTTAAAAACAAATAAGATATGGAATTAGCATTAACAATTATATCAGTAAACCTGTGTTACATAGGATATGTATTAAATGAAATTTTAAAGGAACTTAAAAACAAATAACATTATGAAACAAGTAAACATTGAGGGAAAAGACCCTATAAGTATTGAAGGAAAAGACCCTATATTTTATGAATCTAAACAACAAACAAAAACAGCAGTAGAATGGTTTGCAAATGCAATAAAAGGTTTAGATACAGGTGTATCTTATCATTTTTTTCAAGAAATGCTTGAACAAGCCAAAGAGATAGAAAAGCAACAACAAGATGATTTTGCTATTGGGTTTGCAGAGTGGTGTATTAAAAAAAGAATAGACTTCTTTGACAGTACAGAAATTGGAGAAACATACACTATTAATGGATTTGTAAGCAAGTATAAAATGAGTGAGTTATTAGAAATCTATAAAAAAGAAAAAGGATTATGACACCAAAACAAAAAGCAGAAGAATTAGTAAACAAGTATGATGAAACGCTTACTTATTTAGAGTCAAAAGAAAAAGCAAAACAATGTGCTTTAATAGCAGTTGATTTGGCGATAGAAGCAGCGATTTTATATGTTAGTCAAGAAATAGCTTTTGAGAAATCTAAAGAGTACTGGCAACAAGTCAAAGATGAAATTTTAAACCTATAACCTTAAAAAATTATAATAAAATCAGTTTATAACCTTAAAAACACATAAAAAAATGGCAGATATTAGTAAATGTAATGACTTTTTATGTCCATCTAAAAACAAATGCTATCGCTTTACAGCACCATCTTCGGAGTTTTGGCAAAGCTATACTAACTTTAATAGAGATGGTGATGCAGATAACTGTGAGTACTATTGGGAAGTTAATATAGAAGAATTGAATAAAACCGATAAAATAATCTTTGATAAGCTATGAGTAAATTACAAAGGATACAAAGAGTACTGAATTACTACCTAAAGATAGGAGTAAACAAAGAAAGCGTAAATGAAGTATATAGATCAATATTAAAAGAGAAATGGAACATCCGGAAACAAACAAACTAATTAGTGCTATAATGACAGCACAAATTCTCAACAATCAACTTTTCGATTTAAGAGTAAATAACGTATTTAAGCAAAGAGACAAACAGTTAATAAATAATGCTTTAAAAGTGCTTGAAAATGTAGAAACTAAATGGTATGATAAACTTTGCAAAACAGCAGAGGAGCAAACCTTTGAGGTATACGATGTTTATAACTCATTCATTAAGCAAATAGCTAATGTGCCTATATTTGATATGCAAGTACTTATGCTATTATATCGACTTTATAAGGACCATCCAAGTAAGCTCCAGGATTTAATAAATAGTAACTTCGATACGGATTATTTAAAAGAGATAGAAAATGAGAGTATTCTTTAATTTAGTACACGGTTTTGCTTTTGGATTTATAGCTTATAAGCCGAGTTATGAGTTTGATGATGTCGAGCCGGAAGATGAGTATACGGAAGTAGATATAATTATCGGATGCTTTTCGATTAAATTCATATACTAATGTTAGAGGTTATAGGTAAACAGCATCAAATGTGGTTAAAGTATCTCAATAAATTGGGATGCCAAAATGACTGCGAGGATATAGTCCAAGAGATGTATATTAAAATCTATAACTATCTTCAAAAGTATGATCGTAATTTAATGTATAACGATGATGAGGTAAACTATTATTTTGTGTACGTTACTCTGCAAAATTTATACTACGATACGATCAAAAAAAAGAAACCTAACCTAACCGATATAGAAGATATAGAAGTAATAGATGAGGAGTATGTAGAAGTAGAC
>JACCDU010529534.1_pt1 | contig 25477 bp, 17 predicted proteins | sample 7446081 | NCBI WGS metagenome assembly JACCDU01 (sample SAMN15323447, study PRJNA562643) | freshwater metagenome | isolation source: river surface water | place: USA:Blue River Watershed | collected 2017-08-17
GCTAGAAGTAGTAGAACTTTGCCATTGATATGCTACAGTGCCAGTTGCGCCTGAAGCAGCTACGCTGCTGGTAAGTGTGCCTGGGCTTGTACCGGCACAAATACCAATGTCTGAACCAATCGTCCCAGGATTAAAAGTAGAAGGATCGCCACTAGCAGTGATAAAATAATCACAATAAAAAGACGTACCAGTAGTTGGGTTAGTGAAATAAAGTCTCCAGTGACCTGCCGGAGTAGCATTGTCGTTTTGATCGTTGCCGTAAAAACACAAGTCCTTTGAAGTACCGTTATAACTACCAAACCACTTTGTACCGGAGAGAAGAGTACCCCCTTCTTGGATTTGTACTCCATCTATAAACACTTTAGACAACGTCAAATCATTGGAAGGAGAGCTACTTGTAAAAGTAAATCGCCCAGAACGAACTTTCCCTGCAGGTAGCCACGTGGCATCCACTGAGCTGCATATACCCCCTGCACCATTATTTCTTCTAGAAAAAGAGGGACACTGCGCATACATTGTTTGTGCTGTGAACAAAATAACTGCTACTGAGAGCAGTAGTACATGAAATTTCTTCATAACGACCTGGTTAAAATAGATCGTTAAAATAATAGCACAAAAGTGAAACAGCTTGTAAAATTAATTCTACACGCAAAAAATAGATACTTAATAAACAATCGTCAACACACCTTTGACAATTTTTTGATCAACATCATTCAAGTTGATAATATAAACATACACTGCAGCAGGAAGTAAACGGCCTTTATACTTTCCATCAAATGACTTGTTTAGATAATTACCCTTATTCTGATACATAACCTGTCCAGCTCTATCAAAAATGATCACTTCTGCATTGGGATACATAGCCAAGCCAGGAATTTCCCATTTGTCATTTTTCCCATCGCCATTTGGAGTAAATGCATTTGGGATATAAAGACCCGTATAAACACCCACCTGCATGGTATCTTTTGCTTCACATCCAGTCGAGTTATGTGTTGCTTTTATAATATACCGAGTCGTAGTAGTTGGATTTGCAACAGGGTTGAGTAAACCAGGATTACTTAATGACGTAGGAGGTGTCCATAAAAATGTATACTGAGAAGGATTGGTAATTGTAGCGGCTAACGTTGCAGATCCACCAGTAATAATATTCTTATCGGGTCCTGCACTTAAATCAGGCGCTTGCGTTATAGCAAACCCGGATGAAACAAATGGTCTTGAACCACATCCATTTATATCTGTAACTTGTAACGAGATTGAATAGTTTCCAGGTTGCGAATAGATATGTGTAAAGGGCGGTACATTAGTACCAGTACCATTTCCAAAATTCCAATTCCAGTTGGCAATACCCGTTAATGAACTAGAAAATTGAATCGGCATGGAAGTGCATAAAGCAGTTGCCTGCATTGTAAAGCTCGCAACTGGATTTGCATAAATAGCAGGAATTGTTTTCACGATGGTATCACTATTACAACCACCTGTTGCTGTGATCCAGTGTTTGACAATAACATTTGTTGCTGCTGAACTATAAACATGTGTTGTAGCATCATTGATAGTGGAGTTAAAAGACTGAGCATCTCCAAACGTCCAATACCAAGCACCCGTTGCACCTCCCGCCGAAGAAGCAGTTGAAGAAAATCCAAACACACTATCTACGCAGGGCTTGGTATTGATGATCGTAAAATTCACAGCAGGCTTAATACCTATTGGGACCTGTCTAATTGTATCACCCACACAACCATTTAAAGCCACAACACTGTATCGAACAGCTTGAGGCCCCACTGTTGTAAAACTTTTTGTGGTGGTAAGCGTAGTGGCGGTGCTATTATCACTGAATAACCAACTATGCCCCGTTATTGTAAATGTACCTGAGCTACTAATTCCGGTAAATCGTACTTGTTCATTCACACAATTATTAGACGAGTAGGTGAAATCAGCAATGGGGCCAGGCCTTACCACAACTTTTACTTCTGCGTATTCTGTTCGGCTGCAATTTTCTACTTCATTTGCAGTATAGGTGATTGGGATAATATAGGTGCCTGGTTGACTAAATGTAAAATCCTGTTGAAGTGAATAAACATAATAGGTTCGCCCATTGATAATTTGAGTTCGAATAGGCGTAGGATTACTGATGATAGAATCTGTATTGGGAGAAAGCTGTGCAACCTGACTTAATTTCCAAGTAATAGAAGTAGCAGGGTAACCTACTTTTACAAATAAACGTACTGGCGTTTTTGTACATGTAAACGTATCAGTACTTGCAGTGGTATTAAGAGTATTACCAATTGAACTATAATGATTCAAATTATTGATCAGTGTTCCCACATTATAGCCATAACTCTCATAACTACCCAAACCATATACTGTAGCAGTAAATGCTGAATCAGCAGTAATTATATGTTCAGCGGCAGGACCTGTAAATCGCGTTAACGCCACTGAATAAGATGGAAGATTTGGATGTGTCACTACATTAGAGGCAGGAACAGGATTTCCGTCAACACGAAGAGAAGGTATTGCTGCAGTAGGTACATGAATATTAGCGTATACATAATCAATAGTGGACTTACGACTCACATAAAAACGTACAGACTTTTGTCCTTGTTCAATCGGACTTAAATAAAACATTTCAGGATCTCCATAGGAAGGTGGCGCAGGAGTAGTTACTGGAAAATTCCAACACTGATTTTTATTAACCATGTATTGAGATACTAAAATCGGCTTATCAGCAGTAATATAATCTCCGCCGGTTGAGTCCATAAACTCATAAAAAAAGTTACGTTGTAATCCAGTTAATACCACTCCATTTCTTTGCACAACCGTGTTCGGATCTTGAACACATACCCGATAATAATTACGATTGGTCTCGTTAATATCTGTATTTATATTATTAATTGTATGATATGTTAAATAGCGCGTTCCCCAGGCCTGTGCAGGAAAAACCTGTTGATGCATAAATTCACCTCCGTCTCCTCTACAAATTCGTATGCCACTTGAACCAGAAAAAAATGCAATAGGTCGACATTGTCCTGCTGAGCCCACCACCGACACCACTTTTGTACCGGTCATATCTTTACTAGCTGCATAGGCCAAGCTACTACCCCCAATCATTTTTCCAAAAACCGTATACACTTCGCCCTTATTTAGATCGATCGTGTAGGTTTGGCCAGGTAGCCATCCATTTTTTGTTGTATCAGAAGGAGTGATTTGAACACGTGTTCCATCATCTGTCGCCACTATTGCAAACCAAGAGTACCAATTGGGACCGTTCGCTATTGTAGGACTTATTGCTGGTAATGAAGAATTGGAGGTGGCTTGTGAATAATTAATAGAGTAATAACTATACCCCAATGTTTCTATAGGCATTAACATAGTTGCTCCGGAGAGCATGGTATTGTACTGATGTGCATAAACGGCAACGGGCACATCACTTGAAATACGAATTCCTCGAGAAGAAAGTCCATCCGTCAAAATACGTGCATCATCTGCACCAGATTTAGGAATCAGAATAGATGCATCAACAGTATTGGCCGGAATATTTAGCGTACGAGTCCAGGTGGTACCAAAAATGCTAACCGTAACAATTGCAGCTTGCTCCGTGCTGATATAAACGGCCAATTCCTGCGCATTAACGGGCATTTCGCTGTTAAACCCCCAATTATTACCATAACAAAGCCAAAACTCCTTCCCCCGATTGGATCGGTCCTGTGCCCAAATACCACTTAACTGTGTGAGCAACAAGGCGAACAATAACAAAAAGTTTCGTACTTTACTCATTATTTAACAAAGTAACTGCCTATCAATTCATACTCTTTATAGAAGTACTTCTACAAATTGGCTTTGAATAAATATATACAATTGTAGGCTTTTTATTAACCAACGCAATCGATATGAAAAGAATTCTTAAACAGAGTTTAGTGTCAGTCTTATTCATCGTGGGCTGTCTGTTTTCAACCCGCCTTCTCGCACAGGGTGTATACAACACCAGAGATTGGCGTTTTAGCAACCCCACTCCCCTTGGATTTACAATTATGGATGTGGATTTTTTGGACGACAATACTGTTATTGCCGTGGGTGAACAAGGGGGTATTGCCCGCTCTACAGATGGTGGACGCACGTGGACCTATGGCATATTTACCTACCCAACTGCTGCCGGACAGCGTACAAAGGCTAGCTTTCAGGATGTGCACGTAGTAAGTGCCAATGCTATCTATGCAGTTGGAACCGGTGGTATGATGGCAAAATCTACTGATGCCGGTGTTACCTGGAGTTTTGTAAGCACTCCCCTTTACGCAAATGCTAGATCCATTAATGCCGTTTGGTTTGTAAGTGAAACTGTAGGATACATAGGAGGACAATGGAATACATTAGACTCTATCCCTAAACTATATCGAACTACAAATGGAGGAGCTAGCTGGGACTCCCTGAATGCACCCATTGGAGGAAAAACAAGAGTGGGATATGTGAATAATCCAAATCGACCTCCGCTCGTTTGGGATGTAACAGCAAAGGGAAAAGAAATTTTACGAATTGAATTTAGCAATCCAAATAACGGATATGTCATTGGAAGTGGTCTTGGTATATATGACAGAATTTTGGCAGTGAACACAACTACTTGTGCTCCACTAACAACAACTACATCTACTGGTGCGCATCATGCGGCACTAGTATGGAAATTTTCAAACGGTACGCTTACCGACTATTCATTGAGTAAAGAAAGATTAGGGTATTCTGGTATTATCACAAATACTGTTACATGTGGAACACAATATAGCAGTAATATCAGCCCAGTTACACAGTCGTACAAAGCGATGAATATCATCAATGACTCCTTGATCGTGCTCATGTCATTCAATAATAACACGGTTGTAAGAGTTCACACTGGAAGAAATGATGTTACGACTAATTTGATCAATAATCTTCCGGAGCCCGGTAGATACCAAATCATGAATTTCCCATTCCCACCCACACAAGGACCACAGGCTGGACCACCAATTCCTGCGGTTCAAGTGCTATTAGCATCTAATCCCTATAATATTCGCAGAGCAGCTAATGGAAAATTATATGCTACTTCTTTTTCTGGAACATTTGATCCAGTAAACAAAATGTTTACGTCTGTTGACACTGGTAGAAATTGGGTGCAAGAAAGAAATTTACCGTTAGGAAGAAATTATAGTGGATTCAGCATTAGCACAATGGACATTTCTCCCAGTGGAAACTTTTTATTCATGGGAGTGAATGGTGTTCATTCTGATTCTGTACCTGGATCGGCTTTACGCAGCAATTATGTAACTGTACCCACAGCGGCAAGCTTCTCTAAAATGGATTTTGCAAATTGTAACAATGCCATTGCAGCCGGGGGAGCCAATATTAATGTTACAACAGATGGAGGAAAAACTTGGACGAATAATTTCAGAGGTGATTTTGCAGCAAGTTTTTATAATATCAATAGTGTTGCTTATCCTACCACCGCTAAATCTTACTATGCAGTCAGCAATGGTATCATTTACTCATCTCCTGACAGGGGTGTTACACTAGACCCCATTTTTTCTGATTTTAGTGTTCAGATGAATGATGTTGCTGTACGCGGGGATACAATTTGGGCTTGTGGTTCAGGTTCATTCTCTGTGCCCACTGCATCACGTAGACCAAAAGTGTTCAGATCCATTAATGGAGGAGCTACATGGACTACTATTTCTGCTCCATTTACTGCTGGTTCTACTGCACAAACATTAAATGATATTGAGTTCCCTACACATTTAGTTGGTTATATGTCGGGAAGTAGAGACACTATTTGGAAAACCACCGATGGTGGTACCACTTGGTCTAAACTACCCTTACCTACTCCGGGTGTAACTCCTCAAATATCTTACACTGATTTGCAAGCATTGGATGCAAATACTGTTTTTGTTACTGGAAATGGTTTCCCTCGTCAAGTTGTATTCAAAACCACAGATGGTGGACAAACTTGGACAGATATCAGTGGAAACTTACAAGCGCTGGGTATAGGTAATTTTACTGGAGTCAGAATGCATGATGCGAACAATGGCTATGTAGTAAGACCTGGAGGTTTCTTATGTAAAACAACTAATGGTGGACAAACCTGGACACCTGAGCTAGCGCCCACCGGATCATTATTTGAAATTGCAGTATTCCCACAGCGATCTGTTCCTGCAGGAACACCAATGGAAAACAGAAAACTATTCGTTGTTGGACCCAACTTAAACGGAGCTCCAATCATGGAATATGGTGATACAAGCAAAACAAACGTAAACGTTACGAATGTAGCTGTTGTCCCATCTTGTAGCAATCAAGCAACAGGAAGTATCACGATCACTGCAAGTGGAGGTATTGGAAATTATACGTACACGATCAATGGACGTCCTGCACAGAGTACAAATTCCTTCGCCAATTTGGCATCAGGAACTTATACCATCACCGTGCAAGATGCATTTTGTGGTATCACTACTCAGTCAGTCACCGTAGGAACATTGGCAAGTCCAAATGTTAACGCGGGTCCTGATAAAATAATGGTAGATGGCTATCCTGTTTATCTGGAAGGAAGTTCTTCTACTAGCAACCTCACGACAGTTGCTTGGACACCTAGCTCTACATTGGTAGGCGCTAATAGCTTCAAACCACTGGCAAAGCCAACTACAACTACAACGTATACACTTTCTGTAACAGCAGCTAATGGTTGTACTTCTACAGACAATGCTGTAGTTACTGTGTTACCTTATTGTATCAAACCGTTGGACGCCTTTACACCGAATAAAGATGGCACTAACGATCTATGGTTAGTCACTGCGTTTGGTGGAACCTGTGTAGGTCGTGTTTACGTAAATGTCTTTAACAGATACGGAAACGTGGTGTACAAGAGTGATAACTACACAAACAATTGGGATGGTACTTATAATGGTAAGCCTGTTCCAGATGGTACTTACTATTATGTTATTGACTATCGTTTAATCAATGGAGAATCCATTGTCATGAGAGGCGATCTAACCATTATCCGTTAAACCCATCCAACTAAAGATTATGAAACGTTTTTTAACCATACTAGCGCTCTTTGCATCACTTGCAAAGCCTTCGGCGCAACAACTAAATACTTCTTCTCTTTATGAACTGCAAGGGCTATTTCATAATCCTGCAACAGCAGGAACCTATGCCCCCGCAATAGTAGGAGGAGTTTATCGTACCCAATGGAGTAGTTTTACTGGCGCCCCACGCACAGCTACTGTTTTTGGTTCATTTGACCTACCTGAACAGAAAATTGGTTTAGGAGGTTATTTGTACAGTGATAAAACAGGTCCTACATCCAGAACAGGTGTAGCATTGGCCTTTTCAAAACATATCCCGCTTAATAATGGTGCAAAATTTTCTGCAGGACTTGAAGCACGTGGTTTGCAGTATGCAATCGACAGAGCAAAATTAACGCAGACATTGGGTGCAGATCCTGCTATTGCGGGTGGCGACAATAGTTTCAAGTTTGATGCAGGAGCAGGCGTTGCCTACACCTCAAAACGTTTACAACTTGGTGTTTCTGTGTCACAAATAATTCAATCAAAATTGAATTTCTATAAAGGGACATTGACACCAGCCGAGGAGGCAAGACTCTATCGCCATTATTATTTACATGGATCATACAAGTGGGATGTGGACCAACAAACCACCATTACACCTAGTTTTTGTGTTATCTATCTTCCTAATGCACCTACCGATTTTCAAGGAGGTATTCGTGTAGAACACAATCAACTTTTTTGGTGGGGTTTAGCCGCAAGAGCCAGACAGAGTTTTATTTTATCTGCGGGAGTGCATATTAAAAATGCATTTAGCTTAGGATATAGCTTTGATATTTACAAAACACCGCTTAGCGTGTTTGATGCAGGCGCAAATGCCCACGAGCTAATGCTCCGCTACTCATTGACACCTAAGGCAAAATAATTCTTCAAGGACATGTTAAAAAGGGGTTCATTGAACCCCTTTTTTTATGACTACCAGGCAGTTAGTAGTTTCCGGTCTTCGTAAACAATACATCGCTGTACTTGTTATTTTTGCAGAACAATTATCGGACCTATGATTAAGACTGGCAACCCTATCGTAAGCATCTACACAGAGATGACCCCAAACCCTGAAACCATGAAGTTTGTGGCGAACAAATTATTATACCCAGGTAAAAGTGTAGATTTTCCAGATGTGGCCAGTGCGGGTCCATCACCACTCGCTACAGAATTGTTTGGATTTCCTTTTATAAAGGCCGTTTTTATTGCGAGCAATTTTGTTACACTAACCAAAACACAGGAAACGGACTGGAATGATGTTATTCCATCTGTACGTCAGTTTTTAAAAGATTACTTAGAAGAAGGTAAGCCTGTGGTGAATGAAGAAGAGCTGGCAGCACAAAAACAAACGGTAACCAATGAAGTGGCAGCCGATGATGACGATGTCGTAAAAAGAATTAAAGAATTATTGGATAATTATGTTCGCCCAGCTGTTGAAATGGATGGGGGGGCTATTCAATTCAAAAGCTACGAAGCAGGTACAGTTAGCTTAGCCATGCAAGGAAGTTGCAGTGGTTGTCCTTCTTCAATGATCACGCTTAAAGCCGGAATCGAAGGCATGATGAAAAGAATGATTCCGGAAGTGAAAGAAGTGATCGCAGAATCAGAATGAGCAGCGACATCGTACAGTCTTTTTATCAATCCATCCAAAATACATCCTGGATAGAATGGCTTGCTGTTATGGCAGGCATAGCAAGTGTATGGTTCAGTAAAAGAGAAAGTATTTGGGTATATCCGGTAGGTCTTATCAATACCATCATTTATACTTGGATCAGCTTTGATTATCATTTACCGGGAGAAGGGGCCGTAAACTTTTATTACACAGCGATGAGTTTGTATGGGTGGTATAATTGGAGTAGAAAAGATGAAATGAAAACAAAGATTTTGCATATCACGACCAGCGTTCGTAAAGAGTGGATTGAACAAGTTCTTTTTTTCATTGTTTGTTATTTCTTACTATTTATATCGTTGATACAATTGAAAGATTTATTTTTTAAAGAAGCCATTCCTTGGGCAGATGCACTCGCCTCTGCTGCTGCCTTTACTGGAATGTGGTTGATGACCAAAAAGAAAGTTGAAAGCTGGTACTGGTGGATACTCACTAATATTGCATCAATGCCTCTTTATTATGTGAAAGGATTACCCTTAACTGCCGTCTATTATTTTGTTTTGCTGCTCATTGCCTTTGGAGGGCTACGCAGCTGGAATCAAAAAGCTATTGTGACCCATGCTTAAAAAAATTGTAGTGATAGGACCCGAGAGTACCGGCAAAAGCACGTTATGTCGTCAACTGGCAGAGCACTTTGAAACAGTCTGGTGTCCTGAGTATGCGCGTGAATATTTATTGACAAACGGAAAAGATTATAGTTATACAGATCTGCTCGCCATTGCTAAGGGGCAAATTGCCGGTGAAGAAAATTGGGCAGAATTATTAGAAAAAAGAGCAGCTCCACTTTTAGAACAAGACTATGATATTCCCTACTTCATCGACACCAATATGGTTGTGATGAAAGTTTGGGCAGAATTTGTATTTAATAAATGTCATCCTTATATAGAAGAACAATTAGCGAAAAGAAAATATGATCACTATTTGCTTTGTGAGCCAGATTTAGAATGGGAAAAAGATGAGTTAAGAGAATATCCAGATTTGGAAACGCGAGAGAAATTATTTTTTATCTATAAAAATTACCTGGAGCAACAATCGATTCCTTGGACCTTGATCAAAGGGAAAAATGAAGATCGCATACAAAGTGCAATTCGTACAGTTAATAAAATTCTAGAATCATCGTTTGCTATCGATTCTCAATAAGCTTTCGAATAGCAGGATCTGACTGCAGATTCATCATTTGACGTTGTATCATACTGGCTCGAGATTGCATGTAATGAGACCCTGATTTTACTTTGTATCGAACGGGGTTAGGAAGACAAGCCGCTATCAATGCCGATTCGCGGCGACTTAAGTTTCTTGCCGATTTATTAAAATAAGCCTTGGCCGCCGCCTCTGCTCCAAATACGCCCTTTCCCATTTCAATCACATTTAGATACACTTCCAAAATTCTTTTTTTACCCCACACAATCTCAATCATAAAAGTGAAGTAAACTTCCAGTCCCTTCCGAATCCAGCTTCTTCCTTGCCATAAAAAAACATTTTTTGCAGTTTGCTGACTGATGGTACTACCGCCTCTTAACTTAGTTGGCTTACGCTTATTATAGGCCATCGCCTCCTTAATTCGCTTCCAATCAAAACCGTAGTGCTCTGGAAATAGTTGATCTTCGGATGCCATTACAGCTAATCGTAAATACGGAGAAATTTGATCTGCTCTAACATAATCGCGACGAAGTCCATCACCTGTAACCCAATTCACGAGCTGTGTCATTGTAATAGGAGGATCAACCCATCGCAACAGAATTATATATACAAATTGAAAAATAAAAAGATATAGAAACACTCGCTTCAAGCGGCTCCAAATTCTTACTATCATTGAAACGTTCGTCGTCAAAGGTGGCCTGTTTGTAAAAATTTATCCCAATCAGCAAGCATTGTTCCTTTCATTACACGAGGAAATTTATGTTGACTACCTAGCTTTCCTTTTAATTCCATGAATCGAAGAAACTGTTGTTCGGGGAGAACAGTAAGAAAAACTTCTTTCAATGCACTATCTCTTTCCGTTGCATAGTCGTCATTCAAATTGCGTAAGTGAAGATCTATTCGTTGGCGTAGCGCTTCTGCATCCACTTTATCGTCCGTAGCAATATACCAGCGATGCGCAAAAAAGTTTTGATAAGGAAATCCAACCACCGTATACTCTGGAATGCTGATATTAAATTCGTTGCTGACTAATTCAATCGCCTTATTCATATTGTCAACACTCAAATGTTCGCCTGTCAAACTTAAAAAATGTTTGATGCGCCCCGTAATCACCACTTCGGCTCTTTCTATATCGGTGAACCGAATGGTATCACCAATCAAATAACGCCAGGTTCCTGCATTTGTACTCATTAATAAGGCATACTCTTTACCTTCTTCTACTTCATGAATCATTTTTGTATCCGCACCAGGCAGTGGATTTCCATCTGTATCAAAATTGGATTCGTCAAACGGAATAAACTCAAAGAAAATATTATTATTCAGAATCAATTGCATACCGGAAGCATGCTCTCTGGTTTTATAACCAATGAATCCTTCACTTGATAAATAATTTTCAACATAGACGATGGGCTTGCCTAATAATTTTTCAAACCCCTTTTTATAGGGCTCAAAGGCAACACCACCGTGTACAAAAAAGCTCAAATTGGGCCATATTTCGTGTATGTGATTCAGCTTGTAACGTTCAATTACCATTTCCATCAACATTTGACACCAGGCAGGAACTCCTACCAAATAACCGATGTCCCAATTAGGTGCTTGCTCAACTATCTCTTGTAATTTTTGATTCCAATCACTGATGGCTGCAATGCGGCCACCGGGTTTATAAAACGTCTGAAACCAAAATGGTCGTCTCTTTGCCAAGATGCCACTCAAATCACCTGCATACCAACCTGCTTTTCCTTTTTTTAAATCCGTTGCACCGCCTAACATCAAAAACCCTTTTGTCATGGCCCTCATCGTTGCTTCCTCATAGCGTACCAAGCTGAGTAATTGACGTAAATAGTTGATCATATTGCTTCGCAATAGGTCATTTGTAACGGGGATATACTTGCTTGCTGCTTCTGAGGTTCCTGAACTTAATGCGTAATACTTGATCTTACCGGGCCAGGTAACATCGGGTGTTCCATCCAAGGTTTGCTTCCACCATTCATTATAAATTTTGTTGTAATCATGAATGGGAACCAATTCTTGGAATTTTTTACCTGGATGCTTGCTAAGCAAGGCCTGGTCAAAATGATATTGCTGTCCAAAAGAAGTAAAGCGCGCTTTTTTTAACAGCTTCTTTAATACACGAAGTTGTTGTCGCCGATTATCATTTATAGGAATCTGGAGAATGGAAGCCAGTGCCTTCGGAATCTTTATTTCAATGATGGACGCCATTGCACGGATTCAATTGTTTTGCGAATATACGCAATTGACCGAGGGAGAACCTATCTTCGCACATGCTTCGTTCAACACTAGTAGAGGCCACACAAGCCGGCGCAGCTGAGATTATGCGCTTTTTTCAGCAGTCATTTACCGTTTCAAATAAAGAAGGTGTCAATAACCTGGTGACTGAAGCCGATCACGCATCAGAAAAAGCAATTTTATCAGTGATCAAACGTGACTTTCCTGATCATCAGATTTTGGCAGAAGAGAGCGGTGCGCTTTCCCAAAATTCCGAATTCAAATGGGTGATTGATCCCATTGACGGAACTGTCAATTTTGCACAAGGTATTCCCTTGAACTGTGTTTCCATTGGAATCGAACATAAAGGAGTCATTGTGATGGCCGCCGTCTATAATCCACATCTCAATGAATTTTTCTTTGCAGAAAAAGGAAAGGGCGCAACACTCAATGATAAACCGATACGTGTTAGTCAAAAATCTGTAACACTTCACTCCTGTTTAGTAACGGGGTTCCCCTATACCTATATCAACGAACCCAATGGACCACTGGAAGTATTTGAACGATTTGTTCGCAAGGGTGTGCCAGTACGTCGATTAGGATCTGCAGCTATTGATCTCTGCTGGGTTGCCTGTGGAAGATTTGATGGTTTCTTTGAACAAAAGCTAGAGCCCTGGGATAGTGCAGCAGGATTTTTAATTGTTGAAGAAGCCGGTGGACGCGTGACCGATTTTAAAGGAGATCCTTTTTCTATTTATCAACATAAAGTATTAGCAACAAATGATCTTATTCATGCTGAAATGCTGGATGTGATCAATGCTCGTAAAGAATTATAATTTATATAGCACATGGCAAACGAACGTACTGAGATAAACACACTGGGTGAATTTGGATTGATTGAACACCTGACAAAAAATATTGAACTGCAAAATGCATCCTCAATTTTAGGCGTTGGCGATGACGCAGCAGTGATTGATCATTTTGGAAAGCAAACAGTTGTCACAACAGATCTACTGGTAGAAGGTGTTCATTTTGATTTAATGTATACGCCGCTAAAGCACTTGGGGTATAAATCTGTTATAGTTAACCTGAGTGACATTTATGCAATGAATGCTACACCGACACAAATTGTAATAAGTATTGCCATCAGCAGTCGATTTAGCGTGGAAGCAGTTGATGAACTATACGAAGGAATCTATGCCGCTTGCGAAAAGTATGGAGTAGACCTGGTAGGTGGAGATACTACTTCTTCTCAAAAAGGATTAATCATTTCAATTACTGCAATAGGTGAAGTAACCCCCGATAAATTTGTAAAAAGAAGCACGGCGCAAAAAGGAGATTTAGTTTGTGTGAGTGGAGACTTAGGCGGAGCATACGTCGGATTATTATTTTTAGAAAGAGAAAAAAAGATTTTTCTAGAAAGCCCTGGCGTACAACCAGATCTCGAAGGAGAAGCTTATGTAGTTGGCCGTTTATTGAAGCCTGAAGCACGGAAAGACATTATAGAATTTTTTGAAAAAGAAACTATTACGCCCACCTCTATGATGGATATCAGCGATGGGTTAAGTTCTGAGCTTTTACATATTTGTAAGCAAAGTCAATTGGGATGTGTGTTGTACGAAGACAAATTACCCATAGCAGATGCAACTCGTCAAGCTGCCTTCAAATTTGAATTAGATCCTACTGCTTGTGCGTTGAGTGGTGGTGAAGACTATGAACTACTCTTTACTATTCCTCAAGCTGATTATGATAAACTAGTATTAAATGAGCAAATCAGTGTGGTAGGTTATATGACCGAAGCAGAACAAGGTGCACATATCCTTACAAAAGGTGGAAGCAAGCATGCAATCACTGCACAAGGATGGAATCATTTAAAATAAGAATCGAGCTACTGAATCAAAAAGCGATCTCCGTCTTTCAAAAAGGGTAATTGCTGACGAACGCTCTGTAATTTTTCTTGATTCAGTTGATATGTGTAAGCGATTTCTTTGTCACGCTCAGTAAATACAATTTCCCCCATTGGATCAATAATCATAGAGTCGCCGCTGTGATAAATAGTATTCCCATCTTCTCCTACCCGGTTCACTCCAACCACATAACATTGATTTTCGATAGCTCTTGCTTGTAGCAAAGTCATCCAAGCCTGTCTTCTGCGTTCAGGCCAATTAGCTAGATAAACCAAAACATCGTATTCAGGATTACTTTCTTTTTGTTGTTGGCGAGCCCATACAGGGAAACGCAGGTCATAACATACTTGTAAATTAAAACGCCAGCCGTTCACAGAGGCAATCAACCTTTTTGTACCTGCTGCATAGTGTTGATCTTCTCCAGCAAACCCAAATAGATGTCGTTTATCATACACACCCGTTTCACCATTGGGTAATATCCAAATTAATCGGTTATAATAATTCTCGTTTTCCTGAATGATCACACTTCCACATAAAATAATTCGATTGGCGGCAGCGATGTTTTTCATCCAGGTAACTGTAGGTCCTTCCATGTTCTCTGCCAACTGATTGGGGCGCATACTAAAACCAGTACTAAACATTTCGGGTAAAAAAACAACCTGCGTCTTTCCTTTGAGCAAGCTGATTTTTTCTTCGAAAGAACTCAAATTGGCTTCTTTATTTTCCCAGTGTAAAGAGGACTGTATGAGCGAAACAGAAAGTGGATTCATTGGTTCAAGTTACAACTTTGAAAGAATGGCTCTTACCAATTCTGGCTCAAACCCTTTTCCAATTATATAATCAGCCGTTTTCTTCTGTCGAATGATGTATTGAAACTGTTTAAGGCTTTGATATTTTTTAGTAATCAATTCTTTCAACACCTTTTCATAGTCGGCTTCCTCTATTTCTGCCATAGCCTTACGAATACAATACACACTAACCCCTCTTTGTTGCAACTCCATTTTGATACGTACCCGACCCCAGCGTTTTGCTCTCCATTTTCCACCCGCATAGGCTTTGGCAAAACGTTCTTCATTCAAATAATCATCCTCAATGAGGGAGCTGATTAATTCATCATGCTCACGGGCTGGACATCCTAATAAAAACAATTTATCCCGCACTTCCCGATGTGATCGTTCCTGGTAGGCACAATAATGACGTAGTTTTTGGAGTGTTTGCTCAGGGGTAAGTGCCTTTTTGTACATCCCTCCAAAACTACCCAAAAAATCAGTAGTTTCGCTTTCAACCTATCAATAGAAGTGGTATGAAATTCATTGCGAATTCTTCGGTGCTTTTGAAACAATTACAGCACATTTCAGGAGTGATAAATACAAACACAGTACTACCCATTCTGGAAGATTTTTTGTTTGAAGTAGAAAAAAACAAATTGACGGTGGTAGCCACTGACCTGGAAACAGTCATGCGTGTGCAATTGGAGATTGAGGCCAAAGACACCGGAAAGGTTTGTATTCCCGCGCGTATTTTGATGGACTCATTAAAAAATATCGGGGACCAGCCGCTTACTTTCAATATTGATAAAAATTTTGCGATTGAAATCACCAGTGACAATGGTAAGTACAAGGTGATGGGTGAAAATCCAGATAATTTCCCGAAAGAACCAAGTGCGGATGAAACCACTTCTTTTGAAATGAGTGCTACCGCATTGCTTACTGCCATCAACAAAACCTTGTTTGCTACCAGCAATGATGATTTACGTCCTGCAATGACCGGCGTGTTTTTTGAATTAGACAAAAAAGGACTACAATGTGTAGCTACTGATGCACACCGTTTAGTTCGCTACAAAAGATCAGATGTAAAATGTCCTAAAACAGATTCTTTCATTGTCCCCAAAAAACCATTGAATCTAGTTAAGGCTGCTATTCCCGATACGGATCAACCTGTTACTATTAATTACAACAACAACCACTTATTTATTAGCTACGGCACTACTCAAATGAGTTGTCGACTCATCGATGCAAGATTTCCCGATTACAAAGTAGTAATCCCAACCGGCAATCCGTATAGTCTCACTGTGAATACGTCCGAGTTTCAAAGTGCTTTACGACGCGTTAGTATTTTCAGTAACAAAAGCACAAATCAAGTTGCACTCAATATCAGCGGCAGTGAATTACAATTAGCGGCCCAGGATGTAGACTTTAGTTTTGAAGGAAATGAGCGCATGAAATGTCAGTACAACGGAGAAGATCTTTTAATTGCATTCAATGCTAAATTTCTTATTGAAATGTTAGGCGCTGCTGATAGTGATGAGGTGTTAATGGAATTATCAACTCCAACAAAAGCAGGTATCATACGCCCAACAGATAAAGCAGAAAATGAAGAACTGCTCATGCTGGTGATGCCATTGATGTTAAATCAATAAACTACTTACCATGTGGTCGGATTGGATTCAATATTTTCAAACACTTGAACAACGTCCGGCAGAGCGTTTAGCTATTTTAGTTGGCGGTCTTCTTTTTTTCTGGATCATTGAAGGGGCCATTCCACTCTTTAAGCTACCCTATCGTAAAGGCAAATTGACACATGCTGGCGTCAATTTTGTATTCACCGTCATTCACCTGATCATACATACTTTTCTGGCTTTATTAATAGTAGCACTATCTGATTGGTGCAAGCAAGCTGAATTTGGAATTATCTACTGGACAAATGTCAACACGATAGCCACTATTTTAATAGGTGTATTTGCACTTGACTTTAGCAGTTGGCTAGTACATTGGGTAATGCATCAGCAAAAGTTTTTATGGCGTTTCCATTTGATTCATCACAGCGATACTAAAGTGGATGTAACAACTGGCCTACGTCATCATCCAGGTGATAGCTTACTGCGTGGATTATTTTTTCTACTCCTGATTTTTGTTTCTGGAGCTCCTATGTACAGTGTGATGATGTATCAAACACTTGTTGTAGTCGCTACCGCATTTACACATGCAAACATTAAACTGCCAACTGGTATTGATAAGACAATAAGTTGGATTTTAATCTCTCCCAACATGCACAAAGTGCACCATCATTGGAAGCAACCCTTTACTGATTCAAACTATGGTGCTGTTTTTTCAATTTGGGATCGACTATTTGGAACCTTTCGCACCTTAGATATTTCAACAATTCAATATGGAATTGATCGAGATTATCCTGTAGGAAAAGATGAAGATCTTGGTCTTTTATTAAAGAGTCCTTTCCAAAATAAAAGCCACGAATGAAAGTAGTTGCACTTATACCTGCCCGGTATGCTGCATCGCGCTTTCCAGGTAAGCTATTACAGCAACTAGGCAACAAGACTGTTATCCGTTATACCTACGATGCTACAGTTGCCACTGGACTATTTGATGAGGTTATTGTAGTAACAGATAGTGACGAAATTGAAAAAGAAATTATCAACGCAGGTGGTAGTTGCAAAAGAAGTCAGCGAGAACACGAAAGCGGTTCCGATCGTATTGCAGAAATCGCAGCTTCTCTTTCTGTTGATTTGATTGTAAATGTACAGGGCGATACCCCTTTTATAAAAAAAGAACCACTGGCTCGATTGATAAATGCATTTGAGGATTCAAGGGTGCAGGTTGCTTCACTAATGCAAAAAATCAGTGACCCTAAACTGATTCAGGAGTCAAGTATTGTTAAGGTAGTTACGGATCTAAATAATGATGCGCTCTATTTTAGCCGAAGTGTAATTCCTTTTCATCGTGACCCAAGTATTTCTACACCAACTTTTGAACATATCGGTGTGTATGCATTTAGAAAAAAAGCGCTCCTTGATTTTACCACCTGGCCGGTTTCACAGCTTGAAGCAACGGAAAAGCTAGAACAACTCCGTTACCTAGAGCACAGCATAAAAATCAGAATGGTAGAAACCGACTACAGCAGTGTGGCTATTGACACACCAGAAGATCTAGAACGCGCTAAAATTCTCTTAGCAAATATTTAGTTCATTCTCACGTCGCGCATTTCACGCATCATGTAACGTTGCATCCCCGGTGGCATCATTTGTTGTTGTGACTGTGTTTTTCCACCCATCTTATTTAGGTTGAACAAGAAGCTAACCAAAAAGTAGCGACGCAATACCATGCTACGTGTATCTTGTAAGTAGTTATCACCCGCTGTACGGTTGATACTTTGATTTTGATTCAATAAGTCATTAACAGATAGCTTTATTTCGCCATTCTTGTTTTTAAATAGCTGTTTGCTCAAACTAGCATTCCATAAAGGAATACTTTGATTAAAGCCAGCGGCGCGACCTGTATTAATTAAATAATCAAAATTTGTGCTCACGATGATATTCTTAGGGAACGTATAGGTTACATCGGCGTTATAAGTCTGTGTCCAATAATCTTCATTCAACTGTGTGTTAATACTATACTGTACATTAAAATAACTCAAGTTAGCACGAAGACCCATGTTAAACTTATCCTTATTAAAATTAAAACCCGCACCTTGTGTAATTGAAATGGTCTTGGTAAGATTTTCTCGCGTGTTAATCAAACTTAAATCCTTTAAATAAAGCATGGTGTTGGTCAAGCTAACATTTGATCCTTTGAGTTTTGGATTTTTGAAAGGAAGACCCAGGGTGAAAAACGAAAAGGCACGCAAATAGCCATTCACGTTTGCATACGTAGTCGTTTGAACTGGACCACGTGTTGTGATACTATTGACAATTTTATTGCTGGTAGTACTGACGTTTACATTAGCCGCCACAAATCGGAAAGTAGCAAGATTAAAAGTGTTGTATCCCAAATTAAGATTATGTGTGAATTCCTGTTTCAAATTAGGATTACCAATTCTTACATTGAGCGTATCCGTTACATCCGGTACATTTTGTAATTGGTTGACGGAAGGCTGATTAGTTCTTCCATTATAGGAGAATCGTAAATTTTTACTACGAGAAGGAGTCAAATTAAAATTAGCAGTTGGGAATAGATTTGTAAATGTCTGTTTGATCAAAGAATCTTTTCCAGTAGCTGCCTGGTAGCTGTGATTTTCTAAGAATGATTCTTGTAGCCCAACTCCAAATTGATAATTATATTTCTTTTCTTGTACGCGGAAATTAACACCTGCACGATGCGCTACAAATAAATTTTTGAACTCATTAGTCTGTAGCAAGTTGGGGCTATCATATTTTCCATTGCTGGAATTATAATTAAAGGTCTCTTTTTCAGAACGGCTGAAATTATTGGTGTAAGCATAATTCACTTCCAATAATTTATTATTGCCCAATGGTTCTGTATAAGAAGTGCTCACTACGTTATTGCGTGTCTTTGTAGACTGATTATATTGTTGATTTTGAGAAAAATTAAAAAATGGTGTTCCATCTGGGCGAAAGAATCGATTTGAAGAAATGGTTTGCCCATCTGCATCACTCATCCCCATGGTATTATTCAGTCCAATGGTGATGGTGCGACCGATTTTTTTGAATTTTCTTCTGAATAGTACATTATTATTAAAGTTCATTCCATCACGCACATTTGAATTTTCTGAGCTTGATTCAATTGCCTTGTATTCACGCAAAGGAGTTTTTGACATGGTTAAGCTAGAATCGATACTAAAATTATCAGAGTGCTGAATGGTCAATGAGGGAGTATATAATAATGAGGTAAGTGAATCGAATTGATATTCAAAACGAACATTAAATCGGTGATTCTGATTTAGATTATTGGAACGACTGGTTCTATTTTGTATTGCCATTGAGTCATTGGCAAAAAATGTTTGACGCAAGGTCGATTGCTCTTGGACGGGTCGAGAATCAGAAAAGAAATAACTTCCTGTGAATTTTGCTTTTGTACCCCACTCATTATTAAAGTTGAGTCCGGTTGATAGTGAACGAATAATGCCGGTATTCTGTCCTCCACCAAAACCACCAAACCCGCCGCCACCACCTCCACGTCCTCCCACGACCACCTGCATTCCACCGCCGCCAAAGCCGCCGCCACCACCACCAAAACCACCGCCTCCTCCTCCAAAATTTCCTCCACCCCCTCCACCACCGAACCCACCAAAGCCACCCATTGTGCTGATAATATCATTAAAAGAAAATCCCTGCTTATTAATGTTGTTCGCATTCATTAAAACAGAAAATCTTTTATTGCCATTAAAATTATTGTAGGTTAAATTACCCTCGTATCGATCATTACTTCCATAACCTGCTAATGCACGGGTGAAAAATCCTTTGTTGCGATCCTTCTTTAGTTTAATGTTGATCGTCTTACTACGACTTCCATCATCAATACGTGTAAACTTTGATTGATCACTCATATCATCAAACACCTGAACACTTTCAATCATATCTGCAGTGAGGTTCTTGGTAGCCAACTTAGGATCGTTGCCAAAAAATTCTTTTCCGTCTACTAATACTTTTTGAACCTGCTCACCCTGCGCTTTTACGTTTCCGTCTTTATCTACCTCCATACCAGGAATCTTCTTCAATAAATCCTCTACCGTTGCGTTAGGGATTGTTTTAAATCCGCTGGCATTAAATTGAACCGTATCATTCTTAACAACGATGGGAGATTCTGTTGTAACTACTACCCCCTCCATCATTTTATAGTCTTTATTCATGGAGAGCGTACCCAGATCAATTATTTTTTTGTCTGCAGTGATACTAAAATTGCGACGGATCTCTTCCAGGCCTTTGCTGCTTACAATCAAACGGTAATCACCGGGTAATAAATTTTTGATTTCAAATGCGCCTTGTTTAGAAGAAAGTACAAAACTCGCAAGTGCTGAATCTTTAGCACTAACCACCGATACGGTTGCATCTGCAATTGGCTGTTTGGATGAAGAATCTGTCAGCACCCCCTTTATCACACCTTCGGCGCGTTGAGCTAGGGAAACATTGACTAAGGAAATGAATACCAATAAAGTACTGAGCAGTTTTCTCATAAATAGAGTTAAAGTCCGCAAAGATAGACGTAAAGGAGGGGGATGGCTTGTGGAAACTGTTAAAATATCAACTGAACAGATATTCAACATCTTCGCGTGTAAGGCTCTTGACAAAGCCAGTATCATCAGAAATGATATCCTTTGCCAATGCTCTTTTTCGCTCTTGTAATTGCAAAATCTTGTCTTCAATCGAATCTTTGCAGATCATTCGGTACGCAAAAATATTTTTAGTTTGCCCAATTCGATGCGTACGGTCAATGGCTTGTTGCTCTACAGCAGGGTTCCACCAAGGATCCATTATATAGACATAGTCAGCAGCAGTAAGATTCAATCCAACTCCTCCTGCTTTTAGTGATATGAGAAATACACGAATAGATTCTTGGTTTTGAAACTGTTGAATTGCCTTTTCCCTATCTGGAGCAGAGGTGCTTCCATCGAAATATACATAGGGAATTTCCAACTCTTCCAGCTTACTACGAATGAGTGCAAGCATTCCTAAAAACTGAGAAAAGACAAGTGCTTTATGGTCGCTGATATCCTCTTTTAATTGACGAGCCAACTCGTCCAGCTTGATCGAGTAATTGGGAAACTCCTCTTTTTCGTTTAAAATAGCGGGAGAATCACAAATCTGACGCAGCTTCATTAAGCCTTGCAGAATTGCTAATTGTGAACGTTGAATTCCTTGATTCTCTATTGATCCTAATATCTGATTTCTATAATCATTACGATATGCCTCGTATATGTCTCGTTGTTCTTTTTCCATCTCACAGAACAAAACCATTTCCTGCTTTTCAGGCAAATCTTTGGCCACCTGCTCTTTTGTTCGTCTTAAAATGAAAGGATAGAGGATTTTTCGCAAATGCTCCTTGCGATCTGGCTCGCCAAGTTTATCAATGGGGACCGCAAACTCCTGACGGAAAAATTCCACTGAACCCAGCATACCTGGATTCAAAAAATTCATTTGTGCATACACATCAAACGTGTTATTCTGCAATGGCGTTCCACTCATGCACAAGCGATGCTTGGCCTGCAGTAGTTGTGCTGCACGCGTGACTTTACTAGAGGGATTTTTGATGGCTTGCGATTCATCCAGAATAACATAATCAAATTCAAGTGTGCTGAGCAGTTTGATATCGCTTCGTAGTGTTCCGTATGTAGTGATTAAAATTTCAAAAGACTCTAGCGCTTCTTTTTTGCGCAAACGGATAGGTCCATGATGAATAGCATGACGGATTGCAGGCGTAAACTTTTTAATCTCGTTTTCCCAATTATAAATAAGTGTGGTTGGACAAACCACTAATGCCCGCAACGAACCCTCTGTTTTCTTATAAAATTCCAAATAAGAAAGCGCTTGCACCGTTTTACCCAATCCCATATCATCAGCTAATATTCCTCCCCAACGCACTTCTTTTAAATAATTCAACCACTGGTAACCAGAAACCTGATAAGGTCTTAATATTTCGTGCAACGCTGGTGGCGGTTCAATTGGCTTGATCTTATCAAACTGACGCAGCTGCTCATATTTTTCTTCCAGCTGCAACTCTAACTCGGCCGTATCTCTGCTTTCGTATAATTCATCTACCACACTTTGATGAAAACGAGACAGTTTAATTGTATTACTCTTTCCTTCGCCCACCCGAAACAATAGCGCATATTTTTTTAGCCATTCCTCTGGTAATATTCCTAATGTACCATCACCCAATTGTACGTATTGTTGATTGTTGGCAAGTGCCTTTTTAACATCAGCCACTGTAATTTGCTGATCACCGAAGGCAATATTCACTTTTGCGTCAAACCAATCGGTATTGCTACTTATGAAAATCTGAGTTTTGGGTTTTGCTGTGTTAAATCGATAATGCTGCAAAGACTCAAAACCAAACACCGTGGTTTTAGATTCTTTCATAGCATCAACAAAGAGAAAGAACCAATTATTACGAAGCACTTCAGTGCCTTTCAGCGCATACGTTCCATCTTCGGCATTTGCAACAAAGCCCGAGTGAAGACTAGCTAATCGTTGTAAAAAAACTTCTTCCTTCTCTTTATTTCGATGAACCACCAACACGCCTTCCCCCTGAGGAATCAATACCTGATCACCATCAGTAGGTCCGGCTTCATATCCTTCATATACAAATACAGGCTTGAAAACCAAATAGTCTCCTTTTTCTGTCAAAATGATGCGCGGCTCCGGACTCACACCCTTCACTTCTTTCATTAGTGACTTGTCAAATCGCACTGAATAATTATGGGAAAGGGGAAGTACAAACTCCTGCATGGTTTCTTTCCATGCCGCTAACGACTTTACCATTTTGCCATCGGGCAAAAATGTTTCCATTAATTGTACCACCTCTTTACTTTTCCAAACATAACATTGATTGTTATGAAGAAATAATAGGGTAGAGGGACATTCGTTATCGGAAAGACTTAACTCCAGTGCACCAACTTTTACTTGTGCCTGTATTGTATAGTGTGAATTCTTTTTAATAAAAAACTGAGGAAAAATTGAAACATCACTCACATGCAGCAAATTCAGTTGTGCAGTTTTAAATGTTTTGCCTACTCCTAAATAATAAATGGGCGTACCAGTACCAAAGTCTTTGAATATTCGTTGCAGCTTTGGAAGCAAGTACTCCGTAATCAGATCCTTAGTTTCTTCAGGCAAATCATCTTCATCCTGATGAATGATATTATCCCAAATGCCCGAAAAAGGTGAGTTGCGACTAACGTATTTGTTAATCTCCGTGTCTTGTAATTTTCTTATCAATTGTAAAAGCTCACGATCTGTTTCAGTCAAGTCATTTAGTTCAATAAAACGGCTGATGTCAAGCTTTTCAACTTTTCCGGCAAAGGCGTTACTCAACTCATTAGCTTCTCCAATTACTGCATCCACTGTAAAGCGAGGAAAACTCTTTTTATTGAAATTGAAAACCACACCCAACCGACGCAATACCTCTACTTCTTTTTTTAGTGGCTCCGCCTTTTTCTCTACACGCTGGGCAGCGGTTGGGAAAAGTACTGGGCGTGAAATTGTAGGGGGCATGACCACACGCTTGATAGAAGCGTCAAGTACACGTAAAAAAGGTTTTCCGTCTTTATAAGCAAATTCAAATTTTCCAGTGAGATCATCTTTCAAGGAGTAACCATAGGCTTCTAATAATTTATTTTTCTCCTTGTCCCAATTTCGAATGCTATCAAAATAATTAGCGCCATGCGTATTCAACAGCTGCAACAGCACAATCACTTTAGGTAAACAAAGTGGGTGACGCGTATCCTCGTAATCACAACTTGTGTCAAAATTTCGTTCTTCATTTTTTCTGATGATTACCTCATATTCTGTACCCTCGAGATTTACATGTGCTCTTACCGTTTCGTTTTCGGCGTATTCAATCGCTGCTTTTTTTGTACGCAAATAAGTTTCAGCTTGCACAAGCGTTTGTTGCGCACAAAGCAGTCGAATATTTTTCAGGTCAATAGTTTTCATCTTGACCACCGTGTGCCGCTGGTCATATTGTACCTGGCCTGCTTGTAACTGACCGCGATCCAACATTTCTTGCAATTGAAGAAGTGCGGCTGTTTCATGTCGACAGATGTCTCCTAAATTATAGGGACAAGCGCATCGCAAAGAAGTAGCATTCGGATCTCTGAAATGATGAATCTGAACCTTGTAAAAAGTATTGTAACTATCGTCACGTACGCGAAACGTAGCGGTACCGAATAACTCATCATACTCTACCAATTCGGCAAAACCAATCGCATGTATTTTTTTACCACGACGAATCACTTCATCGGTGCCATGCGTATAAATATATTTAACTAAGTGAGGTAGTGCCAAGGTGTGCTTTCATTTTTTCATCTCGCAAAAGGAGAATCTACAAATCTAAAGGAATGTAAATCGAATTTCCCGCTGTGAAAAAATAAAAGTAAAGATGCCGAGCAATTGATAAAAGCTGTGAGAAAAAATCCTATCTTGAGGGATTTATTTTTTGATCACCAGCTTACCATCCTGATACAGCGGTAATACATTAGCCACATCCGGCGTCAAACAAAATTCTATATCCTTTATTAAACCAAATCGTTTAACGAGTCGATGATAATGCGTTAACTGTGGAGCAAATTCTAATAAATTATCGGCGTGTTTTTCATAGAGTGTCACAGCCATTAATGAGCTATCGCAATGGATCGTAAAATGTTCACGCACCCGATTAATCACAGCGCCTGCAAAGAGTGTATCCTCCAGATTAAAACGATCTTTCCATCCGGCACAACCCAATACAACATCTTTACCCTCACTGATTAAAAACTCACAAACCGCAGACAGATTAGGAAAGCTTCCCGAAATAATTTTACATGCATTTCTATCCAACGCCATTTGTAATAAACGGGTACCGTTTGTAGTGGTGAGAACCAAATTTCTATTCTCAATAAAAGCACGCGTATATTCCAGGGGAGAGTTGCCGTGTTGTAATCCTTCTGCAATCATTCCATCTCTTTCTCCTGCTGCAATACCGCCAATATTCTTACCCATTTCTATTGCCTTGGGTACCGAATCAACAGGA
>JACCDU010537730.1_pt1 | contig 25473 bp, 21 predicted proteins | sample 7446081 | NCBI WGS metagenome assembly JACCDU01 (sample SAMN15323447, study PRJNA562643) | freshwater metagenome | isolation source: river surface water | place: USA:Blue River Watershed | collected 2017-08-17
CCCCACAGCTCTTTTGCAGGCAGTGTTCATTTCCGAACATCCTTGCAGTACAAATAGTTGATTTGCAAATGGAAAAGGCCGTCAACTGTATGTTGTTGACGGCCTTTAAACTTGCATATGGTGGTGCCTCGACACCACGGATCAAACAACACTCTCACGGCTCCTGATGGCTGCGAGGTGTTTTCACTAATGTTCCGCAGTAAACCTCGGTGACTTTACCGAAAAACCGTGAAACCCTCAGCGGTACTCAACGCCCTCATGCCTATTCTCTAGGCACTAAAGGCAAAAAACCTCGGCATCACAGTCCATGCAGCCATCGACATAGCTGCCCAAATCAGCAGGCCATCTTGCAAATCTCGCTTGGCTTTCGTGGCAAACAGCGCGTTCATGGAGACCTGATAACAACCGCGAAAGGTCACCAACATGAATGGACGATGCATATCCCAAACCGAACTGGCTCAGCGCTGGCAGCTCAGTGAATCAACCCTGGAGCGCTGGCGCGCAGAAGGCATTGGCCCGGTTTTTCTAAAGCTCCGGGGCCAAGTGCGCTACCGGGACACCGACATCCTGGCGTACGAGAACCAAGCGCTGCATACGTCTACACAGCACCGCTCGGGCGCCGTCGCAAGCCAAACTCAAGATGCTCAATGAGGAGCGCTTCTACCCGCTGCTGGCTCCTGCTGGCTCATGGCAGAAGTTGGCAGAGATTGCGGAAGGTTGCGGGAATCTCGACTGCTCAACAGCACGCAGCCATCCCTTTGCACCCATCAACCTGGCTCACGAACCCGCAACTGCCATCACGGGTACTCAGCCATCAGCAGCCTTGCCAAGGCCTACCCAAGCAGCCCCAACTCCCTTCTGGCTTGGCCGATGCACATCCGGTCCAATGCTGTGCAGTAGCGGTATTTGCTACGCATCACCATTCAAGGAGAAAGTCATGCAATCCAACCCTACACCCGTCGAGACCACCACCATGTTCAATGAAAGCGAACTTGCAAGCAGGTGGAAGATCAGCGTTCGCACGCTTCAAGACTGGCGCCGCCGGAAAACTGGTCCGAGCTTCGTCAAGCTGCAAGGCTGGGCAGTTCGGTATCCACTGCAAGCCGTGATCGACTTTGAAGAACAGTCTGTGAGGCTGGTCAACTAATGCCCCTCAGCTGGTTTTTCACCGTAAATCTCGGGAAGTGTCGGTAGCAGACCGATCGACACCGCAAGGGACCGTAAATTATTGGTGCAGAGGAGACTGGTTTCGAACCAACTCTCCAAACACCTGAGTAACGCTTGGGGTTGGTGAGGAAAGATTCGGGTGTTTGGCTGTTCTGCCGCCACCCCGCCGACGCATCATTCAGTTCAGATTTCTGACCGGTGTATCAGCCGCACTTGGCTTTTCCGGCAAACAGCGCCTTCATAGCAGTCCTGACAACTCCTGTAGAAGGGCGCCCATGAAGACCGAAAGATGCATGACCCAGACCGAACTGGCCGAGCGCTGGCGAATCAGCGAGGCCACTCTGGAACGATGGCGCACTGAATCGGCTGGGCCGTTGTTCCTCAAGCTCGGCAACCAGGTGCGCTACCGGGTTCAAGACGTTGAAGCCTTTGAGGAAGTGGCGCTCAGGGGATCGACCAAGATCGATGGCGGGGTTGACCAGAATGTAATTCCGCGCCCCGCCTCCCAACGCCCTGCTGCCATTTCGCGCCCGGCGAGGCCGATCACCATCTGGCTGCGCACCATGCCTCGAAAGACGAGCCTTCGCCCCACCGCCGCCGGCCTTCAAAGCTGATGCAACCAGTCTCAACCTGCGATTCCCAGCGCCACCGCCTCGGCCTCTTGCTCCAGGTAAACCCAATCCACGATGTCGTCGCTGGGGGTGTAGCCGGCCACCAGTTGTTGCATCATCAGGCGGATCACACCCACGTCGTTCACGTTCAGGGCGATTTCCAAGGCATTGAGCTTTGCCTCGAACTCGGCCCAGGGGACGAATTCCTCTTGGGCTTTCATGATGCGCGGGTGCACCGTAGGCTTGGGGTTATCGCCGATCAGCAGTTCTTCAAAGAGCTTTTCGCCGGGGCGCAGGCCGGTCACGGCGATTTCGATGTCGCCCTCGGGGTGTGCCTCGTCCTTCACTGTCAGGCCCGAGAGCTCCACCATGCGCCGAGCCAGGTCCATGATCTTCACGGGCTGGCCCATATCCAACACGAACACGTCCCCCCCCTTGGCCATGGCTCCGGCCTGGATGACCAGTTGCGCCGCCTCGGGAATGGTCATGAAGTAGCGCGTCACGTCCGGGTGGGTGAGGGTGATGGGCCCGCCGTCGCGGATTTGCTGGCGGAACTTGGGCACCACCGAGCCCGACGAGCCCAATACGTTGCCAAATCGGACCATGCTGAATTTGGTGCCGCTTGATATGCCACCTGATGTACCTGCCTGGTTGGCTGCCAGGGCCTGCAGGGCCATTTCGGCCAGACGCTTGCTGGCGCCCATCACGTTGGTGGGGCGCACCGCCTTGTCGGTGCTGATCAGCACAAAGTCGGTCACGCCGTTTTCAGCGGCGGCCTGTGCGGTGCGCAGTGTGCCCAGCACGTTGTTCTTGATGCCAGCGGCCGGGTTGTGCTCCACCAGCGGCACGTGCTTGTAGGCAGCGGCGTGGTAGACCGTGTCAGGGTGCCATGTGGACATGATCTCGCGCATGCGGTCGTCGTCCTGCACGGAGGCCAGCAGGGGCACCAGAACAGGCGGCGTGGCGCCATCCAGCGCTGCCCGCTTCTCCTCCAGTTCCTGGTGAATGGCGTACAGGGCGAATTCGCTCTGCTCGATCAGCAGCAGCTTGGCCGGGCTAACCGCCAGAATCTGGCGGCACAGTTCGCTGCCGATGGAGCCACCGGCGCCCGTGACCAGCACCACCTTGCCTACGATGTTCTTGACCAGCAGGATGTGGTTGGGAGCCACGGGCTCACGGCCCAACAGATCATCAATGTCAAGTTCCCGCAAGTCCGAAATGCTCACCTTGCCCTGGGCCAGATCGGTCACGCTGGGCAGGGTGCGCACCGCCACACGGGTAACACGAATCTGGCTCAGGATTTCATTGCGGCGCCGACGCGAGAGGCTCGGCATGGCCAACAGCACATCGCTGATGTTGAGCGTGGTAGCCAGGTTGTCTAGGTCGGCCGGGTTGTAGATGGGCTGGCCGTTCAGCACATGGCCGTGCAGGCGGTCGTCGTCGTCCAGAAACCCTGCCACCTGCATTTCATGGCTGTTGGCCATGGCCGCTGCCAGTTGGCGGCCGGTGGCGCCTGCGCCGTAGATCAGCACCTTGGGGCGCGACGCGTGCTTGAGGATGCTGCGGTACTGGTCGCCCAGCCAGACCCGGGCGAGAGCGCGCGAAGCGCCGACGAGCAGCAGCAACAGCATGGGCTGTATGATGCCCACCGTGCGGGGTACACCGGCCACGCCAATAGCCGTGAAAACTGAAGCATACAGCAGGCCGTAGATGCCCACCGCGCGAGCAACTGCAAGCAAGGCTGGCCAGCCGCTGTAACGGAAAATGGCGCGGTATAGGCCCGAGACGATGAAGATGGGCAGGGCCATCCCTACTGAGGCACCAACTGCCCACAACGCCGTGCCAGACAGAGCGACAAACTCGCCCAGCCGCAGATAGAAAGCCAGCCATACGGTCAGGACGCAAAGACCCAGATCAACGGACAGGGCTACAAAGCGCTTTGCCGCGCGTGGCAAGGCCAGGATCGGTACGGCCAATTTAAACAGAGGCTGTTTCATGGCGTGCAACCACCTGAGTACTGAATACTGAGTACTGAGTACTGAGTACTGAGTACTGAGTACTGAGTACTGAGTCCTGAGTCCTGAGTCCTGAGTCCTCAAGATGATCTGTGCTTTTCTTCAATGTGAAACTCCGTCGCTGGCTATAGCCTTCAACGCCGTCATCCATAAAATCTTCAGATCGAACCGCAACGACTGACGCTGCAAGTACTCCGCGTCCAACGCCACCTTCTGAGGGATCGGCAACTCATCCCTTCCGTTGACTTGGGCCCAACCAGTCAAGCCCGGCACCAGTTCGTGTACGCCCTTTTCCGTGCGCAGTGCAATCAGGTCATCTTGGTTGAACAGAGCCGGACGTGGGCCCACAAAACTCATTTCGCCTTTAAGGATGCTCCACAGTTGGGGCAATTCGTCCAGGCTGGATTTGCGCAGGAAAGAGCCAATCGGGGTCAGCCATTGGTCGGGGTTCTGCAGCAGGTGCGTGGCCACAGCAGGGGTGTCGATGCGCATGCTGCGGAACTTAGGCATTTTGAAAATGCTATTGTGACGGCCTACCCGGTCGCTCCAGTAAAGTGCTGGTCCACGCGAAGTCAGGCGTACCACGATTGCGACCAAGATGATGGGGACAATTAGGACGGAGAGAGCGCAAAGCGCAAGCATCAGGTCGAACAGACGCTTCATTAATTAATCGCTCCTGGAGAGATACCAATTCACAGTGGCGCGCAGTCCGGCTTCAAAAGTGTACGGGGGCATCCAGTCAAGTTCGCGCACCAGAGGAGCATCGTCAACCACTAGAGATCCGAGGACGCGCTCAGCCTGTTCGCCCTTGCCAAGGACGTTGGCTACTGTCTGCATCAACCCAGGCGAGACCGACAACATGCGGGTTGGCTTACCCATGGCGGCGGCGATAGCGCTGATCAGCTTAGGGGTGGAAACCGGCGCTCCGTCACTGACGAGATAAGTCTTGCCAACTGCGCCTGGATGCTCGCAACATTGCGCCAGCGCGGCCGCAAGATTACCAACATAAACAAGGCTGCGCGCATTCCGCACGCGCCCGAATGGCATAGGTAGGCCGCGACGGACACCATCCATGAGACGTAGAAAATTAGCACCGACACCAGGTCCGTAGACTAAGGGCGGTCGCACGACCACCAGTTCCATGCCGCTCTGTGCCGCGATACGCGCTAGGCCTTGTTCAGCCTCGAGCTTGGATAGGCCATAGGGCGTATCCGGTACACAGCGATCGTCGTTGCGAAAAGCCACATCGGGTGTAGTGGACTCGCCGTTCACTTTGATCGAGCTCAGGAATACGAAGCGCCGAACACCCGCCGCGACCGCCTGTTGCGCCAATGCGATCGTACCAGCAACGTTGACGCGCCGATACTCGGCAAGCGGATCGGCCGCGTTATCCTGCATGACATGCACGCGTGAGGCGGCATGCACCAACACATCGATGCCTTGCTCGGGCCGAAATCGCCAATCTGCGCATAGGCCAAGATCGGGAGCTGCCATCGGGGTTACGCCGGCAATTCTGTGAAAGTCTTCCGGTCGTCGCACGTAAGCTAGCAGTTGATGGCCGTTGTCCGCTAGTTGTCGGACTAGAGCCTGCCCAACAAAACCATTCGCGCCAGTGACTGCGATCCTCATCTACCTACCACTTTCACTGGCATCAGCTCCGCATATAGGGTAAGCGTCTCTTTCAGCACTTGATCCAAAGATAGCGACTGCTCCACCATCGTTCGCCCGACGGTGCCCATCTGACGGCAGCGCTCAGGGTCGCGAATCAAGACCTCTAGCGCGGAGCTCAATGCGGCCACATCGCGTGGCGCAACTAGGATCCCGTTGCGTCCATCAGCAACCAATTCGCGGCAACCGGGAATGTCGGTGGTCACGATTGCACGGCTACTGGCCATCGCTTCGATCAAGGCCTTGGGAACGCCCTCGCCATAGAAGGTCGGCAGGCAGCAAATGCTTGCCATCGCTAAAACGCGGGAAATGTCGGCGCGATACCCCCACCATTCAACGAAGCCGCTGTCGTGCCAGGTGCGGAGCTGTCGCTCTGGCACTGAAGTGGGATTTTCCGGGTCGGGGACTCCCACTAGCGCGAAGCGAGCCGGAACTCCGGCGCTTCGGATGCGGGTCGCCGCTTCGACGAAATCGCCGACCCCCTTGTCCCAAAGCATGCGAGCTACTAACACAACCAGAGGCGGCTGAACGGTGGGCGGATGTTCGCCGTAGAGACGCAAATCCACCCCGGCACCGCGGATAAGGCGAACATCTCTTGACGCGATGCCGACCGCTTTCGTCAGTACATCGAAATCACGCTCGTTCTGCACGATGACTTTTGAATTCCTGCGATTCAACAAACAGGAAAGCACGCGCTTGACGGTGGGGCGTAATACCCGGGCGAGAATTCGACCTGAGGAAAAAACAAAGCCCAGACCGGCCAGTGCGTTCACTACGCCGCGAACGCCCGATAGGTGCGCGACAATGCTTCCATAAACAACGGGCTTAAGCCCCACGTGATGGACTAGGTCGGGCTTTGCGCGATGGTAGATACGCCAAATCTCACCGAGCGAAGCGAGTTCCTTCAGCGGATTTGCGCCAGAACGACGCATGCGCTGCAAGGGAATCAGCGTCAGGCCTGCATCGAGTATCACATCGGCGTGTTGATTCACGCGCGTGACAACGCTAACCTCAAAGCCCGCCTCGACCGCGGCGACGGCGAGGGGCAGACGGTGCGAGCAAAAGTACCAGTCTTCAGCGACGAGAAAGAGCAGCTTAGGTTTAGCACTCATAGTTCAGCACGGGCGTAGCAACACCTCAAATTCAGCCAAACGCAGCTCGCCGTCGGGAAGCTCACCGAAAGGGGCCGCCATGGCGGTGCGCGGCGTAGGGATTTCCGGCCAGTAGATCTCGGCGATGACTTCCGCGTCGAAGCCTTCGGCCTTGAACAGCGCCAGCATGGTGGCGGGACGGATGCGATTGGTATAAAAGCCGCTGTTGCGAAAGGCTTTGCTTTCCCAGGTTTCGCGGGAGAAACGCAGGTTATTGAGCGCGTTGCTCAGGTGGTCACGAAAATCCACGCTGTGTACGCCGATTCCCTGCGGCTTGACGATACGCCGCAGTTGGCGCATAAATTCCGGGAATTCGTCATGGGGCACGTGTTCCAGTACAACCTGAGACCAGAAAAAATCGATGCTGGCGTCAGGAATATCGGATAGCGAAGCGGTGCCGTGAGTGAGATAGGTCACATTGGCTAGCCTGAGCATGTCGTCCACGCTTGTCGCGTCACCCAAACCGAGATCGGCATGGCCCGCTTTCCTGAGCAGGGCCAGCGTACGGTGACACGCATCCACGTCGGTGTCGGCGAAGGCACCTGCATCAACGAGCCACGCCCGGCTGGCGCCCATACTGCGCGCCACCAGTCCAGACAGGATGGAGTCGCCGGGTCCGAGCTCAAGCACGGTAAAGCCTGGCGCTATGTCTGCGTTCTCGCGCGCACGACGGTAGTAGTTTTCAAAGGTCCGGATGGCGCGCACCGGATCATTCATTTCGCCATGGCGGAACAGTTTGAGCTTGCGCCACATGCTGTAGGGCACGGGTAGACGGGCTAGCATGAGCTTGACGTAAAGCTTCGCCCACCAGGGAAGTTTGGAAATCATAGCCATTCCTTGCATCGCTCCAGCCATTGCTGGAACATTAAGACTGTCCATAGTGGGCCACCGCTCTCACTAGTGCCCTTCTGATGCTGTAACCAGGTCTGACGAATTAGGTTGGCATCGAGGTAGCCTTCATTACGCAGGCGCTGCTCGTCGAGATAGGTTTCGGCCCAGTCGCGGATGCCCTCGCGAAGCCATGCGTCGATGGGCACACCGAAACCCATCTTAGGACGATCCACCAGCGATTGGGGGACATAGCGATAGAGCAGTTGCTTAAGTAGCCATTTGCCCTGGCCGTCGCGTAACTTCATGTCTTCCGGTACCCTCCATGCGGTTTCCACAACGGTGTGGTCGAGCAGTGGTACGCGCGCCTCAAGGCCGAAGCGCATGCTAGCGCGATCGACCTTGGTCAGGATGTCGTCCACCATATAGGTCTGCGCATCCCATACAGCCTGCTGCATCGGCGGCGTCAGGGCGGAATCTTCATGCAATAGCTCTTGCCAGAGCGAATCGCCGGCGCGCCAGTTGGGGTTCAAGACCTCTTGTGGCATAACCCACTGCGCCACTAGGCGACTGTGCAGCACGAGTAAAGAGGAGGAAGGCAGGATGGCGCCGACCTTGTGCATCTTCTGCCCAGGCAGCCTTGGTTGCAGGGACTGCGGCAACAGCGGGCCGGCCGCCCTAAAGAAAGCGTTCCAGCGCGTCACACTTGGGTAGCACATACAAGCGGCAGCCATGCGCCGAAGGCCAAGCGGCAAACGTTGCAACTTGCGCCAGAAAGCCGAAACAAAGATATACCTGTTGTATCCGGCGAACAGCTCGTCGCCGCCGTCGCCGGAAAGCGCTACTGTCACCTGGCTGCGAGCGAGCTGCGACACCAGGATAGTAGGAATCTGCGAGACGTCAGCGAACGGTTCGTCGTAGGTGTCCGGCAAATAGGGGATGACTGCGCGTGCATCGGCGTCGGTCACATACAGTTCGGTGTGGTCGGTGCCGAGATGGGCTGCCACACGAGCAGCGTGCTGGGCTTCGTCGTAAGCCACGTCGCCAAAGCCGATGGAAAACGTCTTGATGGGGCGACAGCTTTGCGCTTGCATCAATGCGACCACGGTGCTCGAATCGATGCCTCCGGAGAGGAAGGCACCAAGCGGTACATCTGACACCATATGACGGGCGACGCTTGTCTGCAGTACAAGCTCAAGCTCGGTGAGCGCACTCTGCTCGTCGACGAAGGCATGCGCTTGGCCGAAAGCGACAGCGTTCGTGTACGTCCAAAATGCACACGGTTCCGACAAGTGTCCAGCACGCCAGGTCATGTATGTCCCGGGCGGTAACTTCCAGATACCCTCGAAAATGCTCAGGGGACAGGGGACATATCCCAGGCGTAGATATTCGTTGAGCCCGCGCTTAGAGATCGGCGGCAAGCTGCCACGCCATTTCACCAGCGGGCGCAACTCCGAGGCGAAGCTAAGTTCGCCTTCGTGATAGCTGTAGTAGAACGGCTTGATGCCGATACGATCGCGTGCTAAGTGCAAAACGCATTCCTGCGCATCCCAAATCGCGAATGCGAACATGCCCGCTAGGCGCGGTAGAGCACCAACAACACCCCAGCGTTCGCAGGCGCCGAGAATAACCTCAGTGTCGGAATGGCCGACAAATCGGTTGCCTGCGATCTCGAGCTCCCTTCGTAAGTCGGCAAAGTTGTAGATCTCGCCGTTAAAGGAAATACTGTATCGGCCAGACGCCGAATGCATAGGCTGAGCGCCAGCCGTGGACAGATCTAGGATGGATAGGCGACGATGCGACAGACCGACCTGGCCATCGTTGGAAATCCAGCTTCCAGCGGCGTCCGGCCCACGATGGACCAAAGCATCGCGCATACGGTCGAGTTTGATTGGGTCTATGCCTGGCTTGGGCATAGCGACTCCTGCAATTCCGCACATGACTAATCTGCCTTGATACGTTTGCCCTTGTTATACGCGCTGTGCAGTGCATCTGCGACCGATTGGCCAATCTTCTCCCAGCTCAGTGTCGTCTTGGCTGTAGTGATGCAGCCTTCCGACAAGCGCATATACAAAATCGGATCGCGCAGGACTTTGGCTACCGCTTCCGCATACTCAGCAGGGCTGACCCCGGTCGAAATGATGCCATTGATACCATCTTCAACCTGTTCGCACAGTCCTGGTATTGGCGTTGCAACACAGGGCATGCCGACAGCGAATGCGGTGGCAACCACCCCCGACTGACTGGCTTCGCGATAGGGCAAGACGGCCAGGTCAGTGGCAGCGAAAATATTGGGAATTTCCGTTTCCTCAATCCAACGATTCTCAACGCGCACACCGTCGATAGCATCCAGAATTGCCCTGTAAGGAGTGATATCGCCGGATCCCCAAACCTCCAGATGAAGGTTAGGAAATTCGCGCCTAAGCAAAACTAGTGCCTCCAGCATCAAATCGAGACCCTTGTATTTCAGAATACGACCGAAAAATAACAAGCGCACTGGTCGATCGTGAGGCAGGCTACGCGGAACAGCGTCTACATTGCCACTGCCGAAGTGTCCATGCGTAGATAAGAAGATACGGTCTACAGGATAGTGGTATCTAACTTGCAGCAATGCGCCGACCGCGCGTGTGAGAACTAGGGCTGAATCTGAAGCCTCGATATCGCGCCGCAAGAGCCAACGCCGCCAGCCCTGATCCTCCCCCGGATGACGGGTAGCGTCATGTACAGTCAGCAGGTAAACGGCTCCAGAGTCGCCGATAACTCCAGCAATAGGGACACTCCATAGATGATCCATGGTGCAGAACACCACGTCTATCTTATTTTCCTGGATGTAGCGTGCAAAGCGAAGTCGCAGGAGGGGGAGTTTAAGACTGCATAAGCCGAACTGCAGAACGTTGGCATAGGTATTGATATCGAAGCGACCAGCGACAGGAATATCATCGAAATTGACATACATATCAGATTCACGCGACAGTGAAAGATATAGATCAATGTCATCGCGTGCGGCCAACACGCGAGCAAGCTCAAGTGTGTAGCGCGGTCCACCACCTCGGCGACCCCAATGCCATATCAGAACTTTCAACCGACTAATCATTAGCTGTTTACTTTTCACTTGAGTTCATCAGCCACAGATGGGGCTGCAACAGTTGTTAAATTACTTAAATCTGTCGCACGATGAGCTGTCCAGACTGAAATCATGGCTAACCAACGCAGATACACATACATTGACCAAAGTAGAACTGAGTGGTCGGCACGCCCTGCCGCGTGTTCGCTCAGGATGGAGCGCGCAGCTTCACCATTTAACACTGTTTGCGCGCTTAGCATCGCATCCAACTCGTTACGCAGTTTTCCTTCTCGAAACCAACGCCTAATTGGTAAAAGAAACCCCATCTTGGCGCGTGTCAACACCATATCTGGCAAGACATCGGCAAAGGCGTCGCGCAGAATGCGTTTCCGCGTTCGGCCGATGAGACGGTATTCGTCCGGCAATCCCAACGCCCAATGTACTAGCTCGCTGTCTAAGAATGGCAAGCGGACCTCAAGGCCGTGGAACATTGCGGCATAGTCGACTTTTTTAAGCATGTCATTGGGAAGGTTGAACGCCAAATCCAACGCCTGAACATCTCGCAGGGAACTGTCGCTAGCTAGATCCATGGTTTCAGCGATGCCTGCTGCACCCGACGTGTCTATACCAAGGGCGTGCAGCAAATCCACGTCGGCGTAGCTACGCCAACTCAGATAGCTCTGCATTGGAGTAGCGCGTAAATTGCGATGAAAGAGTGCCGCAGCGCGGAACCGGGCATTGCTGACTGCTAATGGATTTGGATGCTGCGGCACCAAACTTAGCAAGCTGCGAAGTGGACCTGGTATACGCGCGCCCGTAATAATCGCGGGGTAGATTCCATAACCTGCAAAGAGTTCATCGGCAGCATCGCCTCCCAACGCCACTTTCTCCTCGATTTTTGAACATAACAACGAAGTTGGGAGAATTGAGGCATCGGCATAAGGTTCGCCGAGCCGATTCAGGACTTCTCCAGCAAAGTGTAAAACACTGTCTTCGTTCGCCTCGATGATGTGGTGTCGCACATTGGGCAGTGTGGCGGAAACAGCTCTTGCGAAATTTGTTTCATCGAAGCCCGGGTCCTCGGGAAATCCCAGCGAGTACACCGACATCCGCTGGTTCGACGTCTGTGCTGCCAAGATAGTCACAATTGAGCTATCGATACCACCACTCAGCATGCTAGCGACCGGGACGTCGGCGGTTTCTATACGTTTGCTGACAGCATCACGCACCATTGATTTCAGTGTGCGACAGGCTTCCTCATATGGCTGTTGCTGTTGAGCCGCACTGATGGCAATCTGCGCCTGCAGGCTGTAGTAGCGGTGGCGACGTACACCATCCCGTGAGCTCCACTCCATCCAGCACCCTGGTTCGAGTTGGGACACACCATTTAGTGCGGAATAAGGTGCGGGAATATATGAATAACGGAAAAAAATGCCGATGGCCGTTCTGTTCTCACGCAGAGAGCCGCCAGCCAGGCGGATCAGCGGTGGCATTTCAGAAGAGAAAGCGATATCTCCACCGCTTTCATATACAAAGAGTGGCTTTTCTCCGTAGCGGTCCCGCGCTAGATAAAGCTTGGATTGTTCTCGGTCCCACAAGGCAAAAGCGAACATGCCTTCAAGACGCGTAAGGCAGTCTGGCCCCCAGCGCAACCACGCTTGTAAAAGGACTTCAGTGTCTGAGCGGGTACTGAAGGTGTGACCGAGCGCTCCGAGTTCGGCGCGCAACTCACGGAAGTTGTAGATCTCACCATTGAATACTATAGAAAGATTGCCTTGGCGCATCGGCTGGTCAGCACGCTTTGCTAGATCAATAATGGCGAGGCGTCGGTGTCCCAAACGAACGCCTGATTCGCTCCATACTGATCCTCCATCAGGTCCACGATGGCGAATCAGGTCTAGCGCATCGAGAAAATCCGCTTCTGATGTGCGCTCTCTTATACCGCCAGCGGCTCCTAATATTCCACACATATCAAATACTCGCTGGTTTTGTGTTCATGTGAGTTGCCGATAGAGTTCGGCGTAGCGCTTGCTGTTAGCATCAATCGAGTAATGCTCCTGCACTCTAGCTTTTGCCGCCAAGCCCATACGTTTGCGCATTGCAGCGTCGCCTGCTAGCGTCAGTAGCCGTGAACTTAAATCGGCCTTTGAGCGCGGCACGACAAACGCCGTGACGGTGTCGATATGACATTCGGTAACCCCTGGCGCGGCGACAACGACGCTTGGCAACCCCACTGCCATTGCCTCCAGAACTGCGTTGCTGAGGCCCTCCGACTCGGACGCGTGAACGAATACATCGCTATTCCCTAGCAAGCACACAACATCCTTGCGCTCACCAAGAAACTGCACGCACCCACCCACGCCGAGTAGCATGGCCCGCATTTTCAACAACTCCTCATCTGGACCGCTGCCAACAACAACGAGCTGTGCGTTTGGTACTAGTTCTCTGATATCAGCAAATGCATCAAGAATCAATGATTGTCCTTTGGCGGGAAGGAGGCGACCGATGCATATAAGGGTGAAGTGATCGCAAAATTGACCAGCAACACACTTTGCAAGTGTCGCATCGATTGTCTGGTAGTTAATGCCGTTTTCGATAGGTAGCGGTTTCTTGCTTGGTGCAAGATCTCGTAGAGAGTCGGCCGAAGCCTGGGAAACGCCAGCGATCACATCAAACGGCCAGTAGAGCAAAGTGAATATAAAATTTTTCCCTTTTGAAGATTTGGTTCCGCGATGCATGTAGACGAAGCGCACGTTTCGTAGGAGCACGGCAGCCAACCAGGTAACCATTGCACCCTGCACCCCATGAGCCACACAAATACGGCAACTATTTCTTTGCAACGCTCGTATCAGGCGGATCTGCAAAAGTGGAAGAAGAAACAAAAGTACCAGCATTTCCTTATGGAGAGAAGGAAAGACCTTTGATCTCAGGCGCAGTAGCATTTCGGTGCGTAACTGAGGAATCGCGGAAAAGTGATGCTGGCAGACGTCGTCACGATAGACGAAGAAGAACAGATGCTTGAAACCCGGTTCCGAAAATGAACGAAATAGCTGCCCGAGCTGGTTCTCGCCGCCGTGCACACCGTAAGTACGCATGACATGTGCAACGTTGATGTTCATACCAAACCCATTTTTTTCATTGACTAGCGAGGAAAACTGGGCGAAGTGCGCTCATGACTTGATTCGCCCGTAGTAGTCTTCAAAGCGGACGATGTCGTCTTCGCCCAAATAGCTACCAGACTGCACCTCAATAATCTCTAGCGGGATGCTTCCTGGGTTGGCCAAACGGTGTACCTCACCCAAGGGAATGTAGGTGGACTGGTTTTCGGTCAGAAGCAGCACTTTGTCGCCATTGGTTATCTCAGCAGTACCCTTGACTACGATCCAGTGCTCCGCCCGATGGTGATGCTTTTGCAGGCTAAGGCTTGCGCCAGGCTTTACCTGAATGCGCTTGACCTTGAAGCGAGTACCTTCGTCAACGCTGTCATACCACCCCCATGGGCGATGGACTTTCCGGTGAAATGTGTACTCTTCCCGCTTTTGTTGCTGAAGTGTGCTGACGATGTCTTTCACATTTTGGCTATGCGACTTGTCGGCCACCAGAACGGCGTCGGGCGTTTCAACCACAATGAGGTCACTGACTCCTACCAAGCTGACAAGACGACTGGTGGCGTGCACCAGGGTGTTGCTGCTACCGATGGCGAGGACATCACCCATATAAGCGTTTCCGCTTTGGTCCTTGGGTAAGGCATTCCACACTGCGTCCCACGCGCCTAAATCGCTCCAACCGGCATCCAACGGGGCCATGCGAATGTCAAACGCACTACCTGGACAACGCTCTATCACGGCGTAGTCGATGGACTCACTGGGAATAGAGGAAAACTCAGCCAAACCAGGCCGTACAAACGCTGCATCGTTGTTCCGCATTTCCCAAGCTTTGCGTGTCGCATCCGCAATGTCTGGACGGAAGTCGGCTATGGCTTTGAGCCAAACAGATGCCTTCATAACGAACACACCCGCATTCCAGTAGTAGCCTCCCTCCGCTAGGTACTGTCGTGCTTTCACTTTGTCAGGTTTTTCAACAAAACTTTCTACAACAAAGGTTGGGGTTGGCCCAAGCACTGACTTGATGTAGCCGAATCCTGTTTCGGGACGGTCCGGGTTGACGCCCAAGATCAGGATAGCGCCCTTGGCTGCTTCCTCAATGGAATGATGCATAGCCACAGCAAACGCTGAAGCATCTGCCACGGTCTGGTCTGCAGGCGTCACCACGAGCACTGGATCGTGGCCCTTTTCAACTGCAGCTAGTGCAGCAAATGTCAAAGCAGGTGCAGTATTTCTTCCAACCGGTTCTAGAATTGCTGCCTCCGGTTCTAAGCCAATTTCCCTCAGCTGCTCAACCGCTATGAATCTATGCTCTTCATTAGTCACAATGTATGGCTTAGCGATAGCAAGTTTCTCATTTGACAAAGCTACGATACGCTTTGTCGCTTCCTGAAACAGGCTTTCTTTTCCTGTCAAACAGAGAAACTGTTTTGGAAAACCAGATCGAGAAAGCGGCCAAAGTCTCGTCCCGGAGCCTCCACAAAGAATGACAGGTCTGGCAATAATCATGATGATTGTTGGAGATGAGTATTTTTCGGTAAATTGAAAAGCTTTTACAACTCTCGTGGATTAAAATAATAAGGTTAATATCGAGATATTAATAGTTATAACAAAAGTTCGCGTAGATCAATCTTTATGAACAGGTCTCGCTCTAGTAGCAGGTCAATTTCCGCATTTAAAACCAAGAAAAAGGCGGTTTAAGTTCGCTAAAGCCGCGTCGCTTCATACTCGGCAGGCGTAGTGATCGAGATCTAACCGGAAATACAGAGACTTGCGAGAGGCGCAAAGCGTACAGCAAATCCCTACCGGATGATGACATTTTGCCTCACCGTCACAACCAGGTGAAATGTTTCAAACCAATCTAGATCAAGAGTAATTGACATGAGGTCGATTGTGCCGTAAAAAATACTTCATCCAACCAGATAGGCCGAGGCACATACAGAATTCGAGGTAACCGATTCTCATCCTAAGAAAAGTCCCGAGATTGGAAACAACGAAAGCCAGTGAGACTATAAATACAAAGGACAGCAAAAAAATCACAAGAACATTCGGCTCTTTAATTAAGAATATTATCCCAAATAACAATAATAACCCCACAGCATTGTAAAATAGCCAAACGAAGTGCATTGATATTTCCGCTCTTCCGCTCAAAGCTTCATAGTCAATGAAAAATGGGGCCGCCAATCCGACGCCTACTGCCTTGGGCACATATATCAAAACATCTAATATATTTTTAAATTTTACGTCGCCATCTATCTTCGTACTGCCATCGAACGTATTAAACCTTGCCCTTGCGCCATCAATAATCGAGGCAATAAAATCCATACCAAAATTTGACCCAGCAGACGTAATAGGATGAGCGCTAAAAGAATCTATTAAAATAGCAGAATTTGCATCCACATTTTCGGAGGACAACGGGGCAAGTAGATTGGCAACCGTTACACCAAATACAACTCCCCATAGTGCACCCAATCGAATTGCTGAACGCAAAACTACATCAACGCCAATCTTTCTATTAGATAAAATTGCTTGCAATAACAACCCTAATAATGCAAAGAAAAATGCTGCATTTGCAACATAGAGGAGATACGTCCTCATCCATAGCAGGATCAAGCAGCTGACTCCAGTCAGCAAGATTAATGCGTATATCTTCCTTCTTGAAACAACGCAATACAGCAGCAACAAAAAAGCAAATATAGTCCAAACATCTTTACCCACCTCAGCGTAGACTATAGAGGCTACAGGAGAGACGGCGAATAAAATCGATCCACTCGCCGCCAAAAATTCATCAGTTATTTTTTCTAATATTGCATAAACAAGAATGACGGAAGATAAATATAGCAATATCGATAATGGAATATAGAGTATTGGATTGTTTGATTTAGTGACAAAATAAATTAACGCCAGAATACTGGATGGCGCATTGCCTTTATATGAAAACTCCCATTCTGACAATCCGTTTTTTTCCAAATTATATTTTAATTCTACCGCTTGAAGGTGATAAGTCAATGTATCTGAATATCTAAAAAAATTTACGACATCATCAAACAACTCAGGCGCCAGAAGTGGCATTACATGATGCCAGATCCAAGTTACTGAAATCAGATATATGGCACTTATTGTTATAACGCCACGTAAATTTTTTTTTATCATCCAGTGACTCTTCTTTTTCGCAAACTAAGCGACCAGATTATCGACAGAGAACCATATAAAGCAACATTCGAGATCATCAGAATCTCTGGACTTTGCCTATTAATTGCAATCATTACAACCACAAATTTTGACAAAACAGAAACAGTCATTCCGATGGCAAATACTTTATTTGCCTCATGACTGTTTATGTTTATTGAGAGCAAATATACAGCAGCCACACAAAAAGGAACTTGCATAAGCCCAATATGCGCAAGACTCATAACCGAAATTAAATCATCAACAGTAAACAGACCCCGCACCATAATTGGCTCCAAAATGGGACCCATTCCGAAATAGGCAATAAGAGATATCGCTCCCCCGCTGATAAATGCTGCCATTAGTCCATTTAGCCCCAGATTGACACTATGACCAACGCTCAGTGTTTTATATAAAATGGGGAGAACCGCTCTGTTAATACTGACCGCGCAAGCACCAATCAATATCCCAATAAACTTGTACGAATAATTAATGGCTGCTGAGTATCCCTCGCCGAAAATTGGCGAAATCAATATATCAACGGTTCCCGGAATCCAGAAAACCACCTGGGAGGCCAAAACTACATAAATTGTACTTTTATTATCAAAATACATCCTCGCCAAATTAAATTTGGGTCTAACAAATTCTCTCGAAAGACCCGAGAAGTAAATCATCGCAAGCAACTGCATTGAATAAGCAAATAGCGTTGCGTAGACTAAATTTACATAAGACAGACGGCTGATATTTATGATTACCACTATCATTACAACTGATGGTATGGACTCCATCACGGAAATCCTACGCTTTCCAGCATAAGCCATGACACCTGTAATATATGCAATCCATACTCCAATTGGTGTCAAACCAGCCATCCACAATGCCTCAGCAGGAACGGCTGATTTTTCATTAAAATGCTCAACGGCTTTGATTTTTATTAACAGATAGTATGCCAATAGCACAAGAATAAAAGATGTTGCAGCAACGATTGCAGCCCCTCCTTTTATCGTTTTAATCGCCTCATTTTTATTCTCTTTTGCGGAGTTACCAATAATGGCGGGGATCAAAATTGTTGCAAAGCCATATATCAAAAAAACTGGCGAAAGAAAAAGTGTCGATGTCCATATATATTGATCCAAAACCCCACCAACCCCGAGCTTCCAACCCAAGACAACCTCTTTAATTCCACCCAATATTTTTGCAAATCCAAATAACGCAAATAATGTAAAGAATCTTTTAATAAGCATTTGCAGTCAATTTTTTAATGATAATTCTTACCATAGCGCAGGCTATTTATTTACTTTATGATGATATCGAAAAACATTAATTTTCATGAAGCCTCCTCGAATTGTTGAGCCACTCAGAAGTAGAGGTTGAGGAGTTGTTTCACACGGTACTCGACTGGGGGAGCTTGCCCCAGCCGCCTATGCCCAAACACTAATTCAGAAAACAGTGAAATTAACCCCGGACTCCAAAGCCCAGTGCTACTGAAAACGCGGGGACGTCGGCGTCATGCATGAGGGCTAGGTAGGTATACATACGCTTGAGCTTCGCGTTCTCCGCCTGCAGTTCACGCAACTGAGCCAGGTGCGAAACGGTGATGCCGCTGAACTGGCTCTTCTACTTGAAGTAGGTCGGCTCGCTGATGCCGTGCTTCCTGCACGTCTGGGCCACCTTGGCGCTGAGTTTGACCTCTTTCAAGATACCGACGATCTGGCTTTCACTGAACTTCGATTTCTTTACGTAGAGACTCCGTTTGGTGGAATTCTCTATTCACGACTTGATCAGGTTTTCGAGGAGGCTTCATTCAGAGTCGCCATACGCGACGCCCTTGACTTTTGATATATGTTGCCGAATATGACGATTTGATATCAACAAATACGCCCTGACGATTTATTTTGCTCACTACTGTATCGATAGGCATCGACAGATATTGGTCGTGAGCAACAGCTGCCACTAAAGCATCTCCTATAGGCAATTCATTCCAGTGCGTCAGCTTGATCCTATACTCATCCCAAGCTTCTGCAACAGAAGCGATTGGATCGTGTACGGTAACTTCGCAGCCATACTCCTCTAGTTCACGGTAGAGATCTGCCACTTTTGAGTTACGCAAGTCAGGGCAATTTTCTTTGAATGTGAGCCCCAAAATAATGATTTTTGCACCCTTGATCGAAATCCCCGCGCTTATCATTTGCTTTACAGTTTGTTGAGCCACGTAGGTTGCCATACCATCATTTATTCTTCGCCCTGCTAAGATGACTTGTGGGTGGTAGCCAACCATTTCGGCCTTGTGGGTGAGGTAATACGGATCGACGCCGATGCAGTGTCCACCTACCAGCCCAGGGCGGAAAGGCATAAAGTTCCACTTTGTTCCGGCCGCCTTCAGAACTTCAAGTGTGTCGATACCGAGCTTACCGAAAATAATGGCCAACTCGTTCATCAAGGCAATGTTGAGATCGCGCTGGGTGTTCTCGATAACCTTAGCGGCTTCGGCTACCTTGATGGAACTTGCGCGGTGTACACCTGCGGTAATGACAGACTCGTAAAGATCACCCACCATCTTCCGGGTGTGCTCATCATCGCCGGATACCACTTTCACGATTTTGGTGATGGTGCGCTCCTTGTCGCCAGGATTGACGCGCTCTGGGCTGTAACCCACGTGGAAATCCTCCCTCCACTTCATTCCAGAATGCCTTTCTAGCAAGGGAATGCAAACCTCCTCGGTAGCCCCAGGGTAGACCGTGGATTCATACACCACGATTGCCCCTTTTTTCATGTATTGTCCAACCGTGGTAGATGAGCCAACTAACGGAGAAAAGTCCGGGATGTGTGCTTCGTCTACCGGAGTCGGCACCGCCACCACAATGATGTCGGCCCCGGCAATGATTGCTGGGTCGGTTGATACGGTCAACTTTGTTGCTGCTTTCAGGCTCTCGGCGCTCACCTCGCCTGTCGGGTCGCAAAGGTTTCTGTAACTGGCGATTTTGTCCTCGGACAGGTCGTAGCCTAGAGTTCGATACTTCTTGCCAAATTCAACTGCAAGAGGTAACCCAACGTAACCCAGCCCAACGACGGCAACAACAGTGTTATCTGTGATCTTCATGATTCTCAGACCTTGAAGTAATCGCAATACCAAGTGACGAATCTGGCAATGCCTTCATCCACACTTGTCGCAGGTTTGTACTGGAACTCCTCGACCAGATCGTCCACATCAGCGTAAGTCTCGGGCACATCGCCGGCCTGTAGGGGCAGCAACTCCATCTCGGCCTTCTTGCCGAGGGCTTTTTCCAAAGCGCCGATGTAGTCCATGAGTTCCACCGGGTTGTTGTTGCCGATGTTGTACACACGCCAGGGGGCCTTGCTGGTGCCGGGGTCAGGCTGGTCGCTATTCCAGTCGGGGTTACCTGGGGCGGGGCGATCAAGGATGCGGATGACTCCCTCGACGATATCGTCGACATAGGTGAAATCGCGCCGGTGCTTGCCGTAGTTGAAGACCTGGATCGGCTCGCACGCGAGGATAGCCTTGGTGAACTTGAATAAGGCCATGTCTGGCCGACCCCAAGGGCCATAGACGGTGAAAAAGCGCAGGCCGGTAGTGGGCAGGCCATAGAGATGGCTGTAAGTATGCGCCATCAACTCATTCGACTTCTTGCTGGCAGCATACAGGCTCAGCGGGTGATCGACGTTCTGGTGCACCGAAAAGGGCATCGCGGTGTTGGCGCCGTAGACGCTGGAACTGCTTGCATAAACGAGGTGCTCCACACCGTTGTGGCGGCAACCTTCGAGAATATGGGCGAACCCAACGATATTGCTGTCGATGTATGCAAGCGGGTTTTCGATGGAGTAGCGTACCCCGGCCTGGGCGGCAAGGTTCACCACGCGTTGTGGCTTGTGCGCTGCAAAGCAATCGTAAATTGCCTTGCGATCCGCCAGATCGACTCTCAGGTGGGTGTATTTGGGATGATTAGCAAAGCGCCCTAGGCGAGCCTCTTTAATAGCTGGGTCATAATAATCATTATGGTTATCAATGCCAATGACGGTATCCCCACGCGCCAGAAGACGTAAAACGAGTGTCGAACCAATAAATCCAGCCGCCCCGGTAACCAGTACTTTCATCTTTTTTCCAATTCTTACTGCTGTAAATTCATTTGGGCTTAGTCGCCGCCAAAAAGATCACGGCTGTAAACCTTGCTGGCCACATCGCGGATATCGTCGGTGATTCGGTTGGCAATAATGACATCGGCCTCGCGCTTGAAGGCCTTCAGGTCGTTGACCACGCGGGAGTGGAAGAACTCGGGCTCGGTCAGCACCGGCTCGTAGACGATGACCTCGATACCCTTGGCCTTGATCCGCTTCATGATGCCCTGGATGCTGGAGGCACGAAAATTGTCGGAGCCAGCCTTCATGATCAGGCGATAGACACCGACCACATTTGGATTCCTGCGGATGACCTCGTCGGCGATGAAGTCCTTGCGAGTGGTGTTGGCTTCGACGATGGCGTGGATGAGATTCTGCGGCACCTCACGGTAGTTGGCCAGGAGCTGCTTGGTGTCCTTGGGCAGACAGTAGCCGCCGTAGCCGAAGCTGGGGTTGTTGTAGTGGGCGCCAATGCGTGGATCGAGGCAGACGCCGTCGATGATCTGGCGCGTGTCCAGGCCGTGGGTGGCGGCGTAGGTGTCGAGTTCGTTGAAGTAGGCCACGCGCATGGCGAGGTAGGTGTTGGCGAAGAGCTTGATCGCCTCGGCCTCGGTGCTGTCGGTGAACAGCACGGGGATGTCCGGCTTGATCGCACCTTCCTGCAGCAGCCGGGCGAAGGTCTCGGCGCGGGCCGAACGCTCACCGACGATGATGCGCGAGGGGTGGAGGTTGTCGTACAGGGCGCGGCCCTCGCGCAGGAACTCGGGGGAGAAGATAAGGTTGTCGCAACCGAACTCAGCCTTGAGCTTGGCGGTGTACCCCACCGGCACGGTGGACTTGATGACCATCACCGCCTTCGGGTTGATGGCCATAACGTCGCGCACCACGGCCTCGACCGACTTCGTATTGAAGTAGTTGGTCTCGGGGTCGTAGTCGGTGGGGGTGGCGATGATGACGAACTCGGCACCCTCATAGGCCTCGCGCTTGTCCAGGGTGGCACGCAGATTCAGCCGCTTGTGCTGGAGGTAGTCCTCGATCTCGGTATCGACTATGGGTGATTCCTTGCGATTGAGCATCTCCACCTTCTCGGGGACGATGTCGATTGCTACCACCTCGTTTTTCTGGGCGAGCAGAACTGCGTTGGACAGGCCTACGTAGCCGGTGCCGGCAATTGCGATTTTCATGAGAGGATGTGCTCCCGGCGAATGCGCGCGCAAATGATCGTTAGGATTACCTTTCGGAAACCGACTTTTCGACTCAATTGGGAGATGGGGCTCAATGCGCTTTTGGCACGCTACCGCCGTGCCGTTTCACGATCAGCAAGCGCGGTCAGCGGGGCTTAACAGGGGAATTCCGAGCCTTGTAAGAGCAGCTCAGTGCTGCAAAAGGCCTAACGGATGACTGCATTTTGCCACACCGTCATGACTTTGAGAAATGTTTCGGTTGCGCTTCAGCCGACCTTGCGCAGATTGGCCGGTGCAACCCGGACCCGCACTTGCTTGGAGAGCAGTTCGATCAGCACCATGACGCGGCGCTCGCCGTCGGCCATTTGGTAGATGCCTTCGATGCCGGCAAAGGGTGCTTCGGTCAGGCGGACGCGTTCGCCGGGTTTGAACAGGCGCTCGGGCTCGGCCTGAACCGACGCCTCTTGCGCCCGCAGGGCTTCGACCAGGCTGTCGGCCACCTTGGCCGGCTCCATCCCAAAGCTGACCAGTCGGCTGACGCCCTTGGTCGAGCGGATGGGTGCCCAACTGGGAGCCGAATCCCCCTGACCCAGGCGAATGAACAAGTAACGCGGGAACAGGGGTTCGTCCGTCACCGTCAGCATGCCCTGACGGAGTTTTTCGGATGGGAGAGTGGGCAGATAGCACTGAAAGCCTTGGCGCCGGAGGTTGTCCAGGGCGCACTTTTCCTGCCTGGGCTTGGTATGGACGAGATACCAGTGCATGACCACCTCTGAAGGTTATTTTTATTGTCAGCATTTTACCCTTCGGTGTTGCAATGCGGCAATGCAAGGTGACAATGAATCTGTCCTATTGCGCCATCGTTATTCCGCCTCTTTCTGATCCGGCACATCTTCCTCGGTCGGTTCCTCAAATTCGCCATCGGCCTCCAGTTGTTGCTGCACGGCCTCCTCCATGCTGACGGTGTTCACCACCAGTTCGAAATGCTCGAGGATTTCGGGTTCGTGGCGGGTGATGTAACTTTTGACGGCATCGTTACCCAGCAGTTTGGTCAGGTAGCCTTTGGCCACGACCAAATTCAGCAAATCGGATCCGTAGTTCTCTTCGGCGTCCTTGTACTGGGTCTGGACCTGGCTCATTTCCTTTTCGAGTTTGACGATCTGCTCGATGGGCGCCAGTTGCCGTTCGCGCTCGGTGGGTTTGAAGTCGGTGCGCTGCTCGGGTGGCGTGGCTTTGAGCAAGGCATCGGCATGCGCCACGGTGATGGTGTTGCTGGCGACCATCAGCTCCACCGCCTCCACCTGCCGGGCGGCCTTCATGTTGCGCAGCACCCGGGTCACATCGGGGGTGAACTGCTTGTCCTGTAATCTTGAAATCGCGTCCGGACAAATGCCTTCGAGCAGATTGATGCGCCGGTTGATGGAACTCAGATTCACGCCAAAGGCCCGGGCCAGACGTTCCTTGCTGACCCCGCGATCGATGGCGCGGCGGATCATGTAGTGCTCCTGGATGGTCGATAGGCGGTTGATGCGGTGGTTGTAGGTGTAGGTTTCGTCGTCCTTGGCCAGCAGGCAGGGGGCTTCGTGCACGCCGAGGTCTTTCAAAGCCAAGACACGCAGATGGCCATCGAGCAGGATGAATTCCGACTTGGCCGGATCGTGCTGGATCACCGACAGCGGTTCGATCAACCCGATTTCGTGAATGGAGGAGACGACCTGCTTGTACTTGCGGGTGCTCATCACCCCGTCCGGGATGCGTTTGCTGGGCATAAGGGTGTCGAGCGGGATCTGATAGGTTTCCAGATCGAAACCGAGCAAGGTGTTCAGCGGAGCGGTTGGCAGGTTGGGCCCCTCCTCGACCTCGTCGGGCTGATGGATGCCGGGGTACATCGGCGTGATGTTGGGTTGGGCCAATTGTGTGTTGGTGGCGGGATTCATGCGGGGGCTCCATTCAGGTTGTCGCTGCAAAGTTGTCGATGCGCTCAGCCAGGTACTTGGGCAGGGTGTCCAGCCCCTCGGCGCGCAGCAAGTTGACGAAGTGCTCGTCGCCAAAGAGCTTTTTCAGGCCCTGGACGACCAGCAGCAAGCGCTGGTGCGCATGCTCAGCTTTCAAGACCATCTTGCGTTGCCGCTCCACTTCGCGCTGATAGGTGCGCACCAGGCTGTAAATGGAGGTGGGCGGTTTGATCTGCGCAGGATCGGGTGAGCCGGGGCCGTAGGCCTGGCGCTTTTCGACGAGGCGCTTGGTCTCGATAATCTGGCGGCGGTTGAGCTGGCCGTTCTCGTAGGCTTCTTGCAGCATTTCGCCCAGGCTCTCGTCATCGTCCTTGGCGCGGGCAATTTCCAGGGCGGTGGTGAGCGGAATGGCGCCACGCTGCACACCTTCGATCAGGCGCTCTTCCCCCTGGTCGAGCAGGAAGACGATGTCCTTGACGTACTTGGGCGAGAGACCGGTTTTGTGGATGATGGTGTCGGCGTCATAGCTGCGTTTCCTGAGAATTTCGATGTCGGCGAGGATTTCCAGTGGGCGGTGTCCACGCCGGGCAATGTTCTCAGCCAGACTCATGATGAAGGCGTCTTCATCACTGACATCGACGACCAGGGCGGGGATGTGGGTTTCGCCCAGGATGCGGAAGGCATTCAGCCGCCCCTCACCGCAGACCAGCAGGTATTTCGGCTGGCCATCGTCGCCGGGGCGCTCGGTGACGGTGATGGGTTTCTTCAAGCCGATCGATTTGATGTTCTCGACGATCTCCTCGAAGATTTTCATATTGCGTTCGCGGGAGTTGAGAATTTCAACGCGTGCGATCGGGATCAGGGTGACGGTTTCGGGGGTGTCGGTCAGCATAGGGGCCTGCGTTTGAGTGGGGTGGTGGGCGTGGCTGTCATGGGATTTCCTTTCTTGGGGTGGTTGGATCAATGGGTCAGATGCGCCGCTGCAGACGTTCGCGCTCGGACATGCCGTAGAAGAAGGTCAGGTCGTCAAAGCGGAAGCATTCGAAGTCGGCGCTGTTTTTGTTGCTGACGCGGATTTCCTGCTCCGGCAGATCCAGCCGGGGCAGCAGGTAGTAGTCGAGCTCCTGGGTGTTGGCGGCATCGAGCCGGATGGCAACTGTGATGTCGGGGTGGCCGGTGTCAAAGAGGCGCGAGGGGTCGAAGCGGATGCGCCAGCGCAGGTGGCCGGTCGGGGTAGTCTGGCAGCGGGCCAGCACCAGGCTGATGACCAGCTCGTCGTTGAGGGTCAGGAGATCGGTTTTGGGGTCGCGCCGGATGTGGCCGCCCAGCTCGGCAATGGTGTGCTCGGTGCGGGCGATGATTTCTGGGTGGAGCTGGCGCAGGCGGCGGTTGATTTCCAGGTGCTCGGTGCCGCCCGGTGGGCG
>JACCDU010032988.1_pt1 | contig 25438 bp, 19 predicted proteins | sample 7446081 | NCBI WGS metagenome assembly JACCDU01 (sample SAMN15323447, study PRJNA562643) | freshwater metagenome | isolation source: river surface water | place: USA:Blue River Watershed | collected 2017-08-17
AAGTCGCGCGTGTAGCCGTAGCCGCCGTGGATCTGGATGGCCAGGCTGTTGGCCTCCAGGCACCATTCGCTGGGGAAACTCTTGGCAATGGGCGTGAGCACTTCAAGCAGCAGGCGCGCCTCGTTGGCGGCCTCGGGGGCGCCGGTGTGCTGCTCGTCCACCAGCCGGGCGCAAAACAGCGCCAGGGCCAGTGCGCCTTCGCTGTAGCTCTTTTGGGCCAGCAGCATGCGCTTGATGTCGGCGTGTTCGATGATGCGCACTTGCGGCGATGCGGCATTTTTGCCAGCGGTGGTCATCGCCCTGCCCTGCGGCCGGTTTTTGGCGTAGTCCAGGCTGGCGTAGTAGCCGGCCATGCCCAGCATGGTGGCCGCCATGCCCACGCCGATGCGGGCCTCGTTCATCATGTGGAACATGCACTTGAGGCCTTCGCCAGGTTGGCCGACCAGGTAGCCAACCGCCCCAGCCTCACCCCGCACCGGGTACTTGCCTTCGCCAAAGTTCAGCAGCGTGTTGGTGGTGCCGCGCCAGCCGCACTTGTGGTTGAGGCCAGCCAGGGCCACATCGTTGCGTTCACCGGTCAGCTGGCCGTTGGTGTCCACCAGTTTCTTGGGCACGATGAACAGCGAAATGCCCTTGACACCCGGCACCAGCTGACCGTTGGCGTCCGGAATCTTGGCCAGCACCAGATGGATGATGTTTTCGGTCAGCTCATGCTCGCCGGCCGAGATCCACATCTTGTTGCCGCGCAGGCGGTAGCGGGGGCCGAGCGGGTCACTTTCAAAGCCTTCGCCATCGGGCACGGCGCGGGTGGCCACATCGCTCAGGCTCGAACCCGCCTGCGGCTCGGACAGGCACATGGTGCCCGAGAAGCGACCGTTGAATTCGTTGAGGGCAAAGACCTGCTTTTGCAGATCGGTCCCGTGGGCCATCAGCAGGTTGGCGTTGCCGGTGGTCAGCATGCCTGAGCCGATGCTGACCGAGGCCATGGCAAAAAAAGCGTTGGCTGCGGCTTCCACCGTGTAGGGCAGTTGCATGCCGCCGATGTCATAGTCCTGCGCCGCGCTCAGCATGCCCGATTCTGCATAGGCCCTGCACGCATCGTGTGTGGCCTGCGGCAGGATGACTTTCTCGCCGTCGAATTTCGGCTCTTCAATGTCCACCGTGCGGTTGAACGGGGCGTATTTCTCGCGGGCGATGCGCTCGCAGGTGTCGAGCACGGCGTCAAAGGTTTCGCGGCTGTGGTCGGCGAAGCGTTCACGCGACTGCAGATCGGGCACATTCAGCCAGTCGTACAGCAAAAAATCGACGGTGGGACGCAGGCTCATTTTTGTTTGTTTCTTGCAAATGAAAAAGGGCAGGAAGCATCATGCCCCCTGCCCTCGTGTGGATCAGCCATCCACGCGACAGTGCATCACAGCACCTCGAAGATGCCGCATGCGCCCATGCCGCCGCCGATGCACATGGTCACCGCCACGCGCTTGGCGCCACGGCGTTTGCCTTCGATCAGGGCATGGCCGGTCAGGCGCTGGCCCGACACGCCGTAGGGGTGACCCACCGCAATCGCGCCGCCGTTGACGTTCAGGCGATCGGCCGGAATGCCCAGCTTGTCGCGGCAGTACAGCACCTGCACGGCAAAGGCTTCGTTGAGCTCCCACAGGTCAATGTCATTGACCGTCAGGCCCAGACGCGCCAGCGCCTTGGGCACGGCGAACACCGGGCCGATGCCCATTTCGTCAGGCTCGCAACCGGCCACGGCAAAGCCCAAAAAGCGGCCCAGGGGCTTGAGCCCCCGCTTTTCGGCCAGGGTTTCGTCCATGAGCACGCAGGCACCGGCACCGTCCGAGAACTGGCTGGCATTGCCCGCCGTCACCAGACCACCCGGCAGCGCCGAGCGCAGGCCGCTGATGGCTTCCACCGTGGTGCCTTCGCGCAGGCCTTCGTCACGGCTGACGGTCACCTGTTTGCTGATCAGGCCCATGGTCTTGTCGTACACACCCGCGGTGACGGTGATCGGGGCGATCTCGTCGTCGAACTTGCCGGCAGCGGCGGCGGCACAGGCCTTTTGCTGGCTGCCTGCACCGTACTCGTCCATGCGGTCACGGCCGATCTTGTAGCGCTTGGCCACCTGCTCGGCGGTCTGCAGCATGTTCCAGTAGATCTCGGGCTTTTGCTTGGCCAGAGACAGGTCTTGCAGCATGTGGGTGTTCATTTCCTGCTGCACACACGAAATGCTTTCCACACCACCGGCCACATAGACCTGACCTTCGCCGGCGATGATGCGCTGGGCGGCCAGGGCGATGGTCTGCAGGCCCGAAGAACAGAAACGGTTGACGGTCAGGCCCGAGACGGAAATCGGCAGGCCGGCCTTGAGGGCGATCTGGCGGGCTATGTTGGCGCCCGTGGCCCCTTCAGGCGTGGCGCAACCCATGATCACGTCTTCGACTTCGGCGGCTTCGATGCCGGCACGCGCCACGGCGTGCTGCACCGCATGGCCGCCAAGTGTGGCGCCGTGGGTCATGTTGAAGGCACCTTTCCAGCTCTTGGCCAGAGGGGTGCGGGCGGTGGAAACGATGACTGCGTTCGTCATGATGGAAACCCTTTCACTTTGGGGACAGAACTGAAGATCTGTCCCCAAGAAATAAATACAGTTAATTGAACGTCTTGCCTTCGGCCACCAGACGCTGGAGCAGCGGCGCGGGTTGCCAGAACGCGGCATCGTCGTGCGGGTTGCGGGCAAAACGCTTCATGGCTTCGGCCACGTTGAACAGGCCCACCGTGTCGGCGTAGAGCATGGGGCCACCGCGCCAGAACGGGAAACCGTAGCCGGTGATGTAGACCATGTCGATGTCGCTGGCCTTGCTGGCAATGCCTTCTTCCAGAATGTGGCAAGCCTCGTTGACCAGCGAATACACCAGGCGCTGCACGATTTCTTCGTCGGAAATCTTGCGAGGGGCGATGCCCATGTCGGTACGGTGTTTGGCGATCATGTCTTCCACCAGCTTGCTGGGGATGGCATCGCGCTTGCCGGCCTGGTAGTCGTACCAGCCGGCGCCGGTCTTCTGGCCAAAGCGGCCCAGCTCACACAGCAGATCGGCCGTCTTGCTGTACTTCATGTCCGGCTTTTCCTGGTAGCGGCGCTTGCGGATCGCCCAGCCGATGTCGTTGCCGGCCAGATCGCCCATGCGGAACGGACCCATGGCAAAGCCGAATTTTTCGACTGCCTTGTCCACCTGCGCGGGGGTGCAACCCTCTTCGATCAGAAAGCCGGCCTGACGGCTGTACTGCTCGATCATGCGGTTGCCGATGAAGCCGTCGCACACGCCCGAGACCACGGCTGTCTTCTTGATCTTCTTGCCAAGGGCCATCACGGTGGCCAGCACGTCCTTGCCGGTTTTGGCGCCGCGCACCACTTCCAGCAGCTTCATCACGTTGGCCGGGCTGAAGAAGTGCATGCCGACCACGTCCTGCGGACGGGCGGTGAAGGACGCGATCTGGTTGACGTCCAGCGTGGAGGTGTTGGAGGCCAGGATGGCACCGGGTTTCATCACCTTGTCCAGTTGCTTGAACACGGCCTCCTTGACGCCCATGTCTTCGAACACCGCTTCAATCACCAGATCGGCCTGGCAGATCTCGTCGTAGCTCAGTGTGGTGCTCAGCAAGGCCATGCGCTGCTCGTATTTGTCCTGCTTGAGCTTGCCTTTTTTGACCTGGGCTTCGTAGTTCTTGCGGATGGTGGCGATACCGCGGTCCAGGGCTTCCTGCTTCATCTCCAGAATCTTGACCGGGATGCCGGCGTTCAGGAAGTTCATCGAAATGCCGCCACCCATGGTGCCGGCACCGATCACGGCCACGCTCTTGATCTCGCGCTTGGGCGTGTCTTCGGGCACGTCGGGGATCTTGCTGGCCGCACGGTCGGCCATGAAGATGTGGCGCAGCGAGCGGCACTCGGGCGTCCACATCAGATTGATGAAGATCTCGCGCTCGAAAACCAGGCCGTCTTCGAATTTCTTTTTGGTGGCCGCTTCAACCGCATCCACACACTTGAGGGGTGCCGGCAGGTTCTTGGCCGTGCCTTTGACCATGTTGCGGGCGAACTGGAAGTAGGCGTCGCCTTGCGGGTGCTTGCATGGCAGGTTGCGCACCATCGGCAGAGGTGAGCCGTCGGCGTGCGCCGCAGCCACCTTGCGGGCCAGAGCCTGCGCCTCGTCCATCAGGCTCTCGGGCGACTGGGCCATGGCGTCCCACAGCTTCTGGCCGGGCAACATGGCCAGCATTTCGGCCTTGATGGCTTCGCCGCTGACGATCATGTTGAGTGCGGCTTCGACACCGATCACGCGTGGCAGGCGTTGCGTGCCGCCGGCCCCGGGGATCAGGCCCAGCTTGACTTCGGGCAGCGCAATGCTGGCGCCCGGGGCGGCGATGCGGTAGTGGCATCCCAGTGCCAGCTCCAGACCACCGCCCATGGCAACGCTGTGCACAGCGGCCACCACCGGCTTTTGCGAGTTCTCGCAGGCGCGGATGACGCTCAGCAGGTTGGGTTCTTGCAAAGCCTTGGGCGAGCCGAACTCCTTGATGTCGGCACCACCGGAAAAAGCTTTGCCGGCGCCGGTGATGACGATGGCCTTGACGGCCGGGTCGTTGTTGGCCTGTTCAAGCCCATTGGTGATGCCGACGCGGGTGGCCAGACCCAGACCATTGACGGGCGGGTTCATCAGGGTGATGACCGCCACGTCGCCGTGGACTTTGTATTCAGCTGTCATGCGGGAATTCCTTCGTTGAACAAAAAACTTTGCAGGACAGTTCTTCAGCACTGTCCCCCACCGGTTAAATAAAAAGAACGACCGTTCGTTTTTAACACGGAACCGAGCGCAAACCAGGGCATGGAAAACCCTAGATCCGTCCCGTAAGTGACGGAAGGCTCAGACCTCCAGCCACTCCTTGCGGATGTAGGTGTTGGCGCGCAGGCTCTCGGGTGTGCCCTCGAAAACGATCGAGCCATGGCCCATGACCAGAGCCCGATCGGAGATGTTCATGGCGATGGTGAGTTTTTGCTCGATCAGGAGCACCGAAATGCCGCGGCTTTTGAGCTGCTGCAGGTATTGGCCCACGAGTTCGACGATCTTGGGCGCCAAGCCCTCGGTGGGCTCATCGATGATGATCAGATCGGGGTCACCCATGAGCGTGCGGCACAGGGTGAGCATCTGCTGCTCCCCCCCGGACAGCACGCCGGCTTCGGTGTGTTCGCGCTCCTTGAGGCGGGGGAACATGGCGTACATGTCGTCAAACGACCAGCGCGAACCCTTACCGCTGCCCTTCTGTCCCAGTTGCAGGTTCTGGTGCACCGTGAGTTTGGGAAAGATGTCGCGGTTTTCGGGCACGTAGCCAATGCCCAGATGCGCCACCTCGTAGGCCTTTTTGCCCTGGATGGGCCGGCCTTTCCAGTCGATGCCACCCTGGCAATCCACCAGACCCATGATGGCCTTGGCCGTGGTGGAACGACCCGAGCCGTTGCGTCCCAGCAAGGCGACGATTTCACCCTCGCCCACATTGAAACTCACGCCATGCAGAACATGGCTCTTGCCGTAATAGGCATGCAGGTTATCCACATGCAGCATGTCAATGTCCTCCAGCCTGCGAATCGGCCACTGGAGAACCCAGGTAGGCCTCCTGCACGCGGGCATTGGCCCGCACAGCTTCGGGGGTGTCAAAGGCCAGCACCTCCCCGTAGACCACCACCGCGATCTTGTCGGCCAGACCGAAAACCACGCCCATGTCGTGTTCCACCGTCAGCAGTGTCTTGCCCTCGGTGACCTTGCGGATCAGGGAGATGAAGCGCGAGGTTTCGCTCTTGCTCATGCCCGCCGTGGGCTCATCGAGCAAGATGACCTCGGCGCCACCGGCAATGGTGATGCCGATCTCCAGCGCACGCTGTTCGGCATAGGTCAGGTTCATGGCCAGGGTGTCCCGTTTTTTCTCCAGGCCAATCATTTCCATCAACTCCTCAGCCCGGTCGTTGGCATCCTTGAGGCCCGAGAGAAATTTCAGGAAGGTGTACTTGTAGCCCAGGCTCCACAGCACCCCGCAGCGCAGGTTCTCGAACACGCTGAGCTTGGGAAAGATGTTGGTGATCTGGAAGCTGCGCGACAGGCCCATGCGGTTGATCTCGAAGGGCTTTTTGCCATCGATGCGCTGGCCACCCAGCAAAATCTCGCCGCTGCTCAGATCGAAACGACCACTGATCAGATTGAACAGCGTGGACTTGCCGGCGCCGTTGGGGCCGATCACGGCCACCCGTTCGCCTGCCTGCACGGCCAGATTGACGCCGCGGATGATTTCGGTCTTGCCGAAATTCTTGCGCACGTCCTTGAGTTCAAGTGCGTAGGTGGTACTCATACTGCAGTCTCCCGACGCTTGATTTCCTTTTCGATTTCAGACTGGATCTCGCCCCACTCGTGCACGTACTGGCGGCGGGCCAGCTCAAACAGGCCCAGGCCGGTCAACAGCACGAAGGAGGCGCCTACCCAGCTGTCCACGCCCTTGGCGTTGAGTGGGATGCCCATGAAGCGCACCACATCGCCCAGAGCAGAATTGAGCTGCAGGTGGTAGACCATTTCGATCATGGCTCCGGCACCCGCCAGCATGGCCAGGGCCGTGATCGCCAATCCGAGGTAACTGGTCCAGATCTGGCGAAGCTTGCCGAACTTGGCCACCCGAAGGTTCATCATGATCAGGCTGGCGATGCCGCCCGGTGCGTACATGACCATGAACAGAAAGATCAGGCCCAGGTACAGCAGCCAGGCCTTGGTCAGCTCGGACAGCAGGACGAAGGCGATGATCATCAGGATCGCGCCGATGATCGGTCCGAAGAAGAAGGTGGCGCCCCCCAGGAAGGTGAACAGCAGGTAGGCGCCCGAGCGGTGAGCCCCCACCACTTCGGCGGTGACGATCTCGAAGTTCAGCGCCCCCAGCCCTCCCGCTATGCCGGCAAAAAATCCCGCGATGATGAAGGCCAGGTAACGCACACGCTGGGTGTTGTAGCCGATGAACTCGACACGTTCAGGGTTGTCGCGCACAGCGTTGAGCATCCGGCCCAGCGGTGTCTGGGTGAAGGCGAACATCAGGGCAACACAAACAAACGTGTAGGCGGCAATCAGGTAGTAGATCTGGGTCTGCGGCCCGAAGGTGATGCCCAGGAAAGCTTGCCCGGCAACCCGGTTGCCCGAAACGCCGGCTTCACCCCCGAAAAACTCGGAGAACATGAGCGACATCGCAAACACCAGCTCGGCCACGCCCAGTGTGATCATGGCAAAGGGTGTGCCCGACTTGCGCGTCGTCACCCAGCCCAGCAACACGGCAAAACCCATGCCGGCCAGACCGCCAACCAGCGGCAGCAGGCTGACGGGAATACCCAGCTTGCCGGCGCTGACCGCATTGAGCGCATGCATGGCCATGTACGAGCCCAAGCCGGTGTAGACCGCATGGCCGAAACTGAGCATGCCACCCTGCCCGAGCAGCAGGTTGTAGGACAGGCAGGCGATGGTGGCAATGCCCATCTGAGCCAGCATGGTCACACTGAGGTTGCTGGTGAACACCATGGGGGCAAACAGCAAGACCAGCGCAAACAGGCTCCAGATGATCCAGCGGCCGACGTTGTAGGGTTTGAATTTGTAGACAGTAGCCATGGCTCAACCCTCCCTCGTGCCCAGAAGGCCTTTGGGCCGGAAAATCAGGATCAGCACCAGAAACAGATACGGCAGGATCGGAGCCACCTGCGATACCGTGAGCTTGGTGAGGCTGTTGTCCTGCGCAGCCGCCGACAACTGCCAGCCCATGTCGCGGGCGAAGGCCAGAAACGAGTAGTCGATGGCCACGGCAAAGGTCTGGATGACGCCGATCAGCACCGAGGCCAGAAATGCCCCCGACAGCGAACCCATGCCGCCGACCACCACCACCACGAAGATGACGGAGCCCACGGTGGCAGCCATTGCCGGCTCGGTCACGAAAGTACTCCCACCGATGACACCGGCCAGACCGGCCAGGCCAGTGCCCGCACCAAAGACCAGCATGAACACCCTGGGCACGTTGTGGCCCAGGGCTTCCACCATGTCGGGGTGGGTCAGCGCGGCCTGGATGACCAGGCCAATGCGGGTACGCGTCAGCAGCAGCCACAGCGACACCAGCATGAGCAGAGCGATCAGCATCATGAAAGCGCGGGTGGCCGGGAACGGCGAGCAGACCACGCGCACAGCCGCATCGGCAGCCGCGCAAAGATCGGGGGCTGCTGCGCCCCAGACCATGTGCAGACCTTCGACCGAGTGGTTGATCAGCGTGAAAGCCGAACCCCGCAGCAATTCGGGCGGCGTGAATTCCACCGCGGTCCTGCCCCAGATCAGCTGAACCAGTTCAAGCACCACGTACGACAAGCCGAACGTGACCAGCAGTTCGGGCACATGGCCAAACGGATGGACCTTGCGCAGGCTGATGCGTTCGAACAGCGCGCCCAGTGCGCCCACGCACAGCGGGGCCAGCACCAGCGCCGGCCAGAAGCCGATGATGCCGCCAAGCGAATAGCCCACATAGGCGCCGATCATGTAGAAGCTGGCGTGTGCAAAGTTGAGCACACCCATCATCGAGAAGATCAGCGTCAGGCCTGAGCTGAGCATGAACAACAGCAGCCCATAGCTCAAACCATTGAGCATGGAAATGATGAAGAACTCCATCGGAAAGCGACCTTCCTGGCCTCAGGGCCGGTACTGCGGGAAAGGAACAGTGGAGACTGTCTGCGGAAAAAGAAAGGGCCCGATAACAGAAGGGGTCATCGGGCCCGGTACTGCCACTTCAGAACCCGATCAGCCGGGGCGCTTCATCTGGCAGCTGGTGGGCGTGCTGGAAACGTAGGACGGGAATTCCTTGACCGGCGCCAGCGTCATGCCTGTGTTTTCCGGGCTGTAGGGGTACTTCTTGTCGGCCTTCTGCCAGACCGTCAGGAACAGCGGCTGCTGCAACTGGTGGTCGGTTTTGCGCATCTCGACTTCGCCGTGGAAACTGTTGAACTTCAGACCTTCGAGTGCAGCAGCCACCTTGACCGGATCGGTGGACTTGGCCTTGGCCATGGCCTCTCCCAGTGCCTTGTAGATGGAAATCACAGAGCCGGTGTAGAAGTCGTCGTTGAAGCGCTGCTTGTATTCAGCCTGCCACTTGCCGATGTCACCACCCATGTTGTAGTGCTGGTAGGACACTTGGAAAACCCGGCCGGCACTGCCCTGCCCCAGTGCGGTTGGCGTACCGGTCACACCGGTGTAGTAGGTGTAGAACTTGCCGTTGTAGCCCCCTTCGTTGGCCGCCTTGATCAGCAAAGCCAGGTCGGAGCCCCAGTTGCCGGAGATCACGGTGTCGGCGCCCGAGGCCTTGATCTTGGCGATGTAAGGCGAGAAATCGCGGACCTGGGCCAGCGGGTGAAGGTCCTCACCAACCACCTGCACATCCGGACGCTTGCGGGCCAGGTTTTCCTTGGCGTATTTGGCGACCTGGTGACCGTGCGAGTAGTTCTGGTTGAGCAGGTAGACCTTCTTGATGTCCTTCTGATCGGCCATGAAAGTGGTCATGGCTTCCATCTTCATGGATGTATCTGCGTCAAACCGGAAGTGCCAGTAGTTGCACTTGCTGTTGGTGAAATCCGGATCCACGGCAGAGTGGTTGAGGAAAATGATTTCCTTGCCCGGGTTGCGCTCGTTGTGCTTGGACACGGCATCGATGAGAGCACCAGCCACGGAAGAGCCGTTGCCCTGGGTGATGTAGCGCACACCCTGGTCCATGGCCGCTTTCAGCGCGTTGAGGCTTTCGGCAGGGCTGAGCTTGTTGTCAATGCCAATCACTTCGAACTTGACACCCGCCGGGTTGTTGTTTCCGCTGAACTTCTCGGCAAAGAACTGGAAGCTCTTGAGCTGGTTGCTGCCCACGGGGGCCATCAAACCGGACAGAGGATCGATCCAGGCGATCTTGACGGTCTCGCCCTTCTGGGCGAATGCGCCGGTGGCACAGGCGGCCAGTGCGGCAATGGTGATCATCCGAAAAGCGACTTTCATGCGTTGTCTCCTGCTGTTGAATCGAAACGGGGTCAGATTAACTTTTTTAAACTTGAATCCGATCGGGGTTTGCCCGAAGGACGTATCACGCCAGTGACTGACGCATGTCAAGCGCACTGCTCACGCGTCAGACACCGAAGCTCAAAGGCCGGGCAGCTTGTAATCCTTGAGTTGCTCGCGCAGTTTTGTCTTGAGCATTTTTCCTGTCGCGCCCAAGGGAATGGCGTCCACAAACACGGCGTCGTCCGGGATCTGCCATTTGGCCGTCTTGCCCTCGTAAAACTGCAGCAGCTCTTCGCGGCCGACTTCGGCGCCGGGTTTCTTGACCACGCACACGATCGGGCGCTCGTCCCATTTGGGATGGAAGACACCGATGCAGGCGGCCATGGCCACAGCGGGGTGCGCCATGGCGATGTTCTCGATGTCGATCGAGCTGATCCACTCGCCACCGGACTTGATCACGTCCTTGCTTCGGTCGGTGATCTGCATGAAGCCGTCGGTGTCGATGGTGGCCACGTCGCCCGTGGGGAACCAGCCATCCACCAGCGGGCTGCCACCCTCCTGTTTGAAATAGCTGGCGATCACCCAGGGGCCTTTGACCAGCAGATCGCCTGCGGCCTTGCCGTCGTGCGGCAGGGCCCGGCCCTCGCTGTCGACGATCTTCATGTCGATGCCATAAATGCAGCGGCCCTGCTTCATGCGGATCTTCATCTGTTCTTCGGCCGGCAGCTTCAGGTGCTTGTTCTTGAGCGTGCACACCGTGCCCAGCGGGCTCAGCTCGGTCATGCCCCAGGCGTGCAGCACGTCCACACCGTAGTCTTCGCGGAAGGCGTCGATCATGGCAGGCGGGCAGGCCGAGCCGCCAATCACCGTGCGCTTGAGGGCGCTGAACTTCAGGCCGGCGGGCTTCATGTGACCCAGCAGCATCTGCCAGACGGTGGGAACACCGGCGGCAAAAGTCACGCCTTCTGACTCGATCAGTTCGTAGACCGACTTGCCATCGAGCGCGCCTCCCGGGAACACCAACTTGGCCCCAGTCATAGCTGCCGCATACGGAATGCCCCAGGCGTTGACGTGGAACATGGGTACCACCGGCAAGATGGCGTCGCGCGCCGAGATGCACATCGAGTCCGGCATGGAGGCTGCGTAGGCGTGCAGGATGGTCGAGCGGTGGCTGTAAAGCGCCGCCTTGGGGTTGCCCGTGGTGCCGCTGGTGTAGCACATGCTCGAGGCGGTGTTTTCGTCAAAACTGGGCCAGCTGTAGCGGTCGCTCTGGTTGCCGATCCAGTCCTCGTAGCTGATGAGCCCGGGGATGCCGCTGTCGGCCGGCAACTTGTCGGCGTCGCACAGGGCCACCCACTGCCTGACGGTGGTGCAACGGGCATGAACCGCCTGCACCAGGGGCAGGAAGGTCATGTCAAAGCACAACACGGTGTCTTCGGCATGGTTGGCAATCCAGACCACCTGGTCAGGGTGCAGGCGTGGGTTCAGGGTGTGCAAAACGCGCTGCGAACCGCTCACCCCGAAGTACAGCTCCAGATGGCGGTAGCCGTTCCAGGCCAGCGTGGCCACCCGTGCGCCAGCAGGCACCTTGGCCTGGTCCAGAGCATTGGCCACCTGGCGCGCACGGCGGGCCACATCGGCCCAGGTGTAGCGGTGGATATCGCCTTCAACGCGGCGGGACACGACCTCGCCATCTCCGTGGTGACGCTCTGCGAATTCGATAAGCGACGAAATCAGCAAGGGCTGCTGTTGCATTTGACCAAGCAAGGGGGCTCCTTTGTTTTATGAACTGCTGGAAAAAGACATTGTGCACGGCCGTGCTTTTTCCTGGCCACCTGAGAAACCCGTACCGTCACGGGCGTTTGCAGCAGCGCCGACAATCGCCACCATGACTTCCCCCCCTGGCCTGCCCCTGAACTGGACCCACCGCCTGCTGCAGCTCGGGCCGACGTACTACACACCCCTGCCCCCCACGCCGATCAGCCAGCCATGCTGGGCCGCCCGCAACCCCGCCCTGCTGGCCGAACTCGGCTGGCCGCAGGCTTTGCTGCAGGACGATCACCTGGCAGCCTTTGCCGGCAATGAGCTGCTGCCCGGCAGCGAGCCACTGGCCACGGTCTACAGCGGCCACCAGTTCGGCGTCTGGGCTGGCCAGCTCGGCGACGGGCGGGCGCTTTGGCTGGGCGAGGCCGAATCGGTGCAAGGCCCGCAGGAAATCCAGCTCAAGGGCGCCGGACGCACGCCGTATTCGCGCATGGGTGACGGCCGCGCGGTGCTGCGCTCGTCGATCCGCGAATACCTGTGCAGCGAAGCCATGCACGGACTGGGCATCCCGACCACCCGGGCGCTGTGCCTGGTGGCGTCGCCCCAGCCGGTAGTGCGCGAGGAAGTGGAAACCGCCGCCATCGTCACGCGGGTGGCGCCCAGCTTTTTGCGTTTTGGCCACTTCGAGCACTTTGCCGCGCGCAACCAGATCGGTGCCCTGCGCCAACTCACTGACCATGCCATAGAACACCACCTGCCCGAGGCGCGCGAACGCGCCCAGGCCTGGCAGGGCAATGTGTACGCCGGCCTGCTCGATGAAGTGCAGCAACGCACCGCCATGCTGCTGGCGCAGTGGCAGGCTGTGGGCTTTTGCCACGGCGTGATGAACACCGACAACATGAGCCTGCTGGGCCTGACCATGGACTACGGCCCCTTCCAGTTCATGGACGGCTTCGACCCTGGCCACATCTGCAACCACTCGGACAACCAGGGGCGTTACGCCTATGCGCGTCAGCCCAACATCGCCTACTGGAACCTGTACTGCCTGGGCCAGGCGCTGCTGCCACTCATTGGCGATCAGGACCTGACGGTGCAGGTGCTTGAAGGCTACAAGACGGCCTTTCCCCGTGCACTGGGGGATGCCATGCGGGCCAAGCTCGGACTGACAGGCGTGCTTGCGCCCGAGGCCTTGCGTGAAGCCGACTGGACTCTGGTCGAAGACCTGCTGCAGCTGCTGGCGGCCGAACGGGTGGACTACACCATCTTCTGGCGCCGCCTGAGCCAGGCCATGGCCGCGGGGAACAGTGCCACGCCAGACCCGTGGTCGGGCGTGTCGGACCTGTTCCTGGACCGTGCGCGCTGGCAAGCCTGGCTGCAGCGCTACCGCCAACGTGTGGATCAAGCGGATCCGCTCACAGTGGGCGCGCAGATGCTGCGCACCAACCCCAAATACGTGCTGCGCAACCACCTGGCCGAAGTCGCCATCCGGCAAGCCCGCGAGGGTGATTTCGGCGAGATTGACCGGCTGATGCAGCTGCTGCAAAAGCCATTTGACGAACATCCGGCGCACGAGGACTGCGCCAGCTTTCCGCCCGACTGGGCGGGCGCACTTGAAATCAGCTGTTCTTCCTGAAAGACACCATGGACAAGATCAACAAAACCGAGCAGGAATGGCGCGAGCTGCTGGCCGCCAAAGGCGCAGAGCCCGTGGCCTTTGCCGTCACCCGCCAGGCCGCCACCGAGCGCCCCTTCACCGGCCGCTTTGAGGACCACTGGGCGCCGGGCATTTACCGCTGCATCTGCTGCGATGCCGAACTGTTCCGCTCGGACACCAAATTCGACGCCGGCTGCGGCTGGCCCAGCTTTTTCCGTGCGGCCAACCCCGAAGCCATCGAAGAGCGCGTGGACCGCAGCCACGGCATGGTGCGTGTGGAAACCGTGTGCGCCAAGTGCGGCGCGCACCTGGGCCATGTGTTCGAGGACGGACCTCAGCCCACCGGCCTGCGCTACTGCATGAATTCGGCTTCGTTAGACTTCGAGCCTCTGTAAACACACGGCACGGCACGCGCGCGCATGAAATTCCTGATCGACTTCTTCCCAATCCTGCTGTTTTTCATCGCCTACAAGATGGGGGACATCTACAACGCCACGGGCATCCTGATGGCGGCCACGGTGCTGCAAATGCTGCTGATCTGGCGCATGGATGGCAAGCTGCAGACCATGCACAAGATCACCCTCGTGCTGGTGCTGGGCTTTGGCGCGCTGACGCTGGGCCTGCACGACGAGCGCTTCATCAAATGGAAGCCCACCATCCTCTATGCCGGTCTGGCCATCGGGCTGGCCGTGGCGCACGGGGTCTTCAAAAAGAACGCCCTGCAAAGCCTGCTGGGCCAGCAGCTCAGTCTGCCTGACCCGGTGTGGCACCGCCTGAACATCTCCTGGGTGCTGTACTGCGTGTTCATGGCCGCCACCAACGGCTATGTGGCCGCTTATTTCAGCACCGACGCCTGGGTGGACTTCAAGCTCTGGGGCTACGTGTTTCCGGTGGTGTTCATCCTCGGCCAGGGGCTGTATGTGTCCCGCCACCTGCCCAGGGACGAATGAATGGACACCGCCCAGCAGATCCACCAGAGGCTCACCGAGCGCCTGCAACCCACCCTTCTGGAAGTCATCGACGAAAGCGCCCAGCACGCCGGCCATGCCGGTGCCAGCCCGACGGGCCGTGGCAGCCACATGCGTGTGCGCGTTGCCTCACCCATGTTCGCGGGCCTGGGCCGCGTCCAGCGCCATCGCCTTGTGTATGATGCGCTGCAAGATTTCATCGACCAGGGCCTGCATGCCCTGGCCATCGAGCTGATCTGAACCGGGGCAACCCAGCGTGGTTGCCCTTTTTGCACGCCGAATATTCACCTTGTTTGAGGATTGAGACATGAAAAAGCAGATGCTTGCCGCCGCCCTGGTGGCCCTGCTGGCCGCCCCGGCCTTTGCCCAGAACATCGCCGTGGTCAACGGCAAGCCGGTGCCCACCGCCCGTCTGAACGCACTGAAGGCACAGATCGAGAAATCGGGTCGCCCGGTGAACGACGAGATGCTCGACCAGCTCAAGGACGAAGTCGTTGCCCGCGAAATCTTCATGCAGGAAGCACGCAAGCGCGGTCTGGACGCCTCGGACGAGTACAAGAACCAGCTTGAACTGGCCCGCCAGACCATCCTGATCCGCGAACTGTTTACCGATTTCCAGAAGAAGAACCCGGTGACCGATGCCGAAATCCAGGGCGAATACGACAAGTTCGTCAAGGAAAACGGCGGCAAGGAATACCGCGCCCGTCACATCCTTGTGGAAACCGAAGACCAGGCCAAAGCCCTGATCGCCGACATCCAGAAGAACGGCAAGTTCGAAGATCTGGCCAAGAAGCACTCCAAAGACCCGGGCTCCGGCGCCAACGGCGGCGACCTGGATTGGGCCGGTGCCAGCAGCTATGTGGCCGAATTCTCGGATGCCATGGTCAAGCTGGGCAAAGGCGAAATGGCAGCTGCCCCGGTCAAGAGCCAGTTTGGCTGGCACATCATCCGCGTGGACGACGTGCGCGATGCCCAGCTGCCCAAGCTCGAAGAAGTCAAGCCCCAGATCGCCCAGCAGTTGCAGCAGCAGAAGATGGGCAAGTTCCAGGAAGACCTGCGCGCCAAGGCCCGCATCCAGTAACTCGGATCTGCTCCCTTGCAAAACGCGGCCAAGGCCGCGTTTTTTGCTTCTTGGGATAATCCTGCCCCATGCTCTCCCACCAGCTCGAACTGCTCTCCCCCGCCCGCACCCTGGACATCGGCATCGAGGCCGTCAACCACGGCGCAGACGCCGTCTACATCGGCGGCCCCTCCTTTGGCGCCCGGTCCACGGCCGACAACAGCCTGCAAGACATCGCGAAGCTGGTGCAGCATGCGCACCGCTTTCACAGCCGCATCTTCGTCACCCTCAACACCATCCTGCGCGACGATGAACTCGAAAGTGCCCGCAAGCTGGCCTGGCAGCTGTACGACGCCGGGGTGGACGCGCTCATCATCCAGGACATGGGCCTGCTGGAGATCGACCTGCCGCCCATCCAGCTGCACGCCAGCACCCAGACCGACATCCGCACGCCCGAGAAAGCCAGGTTTTTGCAGGACGCTGGTCTCTCGCAGATCGTGCTGGCGCGCGAGTTGACGCTGCCCCAGATCGCCGCCATCCGCGACGCGTTGGACACCGAGCGCACCGTCATCGAATTCTTCGTCCACGGCGCCCTGTGCGTGGCCTACAGCGGCCAGTGCTACATCAGCCATGCCCACACCGGCCGCAGCGCCAACCGCGGCGACTGCTCGCAGGCCTGCCGCCTGCCCTACGAGGTCAAGGACAGCCAGGGCCGCATCGTCGCGCATGACAAGCATGTACTGTCGATGAAGGACAACAACCAGACTGACAACCTGCGCCAACTCATCGACGCCGGCTGCCGCAGCTTCAAGATCGAAGGCCGCTACAAGGACATGGCCTACGTCAAGAACATCACGGCGCACTACCGCCGGTTGTTTGACGAGATCCTGAGCGAACGCCCGGAGCTGGCCGCATCCTCCCACGGCAAGGCCAGCTTCAGCTTCACGCCCGACCCGAACCAGAACTTCAACCGCGAGTTCACCGATTACTTCGTGCAGGGCCGCAAGGAAGACATCGGCGCCTTTGACACGCCCAAGAACCCCGGCCAGCCCATCGGCTGGGTGCACAAGGTGGCCACCGACCACCTGGAGATCAGCACCGACGACCCGCGCGCCATGTTGCACAACGGTGACGGCCTGTGCTACTACGACCTGCAAAAGGAGCTGGTGGGCCTGCAGATCAACCGCGCCGAGCCGGCCGGCCAGCTTGGCCACTGGAAGCTCTGGCCCAAGGACCCGATGGCCGGCTTCAAGGACCTGCGCAAGGGCGTGCAGGTCAACCGCAACCGCGACATGGACTGGGTGCGCACGCTGGAGAAAAAGTCCGCCGAACGCCGCATGGGCGTGTGGATGAAACTGTCCGAAATCCCGCACGGCCTGCAGCTGTCGCTGACCGACGAAGCCGGCTTTTGCGGCGAGGCCTCCATGGCCATCGCCTGGCAGGCGCCAAAGGACGACAGCACGGCAGCGGCCAAACTGGAGCAGCAACTGGCCAAACTCGGCGACACGGTGTTCGAGCCCCTGCAGGTGCAGCTCGATCTGCCCCGCCCCTGGTTCGTACCACCTTCGCAGCTCAATGCACTGCGCCGCGAGGCGGTGGCCGCGCTCGAAGCCGCACGCGCTGCGGGTCTGGAGCGCCTGCCGCGCGCCCAGCCGGTGCAGCCGCCCGTGGCCTACCCCGAAGACACCCTCACCTACCTGGCCAACGTCTTCAACGACAAGGCCCGCCAGTTCTACGCGAAACACGGCGTCAAGGTCATCGCCGCCGCCTACGAGGCCCAGGAAGAAGAAGGCGAAGTCAGCCTGATGATCACCAAACACTGCGTGCGGTTCAGCCTGAGCCTGTGCCCCAAACAGGCCAAGGGCGTGACCGGCGTGCAAGGCACCATCCGGGCTGAGCCGCTGCAGCTGATCAACGGCAAGGAAAAACTGACCCTGCGCTTTGACTGCAAGCCCTGCGAGATGCATGTGGTCGGCAAGATCAAGCGCAGCGTGCTGAGTGCCACGCCCGAGTCGCCGGTCAAGTTCTACAAAGCGCGGCCTGTGCAGGGCCTGCACTGAACCCTGACACCGTTTTCACAAGGGAGAAAAACATGAAAAAAATCCTGGCTGCACAACCCGTTCTCTGGCTGGCGGCCCTGTTCTTGACAGGTTGTGCCAGCGTATCCAGCGAGCGGCCGGTGCTCTACCCCAACCCGGCATACAAGGCCATGGGCGAGGCGGCGGCCCTGCAGCATCTGGACCAGTGCGTGGCGCTCGCCCGCCAAAGCGGTCTGCAACCGGGCAACAATGTTGCCGGCAGCGGCGCCATGCGGGGTGCTGCCGTGGCCGGCGTGACGGGCGCGGTGGGCTCTCTGGTGTTCGGACGCGGCAACCTGGACGACGCTGTCAAGCGCGGTGCACAGGGCGCCGTGGTGGGCGCCGCAGGTGGAGCCACCGCAGGGGCCATGAGCGAACGGCCCAACAGCACCTACCGTCAGTTCGTGCAGCGCTGTGCTGCCGAAAAAGGGCTGGACGTGATCGGCTGGAACTGAAGCGCGTCCAGCGCTGTCGTCAGCGCGCCTTGACCGCCAGAACCGGGCAAGGCATCGTCATCAGGATGTCGTGGGCCACACTGCCCAGCAGCACCTTGCCCACGGCAGAACGCCGGCGCAGACCGATGACCACCAGATCGATGTGGTGCGCCAGCACCAGCTGCTCGATTTCGGCCACCGCATCGTTGCCGCGCACGAACTGACGAAACTCCGACTCGATGCCGGCATCCGCCAGCATTTTTTCCACCCGCTCCACGTCGGCCGGGTCGGCCAGTGCCGCGTCGTGCTCGCTGCCGCCAGGACCCGCATTGACCACCATGAGCTTGCGACCGCGCTCGCGGGCGATCTCGATGCCCTGCTCCAGGGCTGCGCGCCCCTCGGGGCGAGGCACATAGGCCACCAGAATCGTCATGTCTTTCTCCTTGCAGTTGCCGACCATCGCGGCCGTCAGGCCTTGAGCTGCGCGCGCAGCGCGTCCCACTGGGGGCGCACGGCGCGCAGGTTGCGTTCCTTGACGTGGCCGAAACCACGGATCTGTTCGGGCAGCCGCGCCAGCGTCAGTGCCGCATCGTGGCACTCGGTCAACCTGGGCAGAGCCGCCTCGATGGCCTGACGGTACTCCTCGATCAGCGCCCTTTCGGTGCGGCGTTCCTCCGTGCGGCCAAAGGGGTCCAGTGCAGTGCCGCGCAGGAACTTCAGGCCGGCCAGCAGACGCAGCGCAGCATGCATGCCGGCGCCGTACTTGCGCTTGACCAATTCACCCTTGTCATTGCGCCGGGCCAGCAGCGGCGGCGCCAGGTGATGGTGGACCTTGAAGTCGCCCTCGAACTGCCCGGCAATGCGCTGCATGAAGCCGGTGTCGGTGTGCAGGCGCGCCACCTCGTACTCGTCCTTGTAGGCCATGAGCTTGTAGAGGTTGCGGGCCACCGCTTCGCTCAGCACCGTCTTGCCCAGCGGGGATTCGGCCGCACGCACGCGCTCCACCACATCGCTGTACTGGCGCGCGTAAGCAGCGTTCTGGTAGGCGCTGAGGCGCTGCACTCGGTCGGCCAGGGTGTCCTGCAGCGTGGCGCGCTGGACAAACTGCACGGTCTGCACAGGCGCCAGCAAGGCAGCCACCGCCTGCGGGTCGTGCGCGGCGAAGCGGCCCCATTCAAAAGCAGCCAGGTTGTTGGCCACGGCCACGTTGTTGAGCTCGATGGCTCGGCGCAGCGCCTCGCGCGACAAGGGAATCCAGCCCTTTTGCCAGGCGTAGCCCAGGATCATGGGGTTGACGTAGATCGTGTCGCCCAAGGCGTGGCGCGCCAGCGCATCGGCATTGAACGCACTCACCTGCTGCGGCCCGACCTGACGGGCGATCTCGGCCGCGCACTGGTCGGCCGGGTTCTGCCATTCGGTGTTCTTGACGAAGGCCGCTGTGGGCGTGCTGTAGGCGTTGAGCGCCACATGGGTCTGCCCTTCGCGCATGCGCAGCGTGGTCTCGCGGCTGGCGGCAACGATCGGGTCGCAGCCGATGATGAGGTCGGCCGAGGCCATGCCCACACGGGTCGTGCGGATGTCGTCCTGGTGCGCGGCCAGCAGCACATGGCTCCAGGTGGCGCCGCCCTTTTGTGCCAGACCTGCGGCGTCCTGGGTGATGATGCCCTTGCCGTCCAGGTGAGCGGCCATGCCCAGCAGCTGGCCGATGGTGATGACACCGGTGCCGCCGACCCCGGCCACCACAATGCCCCAGGGCCGGGCCAGTTCAGCCATCACAGGCTGTGGCAGTCGCTCCATGGCTTCGGGCAAGGCCTGCGCGCTCTTGGCTTTCTTCCTGAGTTGACCGCCCTCCACGGTCACAAAGCTCGGGCAGAAACCCTTGAGGCAGCTGGTGTCCTTGTTGCAGGTGCTCTGGTTGATGGTGCGCTTGCGGCCCAGCGGGGTTTCCAGCGGTTCGACCGAGAGGCAGTTGGACTGCACGCCGCAGTCACCGCAGCCTTCGCAGACCTCTTCGTTGATCACCACACGCACGGCCGGGTCCACCATGGTGCCGCGCTTGCGGCGGCGGCGTTTTTCGGTGGCGCAGGTCTGGTCGTAGATGATGACCGTGGTGCCCTTGATCTCGCGCATCTCGCGCTGAATGCGGTCGAGCGTGTCACGGTGGTGCACTGTCACACCCTCGGCCAATGCGACGCCGTCGTACTTGTCCGGCTCGTCGGTGACCACCACGATGCGCTGGGCACCTTCGGCGCGCATGCTCTGCGCGATCTGCACCACGCTGTGGCCCTCGGGCCGCTCGCCCACGCGCTGGCCGCCGGTCATGGCCACCGCGTCGTTGTAGAGGATCTTGTAGGTGATGTTGATGCCGGCGGCGATGCTCTGGCGGATCGCCAGCATGCCGCTGTGGAAGTAGGTGCCGTCGCCGATGTTGGCAAAGATGTGCTGCTCCTTGGAGAAAGGCTGCTGGCCCACCCAGGGCACGCCCTCGCCACCCATCTGGGTGAAGCCGCTGGTGCTGCGGTCCATCCACACGCTCATGAAGTGGCAGCCGATGCCGGCCATGGCGCGCGAGCCCTCGGGCACCTTGGTGGAGGTGTTGTGCGGGCAACCCGAACAGAACCAGGGCGTGCGCTCGGCCACCCCGGCAGCGGGCCCGGCCTGCAGCACACGGTCCTTGGCGTCCAGCAGCGCCAGGCGGGCGGCAATGTGCGCGCGGGTGCCTTCGTCCATCTCCAGCAGGGCCAGGCGCTTCGCCAGGGCGCGGGCCACCAAAGCTGGCGTGAGGTCGGCATTGGCCCGCAGCAGGGTCTGCTGGCCATAGACCGAACCGGCATCGGCTTCGGCCCACTTGCCCAGCACGCGCGGGCGCTGCGCATCGGGCCAGGCATACAGGGCTTCCTTGACCTGAGGCTCGATGAGCGCGCGCTTTTCCTCGACGACGATGATTTCCTGCAGGCCCTGGGCGAACTCGCGCAGGGTCTGCGGCTCCAGCGGCCACACCACACCCACCTTGTGCACGCGGATGCCCAGACGCCGGCAGGTGGCGTCGTCCAGCCCCAGGTCCAGCAAGGCCTGGCGGGTGTCGTTGTATGCCTTGCCGGTGGCGATGATGCCCAGGCGGTCATTGGCACTTTCCACCACATTGAAGTTGAGCCGGTTGGCACGCAGGTAGGCCAGCACCGCGCGCAGCTTGTGGTCAAACAGGCGCGCCTCCTGCTCCAGCGAGGCATCGGGCCAGCGGATGTGCAGCCCGCCCGCAGGCAGGTCGATCTCGGGCAGCACCACCTGCACACGCATCGGGTCGATCTCGGTGCTGGCACTCGACTCGACGATTTCCTGGATCGTCTTCATGCCCGACCACAGGCTGGCGTAGCGGCTCAGGGCGATGCCGTGCACGCCCATGTCCAGCACCTCCTGCACACTGGCCGGAAAGAACACCGGCAGGTTGCAGGCCTGAAACACCTGGTCACTCTGGTGCGCCGCGGTCGAGCTCTTGGCCAGGTGGTCGTCGCCCGCCACCGCCAGCACGCCACCCCAGGGCGTGGTGCCGGCCATGTTGGAGTGCTTGAAGACATCGGCGCAGCGGTCCACGCCCGGACCCTTGCCATACCAGATGCCGAACACGCCGTCGAATTTTTGCGTGCCCGCAGGTGCAAAGCCCTGCTGCTGGGTGCCCCACAGGGCGGTCGCCGCCAGTTCTTCGTTCACGCCGGGCTGGAACACGATGTTCTGCGCCTGCAGGTATTCACGCGCGCTCCACAGCATCTGGTCGTAATTGCCCAGGGGCGAGCCGCGGTAGCCACTGATGAAGCCCGCCGTGCTCTTGCCTGCCAGCGCGTCGCGCTGGCGCTGCAGCATGGGCAGCTTGACCAGGGCTTGTACCCCGCTCATGAAGGCGCGGCCGGTGTCGAGCCGGTATTTGTCGTCGAGCGTGACGTTTTCGAGGGCCTGCCGGACGGCATCGGACAAAGGGGCGTTCATGGGGTCTCCAGTTGAATCTTGTGTGTGTCAGGTTTTGCGGGCTTCGGGCAAAAAGCGCATGCCCGCGCGGGCAGGCCCGCCGCCCAGGCCCATGGGCGTGCCGTCGGCGCGCCAGCAGGCGGCGCCTTCCATTTCGCCCTGCGCATCAAAAGCAATCGCGTTCATGCCCCCGCCGACATTGGGTACCGGCAGCACCGCATGGCCCAGGGCCTGCAGCTGCTGCGCCAGGGCGGGGTCAAAGCCTGGTTCCAGTTCCAGGTCAAAGCCCTGGGTCCAGAGCCGGGGCGACTCCACCGCCTGCTGCAGCGGCATGCCATGGTCGATCAGGTTGAGCAAGGCCTGCAGTGCCGAGGTGAAGATGCGCAAGCCACCCGGCAAACCCAGTGCGTAACGCGGGCGGCCATCCTTGAGGACGATCAGCGGCGCCATCGACGAAGTCACGCGCTTGCCCGGCGCCATGGAGTTGGCGCGGCCCGGCCGCGGGTCGAGCACATACAGGTAGTTGTTGGGGACCATGCCCGTGCCGGGCACCATGTAGCGCGCGCCAAACAGCGAATTGATGGTCTGTGTGGCGCTCACGATGCGGCCCTCGCGGTCGGCGACGGTGACGTGCGTGGTGTTGGCGCTCTCGGGCCCGGCGGGCGCCAGTGAAGATGTCCAGACCTGCGCGCGGTCCATGCGGATCTGCGCACGGCGTTCTTGCGCGTAGGCGTCGGACAGCAGCTGCGCCACCGGCACCGGCACGAAATCGGGGTCGGCGGTCACGGCCAGGCGGTCGGCAAAGGCCATCTTCATCACCTCGGCCAGCAGGTGTGCGCCCTGGGGTGTGCCAAAGCCCAGGCCCCGCACATCGAAGCCTTCGAGCACGCGCAGCATCTGGCCGATGTGCAGCACCCCCGCGCAAGGTGGCGGCGGGCCCAGCACCTCGTGCCCACGGTAGTGCGAACGCAGTGGCTCGGGGGTGCGGGTGCGGTAGGCCCGCAGGTCCTGCAGTGACAGGTGGCCGCCGTGGCTCACGGCATCGTCCACAAGCGCCTGCCCCAGCGTGCCGCCGTACAGCGCCGCAGGGCCTTCTCGCGCGATCTGCGTCAGCGTCTGCGCGTACTGCGGCTGCACCAGTTTGTCACCTTGCGCCAGCGGGCGCCCGCCCGGCAGGAAGACCGAGGCGATTTCGGGGTCCAGCAAGAGGTCGCCCGCATTCTCGGCAATGCATTCCGACAGGTAGCCAGTGACGGCAAAGCCGCGCGATGCGTGGCGGCGCGCGGGCTCCATGACCGCTTCCAGCGGCAGGCTGCCGTGTTGCCCGAGCATCTCGCACCAGGCCTTGAGTGTGCCAGGCACGGCCACCGCGCCACGCCCCAGGCTGTGGCGCCGGCCCACGCTTTCGAGCGCGCCAGGCGAGGCAGTGCGGTCGTATTCAAAGGTGTCGGGCCCCACCGCAGCGGGACACTGGCCTTGGCCTTCGAGGATGTGGTGCGTGCCGTCAGGCAATCGAAAGTGCGCAAAACCGCCGCCCAGAATGCCGACCATCATCGGTTCGACCACGGTGAGTGTGAACAGGGCTGCGACAGCGGCATCGATGGCGTTGCCACCGGCGGCGAGCATTTCAGCACCCGCGGCAGAAGCCAATGGGTGGTTGGTGACCACCATGCCTGCCCGGGTACGAACGGGGTGTTTCTCGGGCACAAAGCCGCGAGCAGACGAACTTGGCGAATGGACCATCGACGCGCGATCTCCTGTGTCCAGCCGCAGGACACCACCATGGATCCAACGGTGCTGGCAGTGTGGAGCGGCGCATGGTTTGGGCTTGTCAAGCGTGCGACTCCATGTCGCGGAGGTTGCAAGCGGCCAATTGGCAATTCAGAAAAAACATGCCCAAATGAAAAAAGCGGTCACCAACTGCCGCGCCCATTCCACATCGTTCAAACGAGGAGACAAGCATGCTCGGACTCACACTCAGCAAACGCGTTTTCACGCAGGCAGCCGTTGCATTCGCAGCGTCTGCGCTCTTGGCACCGGCCATGGCCCAGCCCGCACCCATCAAGATCGGCATCACGACGGCAGTGCAACTGCAGGTGGGGCGCGACACGCAGGATGCGGCGCGCATTGCCATCGACGAGATCAACGCCAAAGGCGGTGTTCTGGGCCGCAAGCTCTCGATGGTGGTGGCCGATGAAACCGAGAATCCCGAGACCGGCATCAATGCCATCAAGAAGCTCACCGCCGATGAAAAAGTCGACGTGATCGTGGGCGGCTACACCAGCGGCGTGACGCTGGCGCAGCTGCCACACATCACCTCGGCCAAGACCATTTACCTGGGCGTGGGCGCTGCATCGCCGGCCATCACGGCCAAGGTCAAGCAGGACTACGAGACCAACAAGTACATCTTCCGCGTCGGCCCGATCAATGCCGCACACCAGGCCCGCAGCCTGACCGAGTGGATTTCCGGCCACCTGATAGGCGAGCTGGGACTCAAGAAAATCGCGATTGTTGGCGAGAACGCCAAGTGGGTGCAGGACCTGGTGCCCATCTTGCGCAAAGGGGCCACAGAAAACGGCGCTGATGTGCGGATGGTCGAACTGTTTGACACCACCACCTCCGACTTCTCCCCCCTGCTGTCCAAGGTGCGCAGCTCCGAAGCGCAGTTCCTGGTGGTGATCCTCTCGCACGCTTCCAGCGACGTGTTTGCCAAGCAGTGGTACGACGCCCGCTTCCCCGTTCCCTATGGCGGCATCGACGTCAAGTCCATGGACAACGATTTCTTCAACCGTGTGGGTGGCAAATCCATCAGTCAGCTGGCAGCCAACTTTGCCGTGCGCGCTCCGCTGACGCCCAAGACCGTGCCTTTCTTTGACGAGTTCAAGAAACGCACCGGTCGCGTGCCGGTCTACACCGCCTTTGGCACCTACGACGCCATCCATGCTTACGCCCAGGCTGTCGAACGAGCCAAGAGCGCCGACACCAATGCGGCCATCAAGGAGCTGGAAAAAACCAGCCTGGTGGGCATTGCCGGTCAGCTCGAGTTCGATGAAGCACACGATGTCAAGGCCGGTGGCAAGTTCATGAACATGCTGTTTGTTCAGTGGCAAGCCAACGGCGAGCGTGTGGTGATCTGGCCCAAGGCCCTGCGAAGCGGCAACATGGTCATGCCGCCGTGGCTGACCAAATAAGCACGGTCTGATTGCACACAGCAGGACACAAGCGTGCTTGAAATCGTGATCTTCGGCGCTGTCACCAGCGCTATCTACGCCATGCTGGCTGTGGGCTTCACGCTGATTTTCGGTGTGGCCCGCATCCTCAACCTTGCGCATGGCTCCTTCTACGCACTGGGCGCTTACGGCGCCTATGTGTTGACCAGCATCGCTGGCTTGCCTTTGGTGGTGGCCACGCCTTTGGTGGTGCTGGGCGTGG
>JACCDU010658174.1_pt1 | contig 25431 bp, 20 predicted proteins | sample 7446081 | NCBI WGS metagenome assembly JACCDU01 (sample SAMN15323447, study PRJNA562643) | freshwater metagenome | isolation source: river surface water | place: USA:Blue River Watershed | collected 2017-08-17
ACGCAGATGATGATGCGCGGCGACGGCTTGAACAGCTTGGTGTCGTGCACCATGCGGATGAACTGCTTGAGCATCTGCTCGGTGACGGTGAAGTCGGCGATCACGCCGTCCTTCATCGGGCGGATCGCCTCGATGTTGCCCGGCACCTTGCCCAGCATCTGCTTGGCCTCTTTACCGACGGCCTGGATGTTTTTCTTCGCGTTCGGGCCGCCTTGCTGGCGGATCGCGACGACCGAAGGCTCGTCGAGCACGATGCCCAGCCCGCGCACCTAGATCAGCGTGTTGGCGGTGCCGAGGTCGATCGCAAGATCGTTGGAGAAATAGCTGCGAAGAAATGCAAACATGAACTTGTCCCAGAAGCACCGCTGCGGTACGCGCAGCGGCAAAAATTGCAAAATTGGCGATAAAACACGCCCGGTGGCAGCCTCGAAAGCGCCGTGCGCGGCGGGGTCCCACCGCAGCCATTAACCTGACATTCTACCTTATAATCTCCATCAAATTGGCCGCCAGAAACGCCAAAAATGCAGCGTTCGAGCACTTTTCTCCGGCGAAAACGCGGCATCTGCCCGACTTGTCATTTTCAGAATCCTGACCCCGGCCACCGCTGCCGACGCACCCCATGTCCCTGTCTCTTACCGATATTGCACGCCTGTCCAAGCTGGCGCAGCTGGACTTGTCCGACCAGCAGGCCGCCGACGCGCTGGCCAAGCTGAACGACATTTTCGCCCTCGTTGAACAGATGAAAGCGGTCGACACCCACGGCGTCGAGCCGCTGTCGCACCCGGTGGCGGCGTGGCGCGATGACCTCGCGATGCGCCTGCGCGACGACCAGGTCAGCGAACCCAACAACCGCGACGATTACCAGCAGCCAGCGCCGATGGTGCAGGACGGCCTGTATCTGGTGCCGAAAGTGATCGAATAAACGCCGCGAATCAAGGTCTCACCCACTCATGCAAACCATCAAGCAACTGTCGGCGCAGCTCCGGAGCCGCCAATGTTCCGCGACCGAGCTCGCGCAGCACTACCTCGACCGTATCGCAGCCAGCGACCTGAATGCGTACACCAGCGTCAACCCGGCATTGACGCTCGCACAAGCTGCGGACGCCGATGCACAACTGGCCAAAGGCGATGGCGGCGCACTGACCGGCGTGCCGATCGCGCACAAGGACATTTTCGTCACGCGCGGCTGGCCCTCGACCGCCGGCTCGAAGATGCTCTCAGGCTACAACAGCCCCTTTGATGCGACGGTCGTGGAACAGTTCCGCACGGCAGGCATGGTCACGCTTGGCAAACTGAACTGTGATGAATTTGCGATGGGCTCGTCGAACGAGAATTCCTTCTTCGGCGCGGTCAAGAACCCGTGGGACAAGACCGCCGTGCCCGGCGGCTCGTCCGGCGGCTCGGCCGCAGCGGTGGCCGGCGGCCTCGCACCGGCGGCGACCGGCACCGACACCGGCGGCTCGATTCGCCAGCCGGCCGCGTTGTGTGGCATTACCGGCATCAAGCCCACCTATGGTCGCGTGTCACGCTTCGGCATGATCGCCTTTGCATCGTCGCTCGATCAGGGCGGCCCGATGGCCTGGACGGCCGAAGATTGCGCGCTGCTGCTGAATGCAATGGCAGGCTTCGATCCGCGCGACGCCACCAGCATTGAGCGCGATGCGGAAGATTTCACGCGCCATCTCGGCGACGACATCAAGGGCCTGAAGATCGGCGTGCCCAAGGAATATTTCGGCGACGGCCTCGCAGCCGATGTGCAGGCTGCGGTGCAAGCGGCGCTGAAAGAATATGAAAAGCTGGGCGCGACGCTGGTCGAGATCTCGCTGCCGAAAACATCATTGTCAATTCCTGCGTACTACGTGATCGCGCCGGCCGAAGCGTCGAGCAACCTGTCGCGCTTCGATGGTGTGCGCTACGGTCATCGCGCAAAGGACTACAGCGACCTGTCCGACATGTACCGCAAGACCCGCGCCGAAGGTTTCGGCGACGAGGTCAAGCGCCGCATTCTGGTCGGCGCGTATGTGCTGTCGCATGGCTACTATGACGCGTACTACCTGCAGGCGCAGAAGATACGACGACTGATCGCAAACGATTTCCAGCAGGCGTTCAAGACCTGCGACGTGATCATGGGCCCGGTCGCACCGACCGTCGCGTGGGACCTCGGTTCACGCGTGAATGATCCGGTTGCGAACTATCTGGCTGACATCTACACGCTGTCGACCAGCCTGGCCGGCGTGCCCGGCATGTCGATTCCGGTCGGCTTTGGCCATGGCGACAAGAACAGCCAGCGTCCGGTCGGCCTGCAATTGATCGGCAATTACTTTGGCGAAGCGAAGCTGCTCAACATCGCGCACCAGTTCCAGCTCGCCACCGACTGGCACACGCGTCGTCCGCAATCCGCCTGAGAGGAACAGCATCATGCAATGGGAAGTCGTGATCGGTCTCGAGACGCATGCGCAGCTCACCACCGAATCCAAGATCTTCAGCGGCGCGCCGACCGCGTTCGGCGCCGAACCCAACACGCAAGCTTGCCCGGTTGACCTGGCACTGCCCGGCGTGCTGCCAGTGCTAAACAAGGGCGCAGTCGAGCGCGCGATCCAGTTCGGCCTCGCGATCGGCGCAACGATTGCGCCGCGCTCCATCTTCGCGCGCAAGAATTACTTCTATCCCGATCTGCCGAAGGGCTACCAGATCAGCCAGTTCGAGATTCCGGTAGTCCAAGGCGGCACACTGTCCTTCGTGGTCGAGAAGGATGGCAAGGCCGAGGTGAAGACCGTGCACCTGACCCGCGCGCACCTTGAAGAGGACGCCGGCAAATCGCTGCACGAGGATTACCAGGGCATGACCGGCATCGACCTCAACCGCGCCGGCACGCCGCTGCTCGAGATCGTCACCGAGCCCGACATGCGCAGCGCGGCCGAAGCGGTCGCGTATGCGAAAGCGCTGCATGCGCTGGTCGTGTGGCTCGGTGTTTGCGACGGCAACATGCAGGAAGGCTCGTTCCGCTGCGACGCGAACGTATCGGTGCGCCCGGTCGGTCAGAAGGAGTTCGGCACCCGCTGCGAGATCAAGAACCTGAACTCGTTCCGCTTCCTTGAAGAAGCGATCAACTACGAAGTGCGGCGCCAGATCGAGCTGATCGAAGACGGCGGCACCGTGGTGCAGGAGACGCGTCTCTACGACCCGGACAAGAAAGAGACGCGCTCGATGCGCAGCAAGGAAGATGCGATGGACTATCGCTACTTCCCGGACCCCGATCTGCCGCCGCTGGCGATCAGCCAGGAATGGATAGACCGCGTGAAAGCCGCACTGCCCGAGCTGCCGGGTGCAATGCGCGAGCGCTTCGTCGCCGACTACCAGCTGCCCGAATACGATGCGATGGTGCTCACGCAATCGAAAGCGATGGCCGCCTACTTTGAGGCCGTGGTCGCTGCAGCCGGCAAGGAGCAGGCCAAACCTGCCGCGAACTGGCTGATGGGTGATGTGTCGTCAACACTGAACCGCGAAGGCATCGATATCGCCGCATCGCCGGTGTCAGCCGAACAGCTGGCACTGCTGCTGAAACGCATCGCCGACGGCACCATCTCGAACAAGATCGCCAAGGAAGTGTTTGCCGGTATGTGGGAAGCGAAGTCTGCTTCGGCGGCACTGGCCGACGAGATCATCGAGTCCAAGGGCCTGAAGCAGATCTCCGACAGCGGCGCGCTGGAGAAGATCGTCGACGAGGTGCTGGCCGCGAATGCGAAGTCGGTCGAAGAATACAAGGCTGGTAAGGAAAAGGCCTTCAACGCGCTGATCGGGCAAGCGATGAAAGCCACCAAGGGCAAGGCCAACCCGGCGCAGCTGACCGAGCTGCTGAAGCAGAAGCTCGGTTGAGCGTCATCGCGATGGCGAACAAGGGCAGCTGCGGCTGCCCTTTTTGCTTCCGGGGGCTGGGTGAAGGGCCCGAGGATCTCGGGCATGATCCTGCCGCCCGGCGGCGACTGGCTACGCGTGATGCCATCTGGAGCATTGCGCCTCGATGTTCGCCTGACCATCGAAACCGACGATGGCGCGCTGATCTACATGACCTATGGCGGCGTGGTCGTGATATCGAAAGAAGCCGGCGAAGCGCTGGGACGCGGCGAGGTAGTGAACGACAAGGGCGTGCCTTATCTCATCACGACGCCGCAGTTCCAGACAGCGTCAGAGAAGTATGGCTGGCTGAACACATTGCAGGGCGTCGGCAAGATGGCCGAGTACAAGCGCACGAAGGATGACTCGTACGTGAAGTACGATATTTTCACTCTGCGATGAATTCCTGATGAGCTATGCCGTAGGCGGGAGATCTCTGATGCAAGGTCTCCCGCGGAGATTTTCGTCTGCTGAATGAAAAGAGATATTCCTGTAGGCCATCGCGCTCGATGCGTCAATAAATCCGGGAACCACAAGGACGCGACTTCAACGAAGCTCCAGCTTATTGAATCACTGGCCCAGGCCAGTATTTTGACGCTGGAGGACCTATGCGCGCCGGATCGACATTCCCATCACCCTACACCACCTACCAGCCCGAAGCCAAGGTTGAAAACAATGCCACCGGGAGAGCGCATGACGCCGACGCGAATCCAGGCGACTGTGAGCGCACGAATTCGCCGCGCATGAACGCGGCGATTGTCTCGGCAAGCACCAGCAATCCGCATCCCATTCCTGTGACAGCTCTGCCGCATACCGAACCCGACCTCTTCTCGTCCAGGCTTGAGCAGAGCACGAGTGCATCTTCCATCAATGTCGAACCGACGGAACTCCGCCCCGGCGTGTACATCGGCGAGGGCCGAGCGAAGTCCGGCGAAAAGTTTTACCTGCGTATAGAACGGGTCAATGACAGCAACTACCCGTTCTGGAGCTCGTACCTCAGTGCGACAAATAAATTTTGTAATTCAGGTAAAAGTGTGCTCGGATACCTGATGAACCGTATTCGGTTGATAGATGAAGTCGATGGAAAAAAACAATTCGTCTACGGCGACCACGAAGGAGTCCCAGACATGGTTGGCATGGATGCCAACGAGCTCCAACAGTTAATCGATGCTCTCGGGCGGGGTGGCTACTACAAAGGAGGAGAGCGCAGGAGACGCAACGCACTGCTACAGATCGACAGCGGCAGCTGTCACCTGATCACTGCACCGGCTGAGGGAAATTATGTGACTTTTGCCTCACGCTGCCGCGAGATATCAACGACCGACCTCGCGTCGGAACGTGATGCGAACGTAAGCGACATGAGCCTGAAAGACTATTTCAGACAGTATCGGGATATCTTGATGTGCGTTGGATCGCAGCTTTCGTCCGACGGAAAATCGTTTGAAAATCGGGGCATCTTCAGAAATCCCTACAGCATGATCCAGAAGGACTATCTCGGTATCTCCATGGTGTTACACGGATTCACGGGGGCTGTGGTCCAGAAGTTTTTCCCGGAACGAACGAAGATGGTGGTCAGGCCTGTCCCGTCGATGCAACTCATCATCTTCGAGACTCTGGGGCGCGATGACTACACTGTTGCCACGCAAGGAGATATCGACCAACTGATCAGGGAATGCAGAGAGGACTGCGAAAATCGTGAAGGAATCGAATCCCACAACAATATCAAGATCGAGGCGCTCGCTCGCTTATATGCGACGCATGCTTCGAACTGAAGTAGATCGCTGCCGATTTCGGATCGGGGTGTAGCTGATTCGCATCAACCGAATCCGGTCCGGGGAAGCTCAGGCGCTGACCCCGTAACGCTCGCGATACGCGGCGACCGCCGGCTTGAACTGCGCCAGCTCGGCACTGGCGCCCGGGCCGGACAGGTAGGTGAACAAATCGTTCAGGTTTGCGATAGCGATCACCGGCATGCCATAGCTTTGCTCGACTTCCTGCACCGCTGACAGCGCCGACAATGCGCCTTCGGCACCGCTCTTCTCCATCCGGTCCAGCGCGATCAGCACTGCACAAGGCGTTGCGCCCTGCGCGCGTATCATCTGCACCGACTCGCGCACCGAGGTGCCGGCCGAGATTACGTCATCGATGATCACCACGCGACCTTCAAGCTTGGCGCCAACGATGGTGCCGCCCTCGCCATGATCCTTCGCTTCCTTGCGGTTGTACGCGAACGGCACATTGCGGCCTTTCGCGGCGAGTGCGACGGCGGTTGCCGACGCCAGCGTGATGCCCTTGTAGGCCGGGCCGAACAGCATGTCGAAGCCGACGCCGGAATCCAACAAGGTCTGCGCATAGAAGTTCGCCAGCTGCCCAAGGCGCGCGCCATCATTGAACAGGCCGGCGTTGAAGAAGTACGGCGACAGGCGGCCGGCCTTGGTGACGAACTCGCCGAAGCGCAGCACGCCGGCGTTGACGGAAAACTCGATGAATTGCTGGCGCAGGTTGCTCACTGATTAACTCGACGAATGCGGTGGAAAGCCTGCATTTTATCGCGCCGGGCAGGGCGGCCGTGATCGGTTATGCTGTCGGCCGTTCCGGCATCGCGCGCGATCACGCTCACTGGAGCACACGGCTGACCAGTGGCATGCGCTATCGGTCATTCGCACTTGTCCGGACTCTGCCGAACGCACCCACATTCATTCACGCCCACGCAAGCACTGCCTGAAAATCATCTCCGCCAACCTGAACGGCATACGCTCGGCCGCCAAAAAGAACTTCTTCGAATGGATGGGCAAGCAGAAAGCCGACTTTGTCTGCGTGCAGGAACTGAAGGCACAGGAAGCCGACATGACGCCGGAATTCCTGTCGCCGCATGGCTTCCATGGCCATTTTCATTACGCGGAGAAGAAGGGTTACTCGGGTACCGGCGTCTACAGCCGCAAGGCGCCGGACAATGTGGTGATTGGCTTTGGCGATGCCGAGTTCGATGCCGAAGGCCGCTATGTGCAATGCGACTTTGGTGAACTGTCGGTAATCTCGGTCTACTGCCCGTCGGGATCGTCAAGCGACGAACGGCAGCAGGCGAAGTTCCGCTTCATGGACGTGTTCATGCCGCACCTGATACAGCTGAAGCAATCAGGCCGCGAGATCGTGATCTGCGGCGACTGGAACATCGCACACAAAGAGATCGACCTGAAGAACTGGAAGAGCAACCAGAAGAATTCCGGCTTCCTGCCGGAAGAGCGCGCATGGATGAGCGAGTTGTTCGGTGAGGCCGGCTGGCGCGACGTGTACCGGCTGCTGCACCCGGACACCACTGGCGAGGCCTACACCTGGTGGAGCAACCGCGGCCAGGCCTGGGCCAACAACGTCGGGTGGCGCATCGATTATCACGTAGCCACTCCGGGCGTGGCCGCGACGGCGACCTCGGCTGCCGTCTACAAGGATGAGCGCTTCTCCGACCACGCGCCGCTGACCATCAGCTACGACTGGCCCGCCTGATCGGCTGACACCATCCAGTGGGGCGCGGCCAGGCCGCAGCAACGCGCAACGCCAACCCGTGCACGGACGGGCGAACAATCATCTCACCCAAAGAACCAGTAACAGACCGCTATCGACGCCAGCACACCCGCGAGGTCGGCCATCAATGCGCAGCCGACCGCATGACGTGCGCGCTGTATGCCGACTGCGCCGAAATACACCGCCAGCACATAGAACGTCGTTTCAGTGCTGCCCTGAACGGTAGCGGCCAGCAAGGCCGGGAAGCTGTCGACGCCATGCGTGTTCATCGTTTCGATCAGCATCGCGCGTGCGGCACTGCCGGAGAAGGGTTTGACCAATGCGGTCGGCAGCGCATCGACGAAACGCGTGTCCCAGCCGATCAGCTCCACCGCACTACGCACCGCCTGCAGCAGCAGATCAAGCGCGCCGGACGCGCGCAGCACGCCGATGGCGCACAGCATCGCGACCAGATACGGCAGCAGGCTTTTCGTGACGTCGAAGCCTTCGCGCGCGCCATCGATAAAGGCTTCGTACACCGGCACACGGCGCCAGACGCCGGCCGCAACAAAGAACAGGATCAGGCCGAACAGTACCGCATTGCCGAGCACCGATGACAGCGTCGCAATCGCGGCAGTGCTCATCGCAGCCAGCAACGCGATCGTACTGCCGAGCAGCAGTGCCGTGCCCAGCAACCAGCCCAGCACCACCGGATCACGCAGTCTCAGGCGCTGCATGAACGCGACAGCGAGAAAGCCCGCCAGTGTCGAGGCGGCGGTGGCCAGCAGTATCGGCAGGAACACCAGCGTCGGATCCGGCGCGCCTTGCTGCGCGCGGTACATGAAGATCGACACCGGCAGCAGCGTGAGCGACGACGCATTCAGCACCAGGAACAGGATCTGTGCATTGGACGCGGTATCCGGTTGCGGGTTGAGGGTCTGCAGCTCGCGCATTGCCTTCAGGCCGATCGGCGTGGCTGCATTGTCGAGGCCGAGCGCATTGGCGGTGAAGTTCATCGTGATGAAGCCGAGCGCAGGATGACCGCGCGGCACCTCCGGCATCAGCCGCGCAAACAGTGGCGACAGCAGTCGGGCCAGTGCTTCGACCAATCTTGCTCTCTCGGCGATGCGCAACAAGCCCAGCCACAGCGTCAGCGTGCCGAACAACAGCAGCATCACTTCGACCGACAGCTTCGCCATCGCGAACAGGCTCTCGACCATCACCTGGAACACGCTGATGTCGCCATGGCCGATCACACGCCAGCCGGCGGCCAGCGCAGCGACTGCAAAAAAGCCGGCCCACAGCGCGTTCAGCATCGGCAGAAAATATGACAGGCGTGTTTCATCGTTCGACAGTGTAGCCTGACCGGCATGCTGCGCAGCAAGGAATGAAGCTTGCTGGCACAATGCGCGGCAACTTCCGAGGCCCAGCCATGAGATCTGTTCACCTGCCTGATTCGCGCCTGCCTGATTCGCCGCCGCCGTACCCACCGGATTCATTACCGCCTGATGCACGTGCGCGCGCGTCGAGCACGCTTCATGCAGGCCCGCTCAGTTTGCAGCGACCTGATTTGCGCGGGTCGGGTCTGCGCCGTCTGTCATCACTGCTGATCGCTTCGGTGATGACTGCCAGCCTGTCCGGTTGCGTCATGCTGAGCTCGATGCTGCCTTCCACGCCGTCGGCCGTGCCCGCCGCTGCGCCGGCGGCATGGGTCGCGCCACTGCCCGGCGAGGGGGCGCTGGCGCATGACGGCAAGCTGGCATCACTGACCGACTGGTGGCAGCAACAGCAGGATCCCTTGCTGGTGGAACTGATCGATGCTGCGCAAGCAGTGAATGACAGTATCGGCAGCGCCCGCGCGCGCATCGCTCAAGCGAATGCCGAGCGCGTCGCAGCCGGTGCCGTGCTGCAGCCGACGGTCGATGCCAGCCTCAGCGCACAGCGACGCAGTGCGTTCCCGCCTTTCCCGGGCGGTAATGTCTATCAGGGCACGGTGCAGGCCAGCTGGGAAATCGACTTGTTCGGTGCGAACCGGCTGGCACGCGATGCCGCGCAACAGCGGCTGGCCGGTGCCGAGGCGGGCTGGCATGAAGCACGCGTGTCGGTGGCCGCCGAAGTCGCGAATCAGTACTACGCATGGCGCAGTTGCCGGCACTTGCTGACGATTGCGGAAGCCGATGCAGCATCGCGCGCCGAGACCGCGCGCCTGACCGAACTGGCAGCGAATGCCGGCTTCCAGTCACCCGCGAATGCGGCGCTGTCACGCGCCAGCGCCGCCGAAGGCCGCAGCCGCGTCACCCAGCAGCGCGCGCAGTGCGACATCGACATCAAGATCCTCGTGATGCTGACCGGGCTGCCGGAGGCGACCCTGCGCACCCGCCTCGATGAACGGTACGCGGCGCGAGCAGCGGGCCACGCGCTACCGACACCGGTGCTGCTGCCGGCCTTGCCGGCCGAGACGCTCGCGCAGCGTCCCGATGTGTATGCGGCCGCGCAGCAGGTGGCCGCGGCCAGCAACGAGGTCGGTTCGGCCAATGCGCAGCGCTATCCGCGGCTGACGCTGGCCGGGAACATCGGCCGCAACCGCTTCGAGAGCGGCGGCAACGCCGTCAACCTCAACAGCTGGACCATCGGCCCGGTCGCACTGACGCTGCCGGTGCTGGATGGCGGTCGTCGCCGCGCCAACATCGATGCGGCCGTCGCACGCTATGAGGAAGCCGCCGGCAACTACCGCGCCGTCGTGCGGCGCGCGGTGCGCGAGGTGGAGGAAGCACTGGTCAGCCTCGACAGCAGTGCGGCGCGCGGCAACGATGCGCGGGTCGCGATCGAGGGCTTCAGCGCATCGTTCCTGGCCGTGCAGCAGCGCTACGAGAACGGCATGGCCAGCCTGTTCGAGCTGGAAGAAGCACGCCGCAGCAAGCTGGCCGCCGAGACCGCGCTGGTCGGCCTGCAGCAGGAACGCATCGCTGCATGGATCGCGCTCTACCGCGCCGCCGGCGGCGGCTGGCGCGCGCCATCCGGCGCCGATGCGCAGGCTGCGGCAGACAGCACTCGCAGCCCGGCCGCTGAGCGCAGCGGCAATTGAAACGCATCTCCGTCACTTCCGAACCTCCGTCACTTCGCCCGGAAATCCTTACGATGAAATTGCCCACACTCAGTCGTCCTGCGATCGCCACCGTTGCCACTCTCGGCCTCGTGCTCGCCGCCAGCTGGCTGCTGCCACGTGCCGGCACCGCCGCGACCGACAAGCCTGCAACCGCAACGTCGGCTGCAAAACCGGTGCTGACCGTGACCACCGCGCGACCGCAACTGGCGCAATTGCCGCAGCTGCTGGCTGCGAATGGCGACATCGCGGCCTGGCAGGAAGCGAGCATCGGCAGCGAGGCGAACGGGCTGCGGCTGACCGAAGTGCTGGTGAATGTCGGCGACAAGGTGCGTGCCGGCCAGTTGCTGGCGCGCTTCTCGGACGACACCGTGCAAGCCGATCTGGCGCAGGCCAAGGCATCGCTGCTGGAAGCGCAAGCGACGCTGGCCGAGGCGGCGTCGAATGCAGAGCGCGCGCGCACGCTGGCCAACACCGGTGCGCTGAGCACACAGCAGATCAACCAGTACCAGACCGCCGAGCAAACCGCGAAGGCGCGTGTCGCCGCAGCTGACGCCGCGCTGGCCGCGCAAAAGCTGCGCCTGAAGTTCACGCAACTGCTGGCGCCGGACGAAGGCGTGATCTCGTCGCGCACTGCGACAGTCGGCGCCGTGGTCGCGAATGGCACCGAACTGTTCCGCATGATCCGCAAGGGCCGGCTCGAATGGCGCGCCGAAGTGATGGCGTCGGAGCTGGCGCGCATCAAGCCCGGCACCGCCGTGACGCTGCAGGCCGCGAATGGCACCACGCTGCAAGGCAAGGTGCGCATGATCGGCCCGACCGTAAACCCGCAAAACCGCTCGGCACTGGTGTATGTGGACCTGGCGCCGGCCGCGCCCGGTGATGCACCGGCGAAGGCGGGCATGTTTGCGCGCGGCGAGTTCGCGCTCGGCAGCGGCAATGGCGTGACCGTGCCGCAGCAGGCGGTGGTGGTGCGCGATGGCTTCAGCTACGTATTCCGCCTGAACCCGGATGGTCGCGTGGCGCAGCTGAAGGTGAAGACCGGTCGCTACCTGAAGGACCGGGTGGAAATCACGGATGGCATTACGCTGGACTCGGAGCTGGTGGTGGCCGGCGCCGGTTTCCTGAATGACGGCGACCTGGTGCGCATCGCTGCCACCAAAGCGGCTGGTTCGAAATAAGGAGCGGCCGTGAATTTTTCCGCACTGTCGATCCGCAATCCTGTCCCGGCGATCCTGCTGTTCGCGCTGCTGACACTGGCCGGCCTGCTGGCCTTTCGCTCGAATGCGGTACAGGACTTTCCCGATATCGAACTGCCTATCGTGAACGTGGTCGCGTCGCTGCCCGGTGCCGCACCGGCGCAGCTGGAGACCGAGGTCGCGCGCAAGATCGAGGATTCGGCCGCCAGCCTGCAGGGCGTGAAGAACATCTACACCAAGGTGCTCGATGGCCAGGTGACGGTGACGGTCGAGTTCATCCTCGAAAAGAATCTGTCGGACGCGGTGAACGATGTGCGCGACGCGGTCGCGCGCGTACGCGCCGACCTGCCGGCCGACCTGCGCGATCCGTCGGTGACCAAGGTATCGACGGCCGGGCGGCCGATCCTGACCTTCAGCGTGACAGCGGCTGATGCGGGAGCCGGCAAGACTGGGGCGACATCGACGTCGGCATCGACATCGGCGTCCACGTCCACGTCGAGCAGCGCACCCGACTTGCAGGAGATTTCCTGGTTCATCGACACCACGGTGACCAAACGGCTGCTGTCGGTGAAGGGTGTCGGTGCGGTGAAGCGCATCGGCGGTGCGACGCGTGAGGTACGGATCGAACTCGATGCCGACCGCATGGCCGCGCTGCAGGTGACCGCGATCGATGTGTCGCGCCGCTTGCGACAAGTACAGCAGGAAGCGCCGGGCGGGCGTGGCGATGTATCGGGCGCCGAGCAATCGGTGCGCACCATCGCGACCGTGAAGACGGCCGGCGAACTGGCCTTGCTGGAGATTCCGTTGGCGGATGGCCGCCGTGTGCGGCTGGATCAGATTGCCGAGGTCAGTGATACCGTCGCCGAGCCGCGTTCGGAAGCGACGCAGGATGGCAAGCCGGTGGTGGGCTTCGAAATCGCTCGCACCAAGGGCTATGGCGAAGTGATGGTGGCCGAAGGCGTGCGCGACGCGGTGAAAGAGCTGCAGCAGGCGCATCCGCAGCTGCAGATCGCGCAGGTGATCGACAATGCGGCGCCGATCGAGGAGAACTACGAAGGCTCGATGGCCTTGCTGTATGAAGGCGCGCTGCTGGCGGTGCTGGTGGTGCTGTGGTTCCTGCGCGACTGGCGCGCGACGCTGGTCGCGGCATCCGCGCTGCCGCTGTCGGTGATCCCGACTTTCCTCGCGCTGTCCTGGTTTGGCTACACGATCAACACGGTGACGCTGCTGTCGCTGGCGTTGGTGGTCGGCGTGCTGGTCGATGATGCGATCGTCGAGATCGAGAACATTGCGCGCCACCTGCAGATGGGCAAGACACCGATGCAGGCGGCGCTGGAAGCGGCCGATGAAATCGGCATGGCGGTGATCGCGACCACGTTTGCGCTGGTTGCGGTATTCCTGCCGACCGCCTTCATGGGCGGCGTGCCGGGCCTGTTCTTCAAGCAGTTCGGCTGGACGGCGGCGATTGCGGTGATGTCCTCGCTGGTGGTGGCGCGCTTGCTGACGCCGATGATGTCGGCTTACCTGCTCAAGCCTAGCAAGCATGTGCAGGCGTCCGATGGCTGGCTGATGCGCACTTACCTGCACGTGATGCGCTGGTGCCTGCGGCACCGCGTCGTGACCGCGATCGGCTCCGCGTTGTTCTTCATCGGCTCGCTGATGCTGGTGCCGCTGCTGCCGACCGGCTTCGTGCCGCCGGCCGACCGTGGCCAGACGCAGATCACGGTCGAACTGCCGCCGGGCAGCACGCTGGCTGAGACGCGCGCTGCCGCCGAGCAGGCCCGTCTGGCGGCGATGGAAGTGAAGGGAGTCACCAGCATCTTCAACTCGGTGGGTGGCGGCTCCAGCGGTGATGCGTTTGCGCCCGGTGCAGCGGCCGAAGCACGGCGCGCGGTGCTGACGCTGAATGTCGTCCACCGCAATGAGCGCAAGGAATCGCTGCAGCAAATCGAGACCCAGCTGCGCGACAAGCTGGCCGGCATTGCCGGCGCACGCTTCACGGTCGGCCCGCCCGATACCGGCGTGAAGATGCAGCTGGTATTGCGCAGTGAAGACCCGGTCGCGCTGAACGAAGCGGCACGCGCCGCCGAGCGCGAGCTGCGCACGCTGCAGGGCATCGGCAATGTGAATTCCAGCGCTTCGCTGGTACGACCCGAGATCATCGTGCGCCCTGACCCGGCGCGGGCGGCGGATCTCGGCGTGACCACCAGCAGCATCGCCGAAACGGTGCGCGTGGCCACTGCCGGCGACTATGACATCAACCTGCCGAAGCTGAACCTGTCCGAGCGTCAGGTGCCGATACGCGTGAAGCTGCCGGATGCGGTGCGCGCAGATCTGTCCGCGATCGAGCGGCTGATGGTGCCCGGTCGGAACGGCCCGGTCATGCTCGGCAATGTCGCTACCGTCGCGATGGACAGCGGCCCGGCGCAGATCGACCGGCTCAATCGCAGCCGCAATGTGACGCTGGAAGTGGAGCTGGGCAGTCGCTCGCTGGGCGAGGTGAATGACGAGGCCCGCGCGTTGCCGTCACTGAAGAACCTGCCGCCGTCGGTGAAGATTGCCGAGCTGGGCGATGCGCAGGAAATGCAGGCACTGTTCGAGAGCTTCGGCATCGCGATGCTGATCGGTGTGCTGTGCATCTATGGCGTGCTGGTCTTGCTGTTCCACGACTTCATGCAGCCGCTGACCATTCTGGCTGCGCTGCCGCTGTCGATCGGCGGTGCCTTCGTTGGCTTGCTGGTCGCGCAGAAGGCCTTGTCGATGCCATCGATGATCGGCTTGATCATGCTGATGGGTATCGTGACGAAGAACTCGATCCTGCTGGTCGATTACGCGATCCTTGCGCGTCGCGCCGGCATGGGTCGCTTCGACGCGCTGGTCGATGCCTGCCACAAGCGCAGCCGGCCGATCGTGATGACGACGATCGCAATGGGTGCCGGCATGATGCCGCTGGCACTGGGCTTCGGCGCCGACCCCAGTTTCCGCTCGCCGATGGCCGTGGCCGTGATCGGCGGCCTGATTACATCGACGCTGCTGTCCTTGCTGGTGGTGCCGGCGGTCTATACCTTCATCGATGATGCGCAGGAGTGGCTGCGGCGCATGAATCGCCGGCTGCGCGGGCAGCCGGCATAACCTGGGCAATCACGGCACAGGCGAGGGACGCGGGTGCCGTAAAGGCGCTGGCCGCTGACAGCGATGGTGGTCAAAGACGGGCGCCAGCATGGGCTGGCAGTCCGGTCAGGCCTTCGCGTTTTCCGGTTCCGCTTTCGGCTTCTCATTCCATGGCGCGATTTTTGGCAAGAGCAGCATGCCGGGAATCGCCAGTGCGAAACAGATCAGGAAGAACATGAACCAGCCGGTCTGCGCGACGATGAAGCCGGTGATCGCGTTGAAGAAGGTGCGCGGCACCGCGGCCAGGCTGGTGAATAACGCAAACTGTGTGGCCGTGTAGCGCTGATCCGTGGTGGTCGCGATATAGCCGGTGAATGCGGCGGTACCGAGGCCGACGGCAAATGCTTCGAGGCCAATCACCAGCCCGAGCAGCACCGTGTCGGGCTCGGTACCCGGTGCCGCACCAATGCCGGTTTGCGCAAGCAGCGCAAAACCGAGAATGGCCACTGCCTGCAGCACACCGAAGATCCACAGCCCGCGATTAACGCCGGTCTTCTCCAGCCAGACCGCACCGAGGATGCCGCCGGCGAGGCTGGCCCACAGCCCTGCATTCTTCGCGACCAGCCCGATCTGCGTGCGCGTGTAACCCAGCTCCATGTAGAACGGCGTCGCCAGCGCGGTGACCATCGAATCGCCGAGCTTGTACAGGAAAATGAAGGCGAGGATCAGCAGCGCATGCGACCAGCCGCTGCGCTGGATGAATTCGCGAAAGGGCTCGACCACCGCTTCGCGCAGCGTGCGTGGTGGCGTACCGTAGATCTTCGGCTCGGCAATCATCATCGTCGTGATCATGCCGGGCACCATGAACAGGCCGGTGATCGCGAACACCAGCTGCCAGCTCATGAAGTCGGACAGGATCAGCGACAGCGAGCCCGGCACCAGCGTCGACAGCTTGTAGGCATTCACGAATAGCGCGGTGCCCGAACCCTGCTCTTGTTCATTCAGCAGCTCGCGCCGGTACGCATCGATCACGATGTCCTGGCTGGCCGACAGAAAAGCCACCAGCCCGGCCAGCACGACGATCGCCGTCAGCTCATCCTGCGGTGAATAGAAGCCGAAGCTGCCGATCGCCGCCAGCAGCGCGAGCTGCGTGATGAACATCCAGCCCCGACGCCGGCCCAGCAGCGGAAAATGGAAGCGGTCCATCAACGGCGACCACACGAACTTCCACGTATACGGGAAGCCCACCAGCGCAAACAGGCCGATGGACTTCAGGTCCACGTTCTCGGCCTTCAGCCATGCCGACAGCAGGTTGTACAACATGAACAGCGGCAGCCCGGACGTAAAGCCGAGCATCACGCAGATCATCATCTTGCGGCTGAAGTAATGGCGCCAGCCGCGCGCAGGCGTTGTGCTGGCGGCGGTATCCGCGGTGTCGTGGGTGTTTGCGTTCTCGGATGACATTCGGCAGGCAGGCTACGGTAAGGGCAAAGAAGATGTCGAATCAGTGCGCGCAGCCGGCGCGCCGCTCATCCGGCCTGCAGCATGCGCCGGCACTCACTTTTTCCGGAGCCGGAATACCGCAAGACTTCCGCGCCAGTTCGGCAGGAACGAAACCGGTTGACCGTTGTCGCTGAGCGCGACGCACTCGATCACGTCGAGCCCGACCTCGGCAGCCAGCTCTTCGAAATCGCGGATGGTGGCGCAGCGCAGGTTGGGCGTGTCATACCACGCATACGGCAGGCTTTCGGACACTGGCATGCGCCCGGTCAGCAGCGACAGCCGATGCGGCCAGTGCGCGAAGTTCGGAAAAGACACGATGGCTTCGCGGCCGACGCGCGCGATGTCGCGCAGCACGCCCTCGACATTCTTCATCATCTGCAGCGCCGACAGGCACAGCACGGTATCGAACGCATCGTCGGCAAACATCGCCAGTCCGGCTTCGAGGTCTTGCTGTATCACCGACACGCCGCGCTGCACGCAGCGCGGGATCTTTGCATCGTCGATCTCGACGCCATAGCCGCTGCAGCGCTTTTCGACTTGCAGGTATTCGAGCATCGCGCCATCGCCGCAACCGAGGTCGAGCACGCGCGAGCCGGGTTCGACCCAGTGCGCGATGAAGGCCAGATCGGCGCGCAGGCCGGCAAAACGCTCGGCGATCATGCGGCCTCCTGATTGGGCGATCCGGCAGCGCCGCTGTCGGCCAGCGCGGCGGCACTGCCGAGCTGCTGCCACACGCGCTCGTAGTAGGCACGCACGACGCCCATGTAGCGCGGGTCATCGAGCAGGAACGCGTCATGCCCGTGCGGCGCATCGATCTCGGCATAGGTGACACGGCGGTCGTTCTTCACCAGTGCCTGCACGATCTCACGGCTGCGCTCAGGCGCGAAGCGCCAGTCGGTGCTGAACGACACCAGCAGGAACTCAGCCTGCGTGTTGGCCAGCGCGGCGGCAAGATCGCCGCCATGTGCGCGCGCCGGATCGAAGTAATCAAGCGCCTTCGTGATCAACAGATAGGTGTTGGCGTCGAAGTATTCGGAGAACTTGTCGCCCTGGTAGCGCAGGTAGGACTCGATTTCGAAATCGATGCCGTAGCCGAACTGGTAGTCGGCGTTGCGCAGGTCGCGGCCGAATTTCTCGGCCATGTCGTCATCGGACAGATAGGTGATGTGGCCGATCATGCGTGCGACGCGCAAGCCGCGCTTCGGCACCACACCATGCGCATAGAAATCGCCCGCATGAAAATCCGGATCGGTCAGGATCGCCTGCCGTGCGACATCATTGAATGCGATGTTCTGCGCCGACAGCCGCGGCGTCGATGCAATCACCAGACAATGGGCGACGCGCGACGGGTACAGCATGCTCCACGCCAGTGCCTGCATGCCACCGAGCGAGCCACCCATCACGGCCGCGAATTTGCGGATGCCAAGCGCATCGGCCAGACGTGCCTGCGCATGCACCCAGTCTTCGACGGTGACCACCGGGAACGCGGCGCCATACGGCTTGCCGGTCGCGGGATTGGTGTGCATCGGCCCGGTGGATCCGAAGCAGGAGCCGGGATTGTTGACGCCGATGACAAAGAAGCGGTCGGTGTCGAGCGGCTTGCCGGGGCCGACCATGTTGTCCCACCAGCCAGCGCTCTTGGGCTGGCCTTCATAGGTGCCGGCCACATGGTGTGACGCATTCAGCGCATGGCAGACCAGCACCGCGTTCGAACGCTCGGCGTTCAGCGTGCCATAGGTCTCGTAGACCAGCGTGTAGTCACGCAGCTCGGCACCGCTCTGCAGCGGCAGCGGCTGCGCGAAGTGCATGGACTGGGGGCTGACGACGCCGATGGATTTCATTCTGGATTCAGTGCTTACCTAACCGCCAATAAAAAAGCCCGACGCACAGGCTGTCGGGCTGGATTCGTCAACGATTCGAGTTCGCCGTCAAGGCGCTCTGATCCATCAAGACCCTCGATCAATGGCGGCACGGGTAAGCGGCCTGTCCATCGATCGGGGCGAAACCCGCGTCGCACAGCTGCGCTGGCTTGCCATGAAACGCAGATTTTTCCGCTGTCCCACTTAGCCGTATTTGTTCGGGAAGTTCCCATGCGCCCGCAAGCTAAGGTCAAATCGGCGCACAGCCCAAGGATAGCGAAACCCGTGCCCAGCGTCAAACCTGCGCAATCCGTCGCAAACCGGTGCAAGCCGGCACCCATCCGTGCACACCCACGCGCTCAGAGCAGCTTCAGTCGCTCGACACCATCGGCAATCGCGACCGGCTCATAGGCTTTCAGGATGCGGCGCACTGCCGGCTCCAACGCCGCAATGTCGCTGTTGAGCACTTCCTGCTTCACTGCCAGCAGCTGCGCCGGGTGCATCGAGAATTCACGCAGGCCCATGCCCAGCAGCAGCCGGGTCAGCTTGGTATCGCCGGCGATCTCGCCACACACGGCAACCGGCACATCGGCCTTGGCGCCGGCTGCGATCGTCATCGACAGCAATTGCAGCACGGCCGGGTGCAAGGGGTTGTACAGGTGCGCGACTTCATGGTCAACGCGGTCGATCGCCAGCGTGTACTGGATCAGGTCATTGGTGCCGATGGACAGGAAATCCAGGCGCTTGATGAACAGCGGCAGCGTCAGCGCCGCAGCCGGGATCTCGATCATCGCGCCGACTTCGATATCCTCGGCAAACTTCTTTTTGGCGTCACGCAATTGCTGCTTGGCCTGGTCGATCAGGGCCAGCGTCTGGTCGATCTCGAACGCATGCGCGAGCATCGGGATCAGCAGCTTGATCGGACCATAGGCGGACGCGCGCAGGATCGCGCGCAGCTGCGTGAGGAACATCTGCGGCTCGGCCAGGCAGTAGCGAATGGCGCGCAGGCCCAGCGCCGGGTTCAGTGCGGTCTCTTCATCCTTGTCGAGCGGCTTGTCGGCGCCGACATCGAGCGTGCGTATCGTGACCGGCCGGCCCTTCATCGCGACCGCCGCCTTGCGGTAGGACTCGAACTGTTCATCTTCGGAAGGCAGGCGCGCGACCTGCCCGGTGCGGCCCATGAACAGGAATTCGGAACGGAACAGGCCAACGCCGGTCGCGCCGGCGTCAAGCGCGCCGGCACAGTCTTCCGGCAGCTCGATATTGGCCAGCAGGTGAATGAAGGTGCCGTCGCGCGTGAAAGCCGGGGTCTTCTTGAGCTTGCCGAGCTTCTTGCGCTCGCGCAGCAGCTTGGCCTGCAGCTCGCGGTATTGCTCGAGCACCACCGGCGCCGGATCGACGAGCACGATGCCGGCATCGCCGTCGATGATGATCCAGTCATCTTCCTCGATCAGCGCCGACGCATTGCCCATGCCGACCGCCGCCGGAATGTCGAGGCTGCGCGCGACGATCGCGGTATGCGAGTTCTGGCCGCCAAGGTCGGTGACAAAGCCGACGAAGGTGCGCTCGCGGAACTGCAGCATGTCGGCCGGCGAGATATCGTGCGCGACGATGATCATCTGCGGTGCAATGTCGTTCGGGCCGGCGCTGGCAGGCAGGGCGCCGGCGGTACCGGTCAGCACCTTCAGCACGCGCTCGCCGACCTGGCGGATGTCGTTCTTGCGCTCGCGCAGGTAGGCATCCTCGATCTCGTCGAATTGCGCGGACAGTTCGTCGATCTGGGTCAGCAGCGCCCATTCGGCGTTGTAGTGCCGGCTGCGGATGATGCGCATCGGATCTTCCGCGATGATCGGATCCGACAGGATCAGCGCATGCACATCGATGAATGCGGCCAGCTCACTGGGCGCATCGGGTGGCAGGTCACGCCGTACGGCTTGCAGCTCGGCGTGCACCGCCGTGATCGCATCCGACAGGCGGCGCACCTCGGCCTCGACCTTTTCCTCGGCCACCAGGTAATGCTTGACCTCGCGCGCAGCTGCCTTCAGCAGATGCGCGCGGCCGATCGCAATGCCGCGCGAGACCGGAATGCCGTGCAGGGAAAAGGTGGCCATGAAGCGCCCGGCCTTATTCGCTCTCACCGAAGCGCGCGTTGATCAGTTCGACCAGCGCGTCAAAGCATTCCTGCTCGTCCGGCCCTTCGGTCTCCAGCGTGACGGTGCTGCCCTTGCCGGCGGCCAGCATCATCACACCCATGATGGATTTCGCATTCACGCGGCGCTGGTTGCGCGTCATCCAGACTTCGCTCTGGAATTTTGCGGCCAGCTGCGTGAGCTTGGCCGACGCACGCGCATGCAGCCCCAGCTTGTTGATGATTTCGATGTCCCTGCTGATCATGGTGTGCGTTGTCGTTGTGGTGTTGGGGGATGAGGGTATCGGCAAAGACGGGCTGGGTGCGCGCTCAGCTTGGCGACAGCCGCACGCGGTTGTCGACGCGGCACGCACCATTCTGTCCGCCGGCCAGCGCCATTTCAACCGCCACATCCAGCGTGTTGTGCCGGTAGGTGAGTGCGCGCAGCAGCATCGGCAGGCTGATGCCGGCGATGACCTCGACCTCGCCCGGCTGGCATAACTGCAAGGTGCAATTCGATGGTGTGCCACCCATCACATCGGTGATCACCAGCACGCCGCTGCCGTCATTGAGCCGCGCGATTGCGGCTTGTGCCAGCTGCCTGACGTCGTCGGTATTCTGGTCGGCGATCACATCCAGCGCCTCGACCCGCTCCGGCGTGCCACGAAACACATGTGATGCAGCCTCGATGAAGGCGCGTCCGAGTGGTGCGTGTGTCAGAAGCAGGATGCCGATCATGTGGGTGTCGAGCGTTAGCCGATGCGAAGCGCTGATGCGCTTTGCGCGGCTAGGCGTTTTTTTCCAGTGCGTCGATGAACATGCCCGCCACGTTGAAGCCGGTCTGCTGCCGTATCTCCTGGAAGCAGGTCGGGCTGGTCACGTTGATTTCAGTCAGGTAGTGGCCTATCACGTCCAATCCTACCAGCAAGAGCCCGCGTTTCAGCAATTCCGGCGCCAGCGCTTCGCCGATCTCGCGTTCACGCGCCGAAATCGGCATGGCGACGCCCTTGCCACCGGCGGCGAGGTTGCCACGCACCTCGCCGCCCTGCGGTATGCGCGCGAGACAGTAAGGCACGACTTCGCCGCCGATCAGCAGCACGCGGCGGTCACCCTGCACGATCTCGGGGATATAGCGCTGGACCATGATCGCGCGCCGGCCATCGTCGGTCAGCGATTCGATGATGGCACCGAGGTTCATGCCCTCGTCCGTCACACGGAAGATGCCGGCACCGCCCATGCCGTCGAGCGGTTTCAGGATGATGTCGCGATGCTCGGCATGGAAGGCACGCACATGGGCGGCGTCGCTGCTGACCAGAGTGGGCGCGGTGTATTGCGTGAAGCCGGTGATCGCGAGCTTTTCATTATGACTGCGGATCGCACCCGGGCGGTTCACGACGCGCGCGCCATCGGCCTCTGCACGCTCGAGCAGCCAGGTGGCGGTCACGTAGTTCATGTCGAACGGCGGATCGGTACGCTCGACGACGACATCGAAGTCCGTCAGGGCATGCACGGCGGTATCTTCGACCTGATACCAGAGCCCCGCCTGCCCGGTGAGGCTGATGCGCATGACAGTGGCTTTGACCTGACGGCCGTCGAACAGCAGGTCGCGATGGCTGAACGCATACAGCTGGTGGCCGCGCGCAGCCGCTTCCTGCATCATCGCGTAGGTGGAGTCCTTCGCGATCTTGAAACCGGCCAGCGGGTCGGCCGCGAAAGCGATCTTCATCAATAGACTTCCGGATTCGGGTCGGTCTTTTCGATCTCGAGCGAGGCCGCCAGCAGCGCGAGCCGCGCCACCACGCCATACATGTAGAAGCGGTTCGGCGCAGCCGTGCCCGGCTTGGCGGCCAGGTCAGGCAGCGCATGCTGCTGCGCAAACGCGAGCGGCACGAAATGCGCGCCCGGGGAATTCAGGTTTTCGTCGACGCCGCGCTCCGCATGCACACGGTAGAAACCGCCGACCACATAGCGGTCCATCATGTAGACCACCGGCTCGGCCACCGATTCATTGATGTGCTCGAAGGTGTGCACACCTTCCTGGATGATCACGTCCGACACTTCCAGACCTTCCTTCACCACCGACATCTTGTTGCGCTGCTTGCGGTTCAGGTCCTTGACCTCGCTGGCGTCGCGCACGGTCATGATGCCCATGCCATAGGTGCCGGCATCGGCCTTCACGATCACGAACGGCGTCTCCTTGATGCCGTATTCCTTGTACTTCTTGCGGATTTTCGCCAGCACGGTATCGACACTGGTCGCAAGGCAGTCTTCACCGGTGCGCTCATGGAAGTTGATGCCGCTGCACTTGGCGAATGCCGGGTTCACCATCCACGGGTCAATGTCGATCAGTTTTGCGAATTTCTTGGCCACGTCGTCATACGCAGCGAAGTGATTGGTCTTGCGCCGTACCGCCCAGCCCGCATGCAACGGCGGCAGCAGGGTTTGCTCGTGCAGGTTTTCAAGAATGGGCGGAATGCCGGCTGACAAGTCATTGTTCAGCAGGATGGTGCAGGGATCGAAATTCTTCAGGCCCAGTCGGCGGCCGTTCGCGCTGCGCTCCAGGGGCTCCAGCGTCAGCGTGCTGCCGTCGGGCAGTTCCAGCGTGGTCGGTTCCTTGATGTCATCGGCCAGCGTGCCGAGGCGCACATTGAGGCCGGTCTGCCGGAAGATCTGCATCAGCCGCGCAACGTTCTGCAGGTAGAAGGTATTGCGCGTGTGCTTCTCCGGGATCAGCAGCAGGTTGCGCGCATCCGGGCAGTATTTGTCGATCGCCGCCATCGCCGCCTGCACCGCCAGCGGCAGCATTTCCGGTGCAAGGTTGTTGAAGCCCCCGGGGAACAGGTTGGTGTCGACCGGCGCCAGCTTGAAGCCGGAGTTGCGCAAGTCCACCGAGCAGTAGAACGGCGGCGTGTGTTCCTGCCACTCGAGGCGGAACCAGCGCTCGATCGCCGGGGTGGCGTCGAGGATTTTCTTTTCCAGCTCGAGCAGCGGGCCGTTCAGTGCAGTGACCAGATGGGGAACCATGGGAAGCCTTGTGGGTTTTCGGTAGTACGCAATGCGGCACAGGCTCATGCGCGGGTGCGTTCATGAGCCATTGCGCCAGCAGGGGCATCGATTCTAACGGAATCGGCGTGCTGCCCCCGGCCAGCGGCGGGTGTTACGGGCAGATCAGGGCGAATACGCGTATTTAAAGGCTTGCCAATAGAAAAAGCCTCCGGGGTTGCCGGAGGCTTTTCGTGGCCCGTTGAACGGGCCGGTAGTGCAGGAAAGCGCGCGTGGTATCAGGAGTGATACGCGGTCTCGCCGTGGCTGGAGATATCCAGGCCTTCGCGTTCTTCCTCTTCGCTGACGCGCAGGCCGACAATCATGTCCACCAGCTTGTATGCGATAAAGGCGACCACGCCCGACCAGATCACGGTGGTCAGCACGCCCTGGAACTGCACCCAGACCTGCGATGCAATCGAGTACTCCGGCGACACTGCATTGGCGACGTAGTCGTACACACCGGTGCCACCGAGCGACGGCGATGCGAACACGCCGGTCAGCAGTGCGCCGAGGATACCGCCGACGCCGTGCACGCCGAACACGTCCAGCGAATCATCTGCACCCAGCATGCGCTTGAGGCTGTTGACGCCCCACAGGCAGGTGACGCCGGCCAGCAGGCCGATCACGAGGCCACCCATCAGGCCGACAAAACCAGCCGCCGGGGTGATGGCGACCAGACCGGCCACCGCGCCCGACGCTGCACCCAGCATCGACGGCTTGCCCTTCAACACCCATTCCGCGAAGGTCCACGACATCACGGCACCGGCAGTGGCCAGCAGCGTGTTACCGAACGCGAGTGCGGCCGAGCCATTCGCTTCGAGTGCAGAGCCGGCGTTGAAACCGAACCAGCCCACCCACAGCAGCGATGCACCCACCATGGTCAGCGTCAGCGAGTGCGGCGCCATCGATTCGCGGCCGAGGCCGACACGCTTGCCAACCACATACGCACCGACCAGGCCTGCGACCGCTGCGTTGATGTGCACCACGGTGCCACCGGCGAAGTCGAGCGCGCCCTTCTGGAACAGCCAGCCGGACACGGCAGTGGCTGCTTCAGCCGCGGCAGCGTCGGTGAATGCATCCGGACCCGGCCAGAACCAGACCATGTGCGCCACCGGCACGTAGGCGAAGGTGAACCACAGGACCATGAACAGCACCACGGCCGAGAACTTGATGCGCTCGGCGAACGCGCCGACGATCAGGCCGCAAGTTATCGCGGCGAAGGTCGCCTGGAAGCAGGCGAACACCAGCTCGGGAATGTAGACACCCTTGCTGAAGGTGGCGCCGATCGATTCCGGCGTCATGCCTTTCATGAACAGCCGATCGAAGCCACCGAAGAAGGAACCGCCTTCGGTAAAGGCCAGCGAGTAGCCGTAGATGAACCACAACACCACGATGAGACTGAAAATCATCATCACCTGCATCAGCACCGACAGCATGTTCTTCGAGCGGACCAGGCCGCCATAGAACAGGGCCAGGCCCGGGATCGACATCATGATGACCAGCAGCGTGGCCACGATCATCCACGCCGTGTCACCCTTGTTCGGCACCGGGGCTTCAGCGGCCGCGGCATCGGCAGCAGGGGCTGCGTCAGCTGCTGCCGCAGGAGCGGCTGCAGGAGCGGTGGCTGCCGGAGCAGCCGCCGCGGGGGCCGCATCTTCCGCCGACGCGAGCGGCGTGAAACCGATCGCGAACAGCAGCAAGCCGGCGCTCGCAAGGCTAGTGAACCATTTTTTCATGTTGAATCCCCTTAGAGTGCTTCTTTGCCGGTTTCGCCCGTACGGATACGGATGACTTGCTGCAGGTCGTACACGAAGATCTTGCCATCGCCGATCTTGCCGGTGCGCGCCGCATTCTCGATGGCCTCGATCGCACGTTCGACGATGGCATCGTCGACCGCCGCTTCGATCTTGGTCTTCGGCAGGAAGTCGACGACATACTCGGCGCCACGGTACAACTCGGTGTGGCCTTTCTGGCGCCCGAAGCCCTTGACCTCGGTCACGGTGATGCCTTGCACACCGATGGTCGACAGGGCTTCGCGCACTTCATCGAGCTTGAACGGCTTGATGATGGCAGTGATGAGTTTCATTTCAG
>JACCDU010601406.1_pt1 | contig 25411 bp, 25 predicted proteins | sample 7446081 | NCBI WGS metagenome assembly JACCDU01 (sample SAMN15323447, study PRJNA562643) | freshwater metagenome | isolation source: river surface water | place: USA:Blue River Watershed | collected 2017-08-17
CGATGCCGTCGGGCATACGGGATACTCGCACCAATGGGCAACGCGCGGCACGCCCGCGTTAACGCGCAACTTGCGCGCCCTGCGCGGGCTGGTAATGGCCAGTGTGGAAACGGTCGCCGATGCCGAGCGGGCCCAGCGCGCCGGCTGGCGGACCTTCCGCGTGCGGCCAGCCGCCGAGCCCGGCGACCTGATGCAAGGCGAGCGCGTGTGTCCTGCGAGCGCTGAAGCTGGACGCAAGGTGCAATGTATCGACTGCCGCGCATGCGCTGGCGCCGATGGCCGCGCATCGCCCGGAATCGCGATCATCGATCACGGTCCGGGCTCGCGCGCAGTGCGCCGCGCCGCCTAGGTCGGTATCGTTCGACCCGCGCCCGCTATGGGCGCGGGCCCCGGCCCGCTCGGGCCGATCCCCTTCCCCCGCATTCTATTCCCGGCCCATGGTCCTCGGCCCGTGACTCGCTTACCATCGCCCGCCATGCGTCACGCCAGGCGCGCGCGTCACGCCGCCAGGGCACACCGTGCCCAGGTCGCGGCCCGTGGGGCTTGACGCGCGGCCCGCGCGCTGGCAGTATCGCAAACCTAGGCCCACGCCGTGGGCCGCATACAGGGAGACGACATGAGATATCTTAAGCCGATCGATCTGTGGGTGCATGGGGCCGCCGTGCGAAGCGGCCAGATTCGATTGCAGTCTGGACAATGGGTTCGCTGCGGTGCCGACGGCCCGCTTTCCCGCTTCCATAGCGTGCGATCGACGGGGTCGATCTGGGCAATCCACGGTCCAGACGCGAACTCGAAGTACCTGCAGCTATGCGCCGAGATGCGCGAGGAACAGGCGCGCCTCGAGGCGCGCCGACAAGCTAGGGCGGGGTGACCCGCGCGCCACGGCCCGCCCAGCGCGGGCCGTGGGCCGGGGGTGGGGGGAGTCAGGCCACGGTCCACGGGCCACGGCACGCGGCGCATGCAGCGCGCAGCGCGGCCCGGGTAGCCGAGAAAACCGAAGCTTTAGCTCGATTTCGCACAAACAATCCTGCCCAAAAACAAAATAAGCATGTTCCACGTGGAACATGCCCCCCTTGTTTGCAAAAATGGCATGCCGGGGGGCATATTTATTTTTGGGAAACGAAATCAGGGGGCCGTGGGCCATGAACCGTGAAGACTTAGAGCTGCAGCGTGCAAAGCTGGAGCTGAGGATGTTGCAGCTGCAGGCCCAGGAGGACGCGACCAAGAAGTTCTTGGGGTTTGCGAAGTACATGTGGCCTGAGGCTTTGATAGGGGCGCATCACAAGAAGATGGGGGATGCGTTTGACCGTTTGGCGGCGGGGAAGCTGAAGCGATTGATTATCAACATGCCGCCCAGGCATACGAAGTCGGAGTTTGCGTCGTACCTCCTGCCTGCGTTTTTGATGGGCCGTGAGCCGCGAACCAAGGTCATTCAGGCGACCCACACGGGCGAGTTGGCGGTGAGGTTTGGCCGGAAGGTGAGGAACCTGATGGATTCGGACCGGTACAAGGAGGTGTTTACGGACGTGACCCTGAGGGCGGACAGCAAGGCGGCTGGCCGGTGGGACACGAACCATGGTGGGGAGTATTTTGCGGTCGGTGTGGGCGGCGCGATGACGGGCCGTGGTGCGGATTTGTTGATTATTGACGACCCGCACAGTGAGCAGGACGCGGCGTCTGAACTGGCGTTGGACAATGCGTGGGACTGGTATACGTCGGGCCCCAGGTCGCGGTTACAGCCTGGTGGGGCGGTGGTGATTGTGATGACGCGCTGGGGGACGAAGGACTTGACTTCGCGGTTGTTGAAGGCGCAGACGAGTCATCGGGCTGACCAGTGGGAGGTGATTGAGTTTCCGGCAATTCTGCCGTCGGGCAAGGCCCTTTGGCCGGAGTTCTGGTCGGTGGACGAGTTGTTGGCGGTCAAGGCGTCGTTGTCGGTGCAGAAGTGGAACGCGATGTACCAGCAGCAGCCGACGAATGACGAGGGGGCGATTTTGAAGCGGGAGTGGTGGAAGGTGTGGGAGCCGGAGGAGCCGCCGTCGGTGAATTATGTGATTCAGTCGTACGACACGGCGTACTCGAAGAAGGAGACGGCGGACTTCTCGGTGATTACGACGTGGGGGGTGTTTTATCCTGGGGAGGATTCCGGGCCGAATATTATCCTGTTGGGCGTGCGCCGTGGGCGGTGGGACTTTCCTGAGCTGAAGCGGATTGCGAAGGAGGAGTATGACTATTGGAAGCCGGACAATGTGTTGATTGAGGCCAAGGCGACGGGTATCACGTTGCAGCAGGAGATGCGGCGGATGGGGATTCCCGTGTCGATGTATTCACCTGGGGGTCGGCGGGCGGGGCAGGACAAGGTGTCGCGGGCGCATTCGGTGGCACCTATCTTGGAGGCCGGGATGGTGTGGGCACCGTATTCGGACTGGGCGGAGGAGTTGGTGGAGGAGTGTGCGGCGTTTCCGAACGGGGACCATGACGACATGGTGGACAGCACGACGCAGGCGTTGATGCGGTTTCGTTCGGGGAATTTCGTGACGCTTGGAACGGACTTTATGGATGACAAGGAGGATTCGTATGACCTTGTTCCAGAGTATTACTAACCCGTAGAATCGGGGGTAGTAACATGAGGGCCTGCCGATGTCCATGCCGGAAGAACAAATTCAGGGATTGCTGAGCACTACCAGCGAGGGCATTGGATCGCTGCCCACGGCCCCCGGCCAAATTACCATAGGGTACGAAACAGGTCCCGACGGGACTGTTGTGCCTATAACCGTCCCTGCTCCCACGGGCACCGGGACTCCAAGTCCGGTCGTTGTAGGACCTACAAACGGATGGGCCAACCAAGGTTCGACGCCTGCCCCTACGCCTGCCCCTGGCAGTCTTGTGTCTAACAACGCTGGTTCGCTAAGCGCAGGCCCGCAGTCTGGCAGTCTTGTGTCTAACAACGCTGGTTCGCTAAGCGCAGGCCCGCAGTCTGGTCAACTCACCATAGGGTACGAGACACGTCCCGACGGGACTATTGTGCCGAAGACCATCCCTGCTCCCACGGGCACCGGGACTCCAATTCCGACCGTTGTAAACCCCACAAACGGATGGGCGAATCAAGGCGTAGACCGACCCATTCCTAATTTTGTAGCCCCCTCGGTTACGATTCCGGAGTACGAAAGCCGCACTCCAACCGGCCAGGCTAAAGAAGTTTTGGACTGGCGTCCGGATAGGGTCGAGACGAACTGGCCAGTCCTCAAGCCGATTGATCAATTCAGGGGCCGCAAGTCTGCCTCGCAGCAGTATGCTGAACTGATCGGAGCACGTCCGCCGGGGATTCCGGTCTCGCCCGCGCCATCTCCGACGCCGAGTCCTGGAGCAAGCACCCCGGTCACTCCCCCGGTTACTCCGCCAGTAACGCCTCCGGTTACGCCTCCGGTTACTCCGCCAGTAACGCCTCCGGTTACGCCTCCGGTTACTCCGCCAGTAACGCCTCCGGTTACTCCCCCGGTTACTCCTCCGGTTACGCCTCCGGTCACTCCTCCGGTTACTCCCCCGGTTACTCCTCCGGTTACGCCTCCGGTTACTCCCCCGGTTACTCCGCCAGTAACGCCTCCGGTTACTCCCCCGGTTACTCCGCCAGTAACGCCTCCGGTTACTCCGCCAGTAACGCCTCCGGTTACTCCTCCAGTAACACCTCCCACCACGCCCGCCTTCCAACCCGCGCGCGGGAACACTTTGATTGGTGGAGACCTGCAGCGAAACGCCTCGGGGGTCATCCTTGACCAGCAAGGCAACCAGGCGGCTGTTGGGACGGTTATTGACCTTGGAGCAGGCGGCAAGTTCTATGTAGGACAGGACGGAAAACTTACCAGCCGTGATCCAAATGCCCCCGCTCCTCAAGGTCCTGTTGGAGAACTAAGAGCGCCTACCGGGGCAGGGCTGAGCGCAGCGGATGCAAATAATTTCAGGACATTTTTTGGCAATCAGTCAACGTTCAAAGAAGACTCCACCGGAAAAATATTTAACGCGGATGGAACGGCGGTTGCTCCAGGCACGACTCTTTTCCGTGGAACAGGGCTGTTGGGAGCACTCCACTTCCTCGTGGGGCAAGACGGAAGAGTAACTAAGGACCCGAACCCCTTTGCTACAGCTTCCCAACAGCAAGTTCGATCCTACGTCGGCCAAGGCATCTTAAAGCCATTCGACCTTGGTGGCCGAGACGTTAATCAAGTCTTGGGCGAAACAATGCCTCCGCTATGGTCTGCGCCTGGGGTGAGAGACAAGACAGTACCGCTCCAAGCCATTGACGATGAGATATTCAGACGGACCATCCGTTCCGGGTACGACCCGATTGCGGCGGGGACCAAAAAGACGGAGTACGGAGACCTTGGCTTTGGTCAAGCCTTTGCCGGGGGCTCTGCAGCTATCCCAAACACCAAAGGCGCAGGCCTTTGGGCAGCGGGCATTGATCCAGATGACCCCGCTGCGGAACTTCGCATTGAGAGATGGAGTAGAGAAAACGAATGGGGTCGAGCACAGGCAGATTTGTTTTATAAAACATTTGGGATAGACATGTCAAAACTGTCTGCTCCAGAGCGTGAAAAATACCAAAAAGAATCTATTGACTGGTATTTCCGCACCGGCGGAAGCATGGCCCCTGTAGAAAAAGGAACGGATGAATACATTTACCAACAGATAAACAACATCTACAGAACAACGGGGTACACCCCGCTCCCTCAGGGCACCGTTGTCAACGGCGTTACCCTTGGCGGGGGCCTTGGGGCGCGAAACGACAACCCCAACACAATATCCGCAGCTTATGGCGGCTTGATTGGGTTTGGGATTGACCCTTACGACCCTGCACTCGTGCAGCGGCTTGAACTCCTTGTCCGAAACGACAGGAAAATCAAGGGCGAAATTAGCGGGAAGCTTGCTGAATACTTCAGCAAGAACCCACGGCGAGGCCATGCTCAAGATTTGATTAACGGAGTGAACTGGTACTACGCCGACCTTGGTCGTCGTATGGACAAGGACAACTCGTTCTTTGGATCTCTGGTTGGAAAAATTGTTGGCATTGGCCTGACTGCAATTGGGGGCGCAATCAATCCATGGGTTGGTGCGGCAATTGGGGCAGGCATCGGTGCAGCCACTGGGGGCATTACCGGCGCTATCTTTGGCGGCCTTGGAGGCTATGGCTGGGGCAATATCCTCAGTAAGGTTGGAATCAACCTGAACAACATTGTTCAGATTCCGATTGTCCAGAAGCTTGGAATTCTCCCCTCTCCGACCACTGCGGGCGGAATGGCTGCGATCCAAACGTTGTTGTCCAGCCCTATTGAACTTGGGAAGAAGATGGCCGGCGGCTTGGCCGGCGTTGCGTGGGACGAGTTAACTGAAGCCGACAAGCGTCAGATGACTGACCTTGCCATCGAGATGAACGTCCCGATTGCGCAAATCAAAGCCGGGATGAAGCAACCAGCAGCTCCGGCTCCCTCGCCTTCTCCGGCTCCGGCCCCTGCTCCCGCGCCGACCACTCCGCGTATTCCGGGGCTTACGGGTATTCCGGCGGGGGGTTTTGCAGGGATTGGTCCAGTTATCGGAAGGGCCGCTGGCGGCGAGGTCACGAGCCCGTGGGCCTCGGACCTTGAGCAGTTGACCAGAGGATGGGATCAAAACCAGAAATCACTTGAGGACAGGTTTTCGCAGATGACGAACGACCAGTTCATCCAACAAGCGGACACGGGCTTGGCTCAACCTGCTCCCGGCGAGGCGAAAAAGGATTACACTGACTTGATGTCACCGACGCCTAACGCCATGGCGTCGGCGGGTATTAACTCGTTCATCAAGAACTATGGGTAATCTAAATGCCTATTGAAAAAGCACTGAATCCTGCGCCTGCCCTCGAAATCATCGCGGTGACAGACGAGGAGCCTGACATTGAAATCGTGATTGACCCTGATGGGGGCGCAACGATTGAGATAGGGTCCTCGGACCAAGGCCCAAGGGACTTCTACGAGAACCTTGCGGAGGTCGTAGACCCTTCAGTGCTGTCCAAGATTGCATTGGACCTGCTTGATTTGTACGAAGCGGACAAGGCCAGCAGAGGTGACTGGGAGACTCAGTACACCAAGGGCCTTGATTTGCTTGGCTTGAAGATGGAAGAGCGCACCAAGCCTTTCCGTGGGGCGTCGGGTGCGGCCCATCCGATGCTGACCGAGGCGATTGTTCAGTTCCAGGCGCAGGCATTCAAGGAACTGATGCCTGCCGGGGGCCCTGTCCGGACCCAGATTGTTGGGAAAGAGACGCTGGACAAGGTCCAGCAGGCCGCCCGCGTTCAGGATTTCATGAATTATCAGATTACGACGGTGATGTCTGAGTACACACCGGAGATGGACCAGGCGCTTTTTTACCTGGGCTATGGTGGATCTGTGTTCAAGAAGACCTATTTTGACGCCACGCGCGGTCGAATGGTCAGTAAATTGGTCTTGGCGGATGATTTGATCATCCCGTACAACGGTTCGAGCGTGATGAGTGAGTGCCCGAGGATTACTCATCGCATTGCAATGTACGAAAACGACTTCAAAAAGCGCGTTTGGTCCGGGGAATACCTGGATTATACGTTCTTTCCGTCTCCGTCTCCGGAATCTCCGTCAGAAATTCAGTCTGGGATTAACAGATTGGTAGGGGTTGAGCCTTCCAGTCGCACAGACGAGCTGTTTTTGCTGGAATTCCACGTCGATCTCGACATTGAGGGCTTTGAAGACGAGGACGAAGACGGAAATTTGACCGGAATCAAGCGTCCCTACGTCGTTACCATTGAGGAAAACAGCGGAAGGATTGTTGGAGTCCGCAGAAATTGGGAAGAAGGCGACGAACTCAAGCGTCGCCTCGAGTATTTCGTCCATTACGTGCTGGTCGAGGGCCCTGGGGCATACGGCTTGGGCTTTGTGCACTTGATTGGCGGCCTTTCAAAGGCGGCTACGTCTGCCCTGCGCCAGCTTTTGGACGCGGGAACGCTTGCGAACCTGCCGGCAGGCTTCAAGGCCAAGGGTGCGCGGATCGCGGACGACGACAATCCAATTCAACCTGGCGAATGGCGTGACATTGACGCCGGCGGCACGGAACTTTCGTCGTCGCTGCTGCCGTTGCCGTACAAAGAGCCCAGTCAGACGCTGTTTCAGCTGCTCGGATTCACGGTCGAGGCTGGTCAGCGGCTTGCCAGCATTGCTGACATGCAGGTTGGAGACGGAAATCAGCAGGCGGCGGTAGGAACAACGCTGGCGTTGCTGGAGCGCGGCTCGATGGTGATGTCCGCCATCCACAAGCGCCTGCATTATTCGCAGAAGCTTGAGTTTGAGATGCTCGCGCGCGGGTTCGCGCGGTGTTTGCCAGACTCCTATCCCTATGACGTGCCGGGTGCAAGCCGCACCATCAAGCGGTACGACTTCAACAACATGGTCGCGGTGCTTCCGGTATCCGACCCGAACATTTTTTCTAGTGCCCAACGTCTGACACTTGCTCAGATGCAGCTCGAGATGGCCCAGAGTGCACCGCAGATGCACAATTTGTACGAGGCGTACTATCGCGTGTACTCCGCGATGAACGTCCGGGACATCGACGGCATTCTAAGGCCGCAAAACACCCAGATGCCCAAGGACCCAGCTTCTGAAAACTCATCGGTCATGGACTTGATGGAGCTAAAGGCGTTTGCAGGCCAGCACCATGATGCCCACATCATGGCGCATTTGTTGATGGGGATGTCCCCGCTTGTTCAGTCGCTTCCTCAGGCGGCAATCATTCTGCAGAAGCATGTGTTTGACCACATTCGCTTGAAGGCAGAAGAGGATGCGGAGGCGGAACTCTTCCGTCAGTACGGGAAAGACCCGGAAAGGCTTGTCTCCGACATTCAGCGAGAGGGCTTGGTCGCGACGCTTATTGCCAAGAACCTGCAGGAAGCCAAGGCATTGCAGGAACAGTTGGCGGGCATGGGCCAAGCGGCGGCTCCTCAGCAGGACCCGGTGGTCATGTTGAAGGAAAAGGAGTTGGAACTCCGTGCGCAGCAGGACCAGGCGAAGATGCAAATCGAGCAGGCGAAGATGCAGCAGAATGCGCAGATTCAGCAGCAGCGTATTCAGTCTCAGGAAAAGATTGCGCAGGCTCGCGTAGACGTTGCGCGAGAAAGAGCGGTAATGATGAACGAACAAATCCAAGGAGCACAGCAAAATGCCGCTCAAGAAGGGTCGCAGTAAAAAGGTCATTAGCAGCAACATCGGCGAGATGGTGCGGAAGTTCAAAAAGACCGGGAAGATTGGAACCAGTAGTCCAGGTGCCATGAAATCCGCTGTTTCGCAGGCTGCCGCGATTGCGTATTCAAAGGCTGGAAAGGCCAAGACCAAAAAGAGTATGGGCGGTGCTGTTAGATCTGTCGTTCGCAGGGACGGAAGGACCCCTACCAAGATTTATTGAGTGATTTTTCTTGCCATGGTGCGGCATTCGCTGCACCATGGCGACGCCTTCAGACGTGGCCTAATTCGTCTGCTTTACATGGGAACTGCCATGCTTGAATTTGCAGAAAGTCTCCTCAAAGAGATACGAAAGCTACAGGCTGACACGGAAGCGTTTGTCCTTAACGGCAATATTGCCGACATGGAACGGTATCGTTTCATGATGGGCCGTCTTGAAGGTTTAAGAATGGTTGATGCGGTTACCAGAGAACTTCTGGCTAGACGTAGCGACGATGATTTTTAACCAAAAGGAGGGCACTGATGACAACTGCGTCTGAAGAAAAGCCGATGACGGCGCTTGAGCAGAAGTGGAAGGAGGCCAGCGAGGGCAAAGGCCCTGCGTTGGACGATGCTTATGACGCTGAAGGCAAGTTTCAGCCGGAAAAGCTTGGCACCGCACTGCGAGATCTAGTTCCAACCCCGGTAGGCTGGCGAATTGCTATTCTGCCCTACCGTGGCCCCGAAAAAACCAAAGGCGGAATTGTCCTGGCGGACGAAACGCAGCGTCGAACGCAGCTTGCTACGACGTGTGGTTACGTTTTGAAGCTGGGAGACCTGGCCTACAAGGATGAATCCAAATTTCCCTCCGGCCCGTGGTGCGCGGAAGGCGATTGGATCATTTTCGGACGCTATGCGGGTTCTCGAATCAGCATTGACGGCGGCGAAATTCGTATCTTGAACGACGATGAAATCATCGGGCGTATTAACGACCCCGAAGATATCCTTCACATGTGAGGAGCATGCAAATGTCAGACGATGAAATGCAGTTTAACGTAGGGGAAGACGAATCCCCTGCTACGGTCACCCTGAACCCCACTGAAGGGAACAAGGTTGAGGCGGTTGTTGAGGAGGGCGAGCTTGACCAGTACAGCGATAAGGTCAAGCGGCGCATTGACAAGCTGACGGCTCGGTTGCGGGAGACCGAACGCCGTGAACAGGCGGCCCTGGAGTATGCCAAGGGCGCGCAGCAGCGTGCGCAGGAACTGGAGAGGCAGTACCAGCGCACTGATTACGAACGTTTGAGCGAGGCAAACACCCGCCTGGAAAGTCAGGCATTGGCCCTGAAGCAGATTATCCGCAAAGCCCGTGAAGAGGGCGACGTGGATACTGAAACAGAGGCTCAACAGCGGTTGACCTCGATCATGTTCGAGAAACAGCAGGTCGTTAACGTTGCAGCGCAGCGCGAAGCGTATCTGAAGCAGCCGCCTCAGCAGGCCGTACCTCAGCAGCAGGCTCAGCGTCCCGCGCAGCGCCAGCCTGACCCCAAGGCGGAGGACTGGGCGGAGCGTAACCAGTGGTTTGGGCGGGACACGGTCCTGACCCACGCGGCGTGGGGCGTTCATAAGGAACTGATTCAAAAGGAAGGATTTGACCCTCAGTCAGATGACTACTATGATGAACTTGACAAACGCATGAGAGACCTTTTTCCACAAAAGTTTGAAAGTGCGTCAACGAATTCCAGGGGTTACCGGCCCGTGCAAACGGTAGCTCCTGCAGCCCGGTCAATGGGCGCAGTACATGCACGCCGCACTGTCCGGTTGACTCCGAGCCAGGTTGCGATTGCCAAAAAGTTGGGTGTTCCGCTAGAGGAATACGCCAAGTATGTGAAGGAGTAGGAAATGTCCGACGCTTTTGATGTGCCGAAACTGAATCGCACCGCTCGCGAAACTCGTGAAGCGACTGCGCGCCGCAAGCCTTGGGCTCCCCCTTCCCGTCTTGATGCGCCGCCCGCCCCCGCCGGATACAAACATCGGTGGATTAGAGCAGAAGCCGGTGGTCAGGAAGACCGAATCAACATTGCTGGTAAGCTTCGAGAAGGTTACGAGCTTGTTCGTTCGGATGAATATCCTGATTTCACTGCCCCGTCAGTTGAAGACGGTCGTCATGCTGGGGTTCTCAGCGTTGGCGGACTTCTTCTTGCTCGAATCCCTGAAGAATCCGTTGATGAGCGCAGGGCATACTATTCTTCACGCACCCACGACCAGCTTAAGGCTGTCGATAACGACCTCCTGAAGTCTAATTCGCATTCTTCAATGCGGATTGACCGACCGTCGCGGCAGACCAAGGTATCTTTTGGGGGGCCTAAGGGCTCCAATCAGTAACATTTTTGAGGAATAGACAATGGCAAATGTCGATAAAGCATTTGGTCTGCGTCCGCTTGGTAATCTTTCTGCCACTGGTGCTCAGAAGCAGTATGGTTATGAAATTGCGGACAACCAGTCCGGTGCCATTTACCAGGGTGACCTCGTCACCATTGTGGATGGCTATGTTGTGAAGTTTGCGCCGGGAACGCACGCAGCTGCGCTGGGTGTTTTCAACGGTTGTAACTACATCGATCCGTCGTCGGGCAAGCCGACCTGGAAGAACTATTATCCGGGCAGCGTTAACATTACTTCGGGCAAGATTACTGCCGACGTTATGGACGACCCGAACCAGTTGTTCATCATCCAGGCGGACGAGGACATTGTTCAGGCGGACATTGGCAAGAATGCTGATGTTGTCGGAACTGGCGGCAGCACCGTTACGGGTGTTTCGACGATGGAACTTGATTCCTCGACGATTGCCGACACGGCGGCGCTCAATCTTAAGATTGTGGGCCTTTGGAATGTCCCCGGCAATGAGCTTGGTAACTACGCAGTGGTCGTTGTGAAGATCAACGAGCATCTGTACGGTTCGACCGGCGTCAAGGCTGTGACCTAAGAGGTAATTACACATGGCAATTTCACGTGCACAGCTTGTAAAAGAACTTGAGCCGGGTCTGAACGCCCTGTTCGGTCTTGAGTACAAGAACTATGAGAACGAACACACGGAAATCTACGACGTTGAGTCGTCCGACCGTGCGTTTGAAGAAGAAGTGATGGAAGCCGGCTTTGGCGAGGCTCCGGTGAAGAACGAAGGTGCTGGCGTCGCTTACGACCAGGCGCAGGAAGTCTACACCGCCCGCTACACGCACGAGACCATCGCTCTGGCGTTCAGCCTGACCGAAGAAGCGGTTGAGGATAACCTCTACGACCGCCTGTCGGCTCGCTACACCAAGGCTTTGGCTCGTTCCATGGCCACCACCAAGCAGATCAAGGCTGCGTCCGTCCTGAACGGCGCGTTTGATACCTCGCTCGGCGGTGACGGCAAGCCGCTCTGCGCCACCGATCATCCGACCCTGTCGGGCCCGGACCTGCGCAACGAGCTTGAGACGGCGGCTGACCTTTCGGAAACTTCCCTTGAGCAGGCGCTCATTGACATCGCGGCGTTTACCGACGAACGCGGTCTCAAGATTGCGGTTCAGGGCCTGAAGCTGCTTATTCCGAAGGAACTTCAGTTCACGGCGGATCGTATCCTCAAGTCCACCCTTCGGGTCGGCACTGCGGATAATGACATCAACGCTCTCCGCAACATGGGCATGATTCCCCAGGGTTACACGGTCAACCATTACCTGACTGACCCCGATGCGTGGTTTATCAAGACCGACGCGCCGAACGGGATGAAGATGTTCCAGCGTGTTTCGATCAAAACCGGGTTTGAAGGCGACTTCGATACCGGCAATGTTCGTTACAAGGCTCGTGAGCGCTACAGCTTCGGCTTCAGCGATCCGCGAGGCATTTTTGGGTCGCCTGGCTCGGCCTAAACCTGGAGAAATCCTTGAATCAAGGGGGCTGTTAAAGCCCCCTTTTTTCATCTAGACTCCAAGACAACTAGGGTTTAACTCGCATCGACTGACCTAGCAGACTTTGTAGAGACGATGCGAGGAGTGCTACAACACGAGGGCTCACCATGGCTTCTACTACTTTTTCGGGTCCAGTCACTTCCACCAACGGTTTTGTTGGGGTTGTTACTGGCAAGGTTCCTACGCTTGATACGACCGCCACTAAAACGGTTACTGCAGCGGAAAGCGGCACTACTTTTTTCCTTAATTCTGCTACCGAATTTGTTTCAACTCTTCCTGCGCCTGCAGCTGGACTTTCGTACAGCTTTGTAGTCGTTGCCGCTCCTTCTGGCGCAAGCTACACCGTAGTTACGAGCGGGAGTGCCAACATTATTGTAGGCAAGCAGTTCACTTCGGCTGACGCGGCTGGAGACACGGGCACTGCGGACGATACCATTACGTTTGTCAATGGACAGGCCGTCGCGGGTGACCGCGTTGATCTGATTTCAGACGGCACCAAGTGGTATGCCTACGCCTTCAGCGCTGTTGCTGCGGGAATCACGTTCACGCAAGCCAGCTAAGTAGGAGGCTCTAATGAGCTTCGCTAGTGACATCCAATCCGTCCGAAAGACGGACACTGGAGATGCCGTAAACGGGCGAACTCGCCTGGCCGGACTCTACTTTACCCACACTGCAACTCCAGCAACCATTACGCTTAGAAGTGGTGGTTCTGGAGGCACGACAAAGTTTGCCATTACGAGCCCCGCTACGGCGGGGTCCCAGGACATGATTATTCCTGACAATGGGATTTTGTTTGAAAGCGGCATCCACATCACGCTTAGCAGCGCCGAAATCACTTCGGTAACGTTGCTATTTGTGGGTGGGGCTGCCGCGTAGGGCATCTAATGGCTCGTTCGCGTGGCATGGGAATAAAGACTTCGGTCAAGTCTGGGAATTTTCGCTCTACAAAAGCTGGAGCGGGGATGACTAAACAAGGGGTGCGCGCTTACAGGCGCGCGAACCCTGGCAGCAAACTTCAGACGGCGGTGACGGAAGATAATCCGTCAGGCACTCGGGCTAAGCGCAAAAAATCTTTTTGCGCCCGTTCTGCTGGTCAAATGAGGATGTTTCCAAAGGCCGCCAACGACCCTAACAGTCGGCTAAGGCAGGCTCGGAAACGTTGGAAGTGTTGAATCATGGAACTCATGGTTTGGAACGTGATTCTCACTGCTTTGGTGACGATGATGGGCTTTTTGTTTAAGGAAAAAGTCTCTGAACTTGGCCGCATAGGAGTTTTGTTAAACAAAACCCGTGAGGAGATGGCCAGAGATCATATCACTCGCGCTGAAGTTCGTGCAGATATGGAAAGGTTGGTCGAGCACGTAGATGTTCGATTTAATCGTCTTGAAAGCAAACTTGACGAATTACGAAAAGGGTAAGCCCATGAACAAACGAGGAATGGGTGCGGCGACCAAAGGTGGTGGCTGCTGCATGGGCGGCATGGCCGTAAAGAAATACGCTCAGGGAAGCCCCAAGGAAGGCGTTACCAAGGACATGCTGCCTTGGATGTCTAAGGAGCTGGGAAAGAAGAACGAAAGTAGCCCCAAGGAAGGCGTTACCAAGGACATGCTGCCTTGGATGTCTAAGGAAATAGGCCCCAAAGTAACTAAAGGGGCAAAAAAACCTGCACGCAGGAAGCCCCCATTTGAACCTATGGTTCCAAGGAGATAAACATGGCACGTGGAATGGGATGCGCCGTTCGTGGCGGCGGAAAAGCTAAGATGATCAAGGCCACCAGTAAGAAAAGTGGTCCGATTATGATGCGAAAAGGCGGTATGGCTAAGAAGGGCATGATGAACATCAGCCCACGCAAGCGCATGGCCATGGGCATGAAAAACGGCGGAATGTGCTAAATGGCGACCTCTGGGACGACCGACTTTACGCTTCAGATCGACGATATCGTCGAAGAAGCGTTTGAACGCTGTGGGATGCGGGTAACGAATGGTTACCAGCTTAACTCCGCGCGTCGGTCTCTCAACCTTATTTTCTTGGATTGGGCAAATCGTGGCTTGAACCTGTGGACGATTGAGCAGGCAACCTCTCCTTTGAGCGTTGGAACGAATGAACTGACGCTTGCCAGCGACACCGTCAACGTTCTTTCTGCGATTATTCGCGATTCTTCTACCTCTCCGTCCACCGACATCACGATTGATCGAATCGGAAGAGAGGAATACCTCAACATCCCGGACAAAACCACCCAGGCGCGACCCGCTCAGTACTACGTACAGCGCGCGAATACCTTCAAGGTGTTCCTATACCCCGCCTCGGATACCTCCACGTACACCTTCGTGTACTACAGAATCCGAAGAATCCAAGATGCGGGCATCTATACCAACACAGCAGACATCAACTTCAGGTTTTTGCCCTGCCTGGTGTCCGGACTTTCCTACCAACTGTCGTTAAAATATGCGCCTGAGCGCACCGAAGCCCTGAAAGCCTTCTACGAAGAAGACTTCAAGCGCGCTGCGGACGAGGACAGAGACACCGCGAGCTTGCACCTGGTGCCCGATTTGGGGGTCTAGTGGCCTACGCGACAGGAAAATTCTCCTACGGACTTTGCGATTATTGCGGCCAGCGGTATCCGTACACCGTTTTGCGCAAGAATTGGCGCGGTTTTAAGGTTTGTCCGGAAGATTACGAGCCAAAAGAGCCCCAACTTGAACCTCTTAAGTATAGGGGAGACGCGATTGCGTTGTATCAGCCTCGTCCTGACCGAATTGAGCCCGTAACTGTCTTCGTTGGAACCCCTGGAGACACGCTTTTCCAAAGTATTGGCAGTGCCTACAACGGAAATAACATGCAACCGCTTCAGGAAGCCCAGCCAATCGCGGCAAGGGGCTCTGTAGGCATCGTTAGGGTGACAACCACATGACCTATGACGAGCTTGTAACGAACATCCGGAACTACACCGAGGTGGATGCGAACGTATTTACCAACGCGGTAATCAATACGTTCATCACTTTTGCCGAAAATCGTATCCTGAGAGACATCGATCTTGATGTTTTCAAGGTAGAAGTGGCAGGAAACCTGACATCGGGGAATAAATTCCTGTCCACCCCGTCGGATATCCTCACTCACCGATACCTGATGGTCACAAATGGCAACGATCAAGTATTCCTTGACTACAGGGATACGTCATTTATGAAGGAATACTGGCCGAACGGGGCGTCTACAGGTACTCCGAAGTACTACAGCACCTGGGACCAGAACACTTTTTACGTTGCCCCTACTCCAAACGCCAGTTTTTCGGTTGAACTGGGCTATATTGCGCGCCCCGCGCAGCTTTCTTCGACAAATACCACAACTTGGATTAGCACAAACGCGCCTGAGGCGTTGTTTTACGCTTGTTTGGTGCAGGCGTACAGCTATACCAAGGGTCCGAAAGAGATGTTGGAGTTTTTTGAGAAGAGTTACACCCAGGCGCTACAGGGGCTTGGCCTTGAGCAACAGGGGCGCCGTCGTCGAGACGAGTATCGAGACGGAATGACTCGATTGTACTTGAAGAGTGATAGTCCGGGGCCGTAAAGAGGAGGAAAATCCATGTTTGGAGAGGCATCTACTGTTTCTGTTGGGGTTGCATCTGTTGTAACCACCAACAATCGTGACCTAAACCCAGAAGAACTGGCCGATTTGGCGCTGAGAAAGATTATTAGCGTCTCGGCAGGCACGCCAATGCCTTTGCGTGAGCAGGCACTCGCGTTCCAGGACAAACTACGGGCCATTCTGGTCTTTTATATGAAGCGTTCAGCTCGTTCCGAACGTATTTCCATTGCCGACCTTCTTAGGAAGGAAGGGCTTACACAAATTGCCGACAAAATAGTCGATATCGAATAGGAGAATTGTCATGGGATCAGTCACCAATGCAATGTGCACCTCGTTTAAGGTCGAACTGATGACCGCGACGCACAATTTCACAACTTCTACCGGAAACGCTTTCAAGATTGCCTTGATCAAGGCCACCCCAACCGGCGACTACGGTGCAGCCACCACAAACTACTCTAATCTGACTGGGGCCGCAGACGAGACTTCCGGTACTGGGTACACCGCAGGGGGCGTAGCCCTTACTAACGTCACTCCTACATCGTCTAGTACAACCGCCTTTACTGATTTTAGTAACGATCCAACCTGGTCTTCTGCCACGTTTAGTGCGGATGGCGCGTTAATCTATAACACTACTTCCAGTAACAAGGCAGTGTGCGTGCTTACGTTTGGCGGCACTAAGAGCGTTACGTCTGGAAGTTTTGTTATCCAGTTTCCCGCTGCAAATTCAACCGACGCCATCATCCGCATCGCCTAAAGAGATTAAGTAGATGGCAACCATCGTAACCAGAGCAGGAAAGGGGTCTCCGCTTACCCATAATGAGGTTGATAGTAATTTTACAAACCTCAATACGGACAAAGTGGAGACCACAGGAACTTCTCCTGTATCGATTACGGTAAACACCACTGGAAATGCGCTTCGTATTACTCAGACTGGATCGGGTAATGCGTTTCTAGTAGAAGACGATACGAACGTGGACGCTAGTCCCTTTGTGATCGATGCAAGTGGGATACTTGTAACGGGAGCAGCCACCGCTGTTACTACCACGGCGGGGGCCGGAAGGGTTCAGTCAATTGGGGTGCTTGGTACATTTACCGGCATAAACAGCGCCGCAGATGCAACTGCCCCTATAACGACTTTTGGAAAAAATAGAGCTGGCGCGATTGTTCAAGTTGACGATCAGCTTGGGGCAATGAGGTTTGAAGGTTTTGACGGCGCTAATTATGTCCGGGGTGCTCAGATATTCGCTCAAGTTGACGGCACCCCCGGCACTAACGACATGCCGGGGAGGCTTGTATTTAGCACGACGGCGGATGGCGCTAGTTCTCCGACAGAAAGAATGAGGATTAACAGTGCGGGGCAGGTTGGATTTGGGGGCATTGGAGGGGCAGGCCAGCTTTTTAATGTTGTACAAAACATAACTGGAGCAACGTCTGGTTTTGGTGTTTGGTCCGGTGGCCAAATTCAATCTGACGTTACTTCTCAAGCTAGCTATTTTGTATCGATTGCTGCAACTGCTGCTGCTAGTTTTACTTTAGCTAACTTAAACCACTACAACACATTCCAAAGTACATTTGGTGCGGGCTCTACCGTAACTAGTCAATACGGATTTGCCGCTGCGCCTTCTCTAACCGGAGCCACCAACAACTTCGGGTTTTATTCCAATCTAGCTTCCTCAACCGGGCGTTGGAATTTCTACGCCGCTGGAACTGCCGCCAATTACTTTGCTGGCAACACGGGTATCGGCGGTTTACCTACAACCGATGCTTTCCGTGTTTCGGGAACGGCGTCCGGTTCTGCTTTTACCAACGGCCAAATTATTGACCAAACGATTGGTAGCGGGGTTACTTCTAGCTATCGTGGTTTGTTGATCCGCCCAATCATGCAGGACGCCGCGTTTACGTTGAGTACTCTTTATCACGTTTACGTAAATCCGCAGACAAAGCCAGCGACTCCTACATTAAGTAATCAGTACGGCTTCATGGCTGAAAGCACGCTGACAGCCGCGACCAGCAATTACGGGTTTTTTGGAAACATGGCAGCGGCCTCAGGTCGGTGGAATTTCTATGGTGGCGGTACGGCGGCTAATCATTTTAGTGGTACCTTATCTATTGGCACCCCCGCTGTTACTCATAATCTAGAGGTGAACAAGTCCCTTACTGGTGGGGTTGAGCGATATCAGGCTTTGTTGTCGGGGGAAATCCAGTCAGATGTTACTACCCTTGCAGTGGGCGCGCTTGTAAACCCCTCTATCAATAATTCTGCATTTACGTTGGCGACATATCGGGGATTTCAACCCTCAACGTCTAGTATTTCAGGTGCTGCGACTATCACAACCTATCATGGTTTTTTCCATGGGGCTGTCACTCAATCAAACATCACGACGGCCTACGGTTACACAGCAAATATCGCAGCTTCCGGCACTTCTCGATGGAATTTCTACGCCGGAGGAACAGCCCCAAACTATTTTGCCGGTAACACGTTCATTGGCGCGACGACCGGGGACCAGGCGCTTAATGTCAACGGGGCGGTGCGTGTTGCTGCAACAACGTCAGCCAATCAAACGTCTGCTGCGACGATGGATTTTACAAGCGGTGCCATGCGGTTCCTTGCCTGGGGCGCTAGTGGGGTGCAGGGAACGATGCAATGGTGGACGGGCACCGGAGCCCTGGGCGCGACCCAGAGAATGACTTTAACCGGCTCTAACAACCTGGGGCTTGCTACATCTACTTTCGGGACAAGCGCCACTAACACCTTTTCAGTGGCTTCTGGAACCGCCCCGACTACTGGAATTGCCGATTCCGTGCAATACTATTCAATGGATTTGAGCGCCGGAAATACAATGCCCGCTTGGTATACTGAGGGGACTAATGTAGGCACCGGAACGCCAACCGCTAATAGGACGATTGCCGTTAACTTTAACGGAACGACTTATTATTTACTTGCATCAACCGTTCCTTGAGGAGGAAACAATGGAAATTAAACTGAATTTGTCCGTAGACGAAGTAAACGCAATTCTTCAGACCCTGGGTAACCTCCCCACTTCTTCTGGGGCATGGCCTTTGGTCATTAAAATCAAACAGCAGGCCGAGGCCCAGGTTGCTTCCGAAAGCGAGGCTGAAACATGATCACCTATACTTGGAAAGTTAATAAAATGGAAGTTGTGAATGAAGGCAGCCTGCAGAACGTTGCCATCATTTCGTACTTTGTTTGCCAGGGAGAGGACGAAAACGGGCTGAAGGGGCAAGCGGGCAGCGATGTTCATCTTCTTCCGCCCGATCCTGCGGATTTTACGGACATTTACAGCGTAACCGCGCAGCAGGCCGTGGATTGGACTTTGGCGGCTCTTGGTGAAAGTGGCGTCCAGAAGTTTCAAAACATGGTGGAACAGCAGATTGAAGGGCAGAAGCTTCCTACGCCTTCCTTCATCGAACTTCCATGGATGGACCCCGATACTGCTGCCTGAGCATGATAAGTGAGCGCATATTCTGACCAGTATGTTGAATATGGATACTGGATAGCAGGATACGCGGACGGTGACATCACGTATGCGGATGTCACCGGGTTGCAATCGTCCTCATCCGTGGGGACGGTTGCGACTGTTCAAAACGTCGCATACACCGTAACGGGGGTCTCCGGTACGGGAGCGGTTGGAACTGTTTCCACCTCTCAGAGTGTCAACTACACCGTAACGGGGGTCTCCGGTACGGGAGCGGTTGGAACTGTTTCCACCTCTCAAAACGTCAACTACACCGTATCTAAGGTATCTGGTACGGGAGCGGTTGGATCTGTTTCCGTTTCCTTCATCACAGTGGTCCCCCTTACGGGAGTCTCGGGAACGGGGACTGCCGGCTCTGTTGCTGGATACGACCAAGGTTGGGGCATTGGTCCGTGGGGCGAGGGCCCTTGGGGACTAACAGCTCAAAACGTCAACTACACCGTTTCTGGTGTGGCAGGGACCACGGCCCTTGGCACCGTTTCCTCAAGCACGTTCACCTACGTTCTTCCAACAGGTGTAACAGGTTCTTCTGCTGTAGGCACGGTCGGAGTACTTCTAAGCCAGGTTGTCCCTGTTCTTGGGGTGACTGGAACAGCTTCCGTTAGGGTTGTTTCAAGCACTCAGAACGTTACGTATGTCGTAACTAAAGTAGCGGCAACGGCATCCGTTGGAACGGTTTCGAGTTCCCAGGGAACCTCCATTCTCGTCTCTGGGGTAGGTGCCTCGGGGGCTGCTGGAGTCGTGGTCACGGCATCGAACCCCTCGATTCTGCCCGTCGGGGTGTCTTCCTCGGGGACCGTTGGGAATCTATCGGTAATATCTAACCCAACGGTGGCAGTGTCCGGAAACTCCGCCACAGGGCGGGCCGGAACTGTACTCGCCGTTGCAAACGTAACCATTTCCGTATCTGGGGTAAGTTCGACTGCCCGAGTAGGAAACGTTACTTCAACCCAAAACGTCTCCTATGCGGTATCTGGGACGCAGGCGACTGCGTCTATCAGACCTGTTTCCGTAATCGCAGGGTCTCTGATCACCGTTTCTGGGGTCTCTGCGTCTGCTACGGTGAGCAATGTAGCGGTTAACGGGGTTACCGGGGCTTCTGTCTCGGGCGTAACTGCCACGGGGGCTGTTGGAACGTGTTCCGCCTTCCCGACCACTGTTTGCACCATTTCTGGAACCCTGGCAGCGGGACAGGTTGGGCAAGTAAGGATTCTTAATCCTGTAACAGGAGTCCAAGGGCAGACGCAAATTGGCTACGTTGTTGTTTGGGCTACAATAAACGACAATCAAACATCGAATTGGACAACCGTAAGTGATTCTCAGTCTGCGGGATGGTCTCCTGTTTCAGATACCCAAACGACTGCTTGGACACAGGTGGATGATTCCTCTTCCCCGAATTGGACTACAGTCAATGATACCCAGACAACAGTCTGGTCACGAGTAGCATAGGAGAGCGCGCATGGCTACATACACGAACCTTGGTATTAAGAAAATCACCACCGGGGACGAATCCGGCACTTGGGGAACGTCCACTAACACTAATTTTGACTATTTTGATACGGCTATTGTTGGGTACACCGCCGTCACGCTTCCTGCAGCGGGTAATTCTGGTTCGCCGAATACGATCAACGTAGCTGATTTTGCGGCGTCCGACGGTCGGAATCGAATTCTTGAGTTCGTGGATGCGGGCGACCTGGGTGCGCCGGCTTACGTTCAAATTACCCCTAATGATTTTGAAGGGTACTACTTCATCCAAAACAGCCTGTCCGGAGGGCGCAGTATCTTCCTGTTTCAAGGGAATTACGATGCGGCGCGCGACTATGAAATTGAAAACGGAAAAGACGTAGTTGTTCGATGTACAGGAAATGGAACTACGTCCTATATCTACAATATCCTCAATGACCTCCAAATAGGCACGCTCAAGGCATCTCTTGCGGGCTCTACAGGGCTGCCCATTTCCACGGGTGTTTCCGGGCTTGGAACCGGGGTTGCTACAGCGCTGGGAATAAACACCGGAACGGCGGGGTCTTTTTTGGTGAATGGAGGATCGCTTGGAACGCCCTCTTCCATCGTACTTACCAATGGCACCGGCCTTCCTGTTACCACGGGGATTAGCGGCTTAGGAACGAACGTTGCCACTTTTTTGGCTACGCCCAGTTCGGCTAACCTGGCTGCTGCGGTTACTGATGAGACGGGAACTGGTTCGCTGGTATTTTCAAACAGTCCCACGCTGGTCACTCCCGCGCTTGGGATTCCATCCGCTCTCACCCTTACTAATGCCACCGGCCTTCCTGTTACCACGGGGATTAGCGGCTTAGGAACGAACGTTGCCACTTTTTTGGCTACACCCAGTTCGGCTAACCTGGCTGCTGCCGTTACGGGAGAAACGGGCAGTGGAGCGTTGGTATTTGGAACGAGCCCCTCCCTGACTACTCCGGCGTTGTCGGGAGAAACGTTTAGCACTTCCGCAACTTTTACTGCCGGAGCTAACGCGCAAAACCAAGGGCCGATTTCAAGCGACTACAACGTCATAACGACTGCGTCGGCAAACCCCTCAGGCGTTACATTGCCTGCCGCGACTGCGGGCCGTCGGATTGTTATCGTTAATAAGGGCGCTAATTCGGTTAACGTTTATCCCGCATCGGGGGCATCTATTGATGCTTTGGCTGCAGATGCTTCGATTGCCCTCCCCACAAACGGCGTCATGACCTTCAATGCGGCAAGCACCACGCTGTGGTACTCGTCGTTTAATCTTTATACAAGCGCAACCACCGCTGCGGGCGTTACATCTTTCAGCGCAGGCTCAACGGGCTTTAGCCCCAGCTCTGGAACCACGGGAGCCATCATTCTTTCGGGTACGTTGAACGTAGCCAATGGAGGAACCGGGGTTACTACGTCTACCGGAAGCGGATCAAATGTTCTTTCTACCAGCCCTACCTTGGTTACCCCAGCGCTTGGCACTCCATCTGCTTTAACGCTCACCAACGCAACAGGGCTGCCCATAAGTGGGATTACTGGGCTTGGGACAGGGGTAGGCGCAGCACTTGCCGTCAATGTTGGAAGTTCCGGAGCGTTTGTTACTAATGGCGGAGCGCTTGGCACTCCCTCTTCTGGAACGCTCACCAACGCAACAGGACTGCCCATAGGTGGGATTACTGGGCTTGGGACAGGGGTAGGCGCAGCACTTGCCGTAAATACTGGGTCTGCTGGAGCGTTCGTAGTTAATGGAGGGGCGCTTGGCACTCCTTCTTCTGGAACGCTCACCAACGCAACGGGTCTCCCTGTATCTGGGATTAGCGGCTTAGGAACGAACGTTGCCACTTTTTTGGCTACGCCCAGTTCGGCTAATTTGGCTTCCGCTGTCACGGGGGAAACCGGAAGCGGGGCGTTGGTATTCGGAACAAGCCCTTCCTTGTCTACTCCCGCTCTTTCTGGGGAGACGTTTAGTACTTCGGCTACTTTTACTGCGGGAACAAACGCTCAAGCACAGGCACCCATGACTGATGACTACACAGTCATCACCACCGCAGATGCCGCTCCTTCTGGTGCAACTCTTCCAACTGCAACAGTTGGACGTAGGGTAGTTGTTGTTAATAAAAGCGCAAATACAGTCAATATATACCCCGCTTCTGGCGCATCTATTGATGCTCTTGCAACAAATGCCTCTATTGCGCTGCCTGTAGATGGCGTAATGGTTTTCAACGCATCTACAACTACCAAATGGTATTCAAGCTACAACATTTACACGAGCGCAACGGTAGCTGCGGGCGTTACTTCTTTTAGTGCGGGGGCAACTGGATTCAGTCCAAATACTGGAACTACGGGAGCTATCACTCTCTCGGGCACGTTGAACGTATCCAACGGAGGAACCGGGGTAACGTCTGCAACGGGGACGGGGTCTGTTGTCTTGTCCACTTCGCCGACCCTTGTAACGCCAGTTCTTGGCACGCCTACGTCGGGCACGCTCACAAACTGTACGGGGCTTCCGATTGCTGGCATTAACGGCTTAGGAACGAACGTCGCCACTTTTTTGGCTACGCCCAGTTCGGCTAACCTGGCTGCTGCCGTCACTAACGAAACGGGCACCGGAGCGCTTGTTTTTGCCAATACGCCGACCCTTGTAACGCCAGTTCTTGGCACGCCTGCGTCGGGTACGCTCACAAACTGTACGGGGCTTCCGATTGCTGGCATTAACGGTTTGGGCACGGGGGTTGCTGCTGCGCTTGCCATTAATACGGGAAGTGCGGGCGCTTTTGTAGTTCGTAACGGATCGCTTGGCACTCCCTCTTCTGGAACGCTTACAAGCTGCACTGGGTTGCCCATAGGTGGGATTACTGGGTTTGGGACAGGGGTATCGACTGCTCTTGGTGTCAACGTAGGCGCGGCGGGATCGGTAGTGCTTAATGGAGGAGCTTTGGGCACTCCATCGTCAGGAACGGTCACGAACTTGACGGGCACTGCATCTATAAACATTAACGGAACAGTTGGCGCAGATACAGCCAACACCGGCGCATTCACCACCATAAGTGGCAAAAATCTGTATTTGACAGGATGGGGAAATGTAAATCCCACATCCAGTGCCATAGAAGCTATTTACATAGGACAATCCAGCACTGCAACCGCCACTGCCGACACGTACTCCGCTGTTGATAGCAACAGTAACATCTATGGGTATGATACTTTTAGTCATTACTCGTTTAGATCAAAGCCGTCGATATCCCGCATTACCGCCGGAACATCGACAATGCCGGTTTTCAAGGCATTTTCTACTCCAGGCATTACGACATCTGGAGGGGTTGGTACTCAAGTTGTAACGGACCAGTATGGGTTTGCTGTTGAAAATAATTTGACGGCTGCAACCACGAACTATGGCTTCTATTCTGATCTGGCGGATTCTGGCACCAGTCGATACAACTTCTACGCCGCAGGTAGTGCCCCTAATTACTTTGCGGGAACCACGACGCTGGCTGGAACAGTTAAGCTTTCCGGTCTAACCGCGAGCACCGCCCTTGCTTTGGATGCAAGCAAAAACGTCGTTAGCGTTACTAATACAGGCAGCGGAAATAATGTTCTTGCTACCCTTCCAACGCTTGATGGAGTGCTTGTGCGGTACGGGACAGGCTCTGCCGCGTGCGGAGTAGTTTCACCTGATTCTACCGACGCTCTCCCTATTCGTACTAGTTTTTACGATCAAATAGCTCTTTCTTCTCTCGTTACAAATCAGCATATTTCATTTTTGTCTGACCCGAGCACCACAGCCGCTTCTTTTACACTTGCTAGTCACTATGGATTTTTTGCTGATGGCATAAGCAAGGGGGCCGGATCTACTGTTACAACACAGTATGGGTTTTACTCAAGATCACTCATGACGGCGGCTGACACGAACTATGGGTTTTATTCCGGGTTGGCGGCCTCTGGAACCAGTCGTTATAACTTCTACGCAGCAGGCACCGCGCCAAACTACTTTGGCGGCAGTACAGTAATCAGCGTTACGGACGACACCAACGCTGCCCTGCGTGTAACCCAGCTTGGAACTGGTAACGCACTAGAGATTGAGGACAGCACAAACGTAGACTCCTCGCCGTTTATTGTTGATGCAACTGGAGTATTGGTTCAAGGAAAGACAACCTCTTCTTCAACTAAACTCAGCACCTCAAACGGCTCTCCGGCAAGCCAAATCCATGCAATAACGACTGCTGGTTCTTCGTTGGGCTTGTTTAACTATTCAACGAGTGCGGCTTTCCCGGGATGTTTTGTTTTCAACAAAAGCAAATCCGGTACAAATGGAACTCTAACTGCTGTCACAGATGGGGACAATTTAGGGATTGTCCAGTTTAATGGTGCAGACACAACTTCCCCATCTGCTTATGCGCCCGGAGCAACCATAGTTGCACAAGTAGACGGAACTGTTGCGGTTGATTCTGTTCCGTCTCAGATTTTGTTTAATACAACCCCATCTGGGGGAACTGCTGTACAGACAAGGCTGGCAATACGCGCAAGCGGGAACGTCGGGATTGGAGCTAATCCACAAAACGCTGCACAACTCCTCGACCTTCGCAGCACAAATACTGCCCTGACGTCGGATACCGCAAACAATACTTTGCGCTTCACCGACACAGATACTACGACCGCCGCAAACCAGCCAATAGGCAAGATTGAGTTTTACAACTCAGACG
>JACCDU011076188.1_pt1 | contig 25404 bp, 22 predicted proteins | sample 7446081 | NCBI WGS metagenome assembly JACCDU01 (sample SAMN15323447, study PRJNA562643) | freshwater metagenome | isolation source: river surface water | place: USA:Blue River Watershed | collected 2017-08-17
CCAAAGAAATTACTTGACCCGCGCTGACAGTGTCGCTGAATTCCTCAGAGATGGTCGAAACGCTAAGGCCAACCGCCTCAATTGCTGCAACTGCAACAGCTTTGTCCAAGCCAGCAACGACTGGAATTGGCCCGAGCGAAATTTTAACGTCAACCGCAGTGCCAACTTCTACTTCTGATTTGCCATCCAGGCTACTGGCAAAAATTTGACCTATCGTGGCGTTGTCGAACCAGGATGAAACTGCGCCTATCCGCAACTCGGCCTTGATCAGGGCAGCGGTGGCTTCGGCCACGTTGAGCCCGGTGATTTCTGGAGCAGCCACCATTCGTTTGCCTTCGGAAACGTAGAGTTTGATCACCCCGCCGAAGTGTAAGGCTCCGCTTGGCGGATCAGTCCGGGTAACAAGGCCTGCTGCCACCGAGTCACTGGTCTCGGTCATAACCTCAAATTCAGCACCGATAGCGCTCAGCGCAACTTCAGCTTGTTCCAGAGTGCGACTGGTTAGTTCGGGCACTGTTGCGAACCCGCCGGGGCCGCTGGAGAACCACCAGCCGGCACCAGAGCCGAGCAGGACAATCAGCACGGTCGCCAAAGCCAATCTAAGCCCGCGGCGCTTACGACCGAGCTTGACTAATCCTGAATCAGCTGCCGGCGTTAGCGAGTCCGCTGCTGCCAGCTCTGAATCCAGGACCTGCGTTTGACCCAGCTCAGAAAGCACAGCTGTTTCGTTTCCGGCCAGGTTTCCGGCGGCAAAAATTTGTGTGGCATCGGGGTCGATGGCGTCGATAGGCAAGACGGTGGTGGCGGAGTTTAGGTCTACTGGACGATCAGGGGTCAGTCTGATCGTTTGGTTCCCAGCCTTTAGCTCGGTTCTAGCCCGCTTGACCACTTCAAGTAATTCGCCGGCATCCACCGGGCGGTGGGCAGCTTCTCGCGCTGTAGCCCAAAGGACAATTTCGTCGACCAGCGGGCCAACCTTCGGATTCAGCGTCGAAGGTGCTGGAACCGAGAGGTGAGCGTGTTGATAGGCAATTTGAACCGCCTGTTCACCCTTGAAAGGCTGGCTGCCGGTGAGCATCTCAAAAAGGATGATTCCAGCGGCGTAAACATCGCTCCTGGCATCGGCTGTTCCCCGGGTGATAAGTTCCGGAGACAGGTATGCCACAGTGCCGACCAGTGATCCGGTTGATGTGGCGTTGTCGATGTCTCGGGCAAGGCCAAAATCGCCCAGTTTGATGCGCCCGTCATCAGCCAAGAAGATGTTTTCTGGCTTTAGGTCGCGGTGCAAAATTCCACCCCGATGAGCCGCGGCTAGGCCGGCTAGAACGGTCTCAAAAAGTTCGAGTGCCCGGGCTGGTTCGATGGCGCCAAAGTCGTTTATCGCATCGCGAAGGGTGATGCCTGCAACGAACTCCATGACCATGTAGGCAATTTCCCCGTCCTCGCCCTGATCGAAGACGTTGATGAGGTTGGGGTGTGAAAGGCGGGCAGCCATCCGGGCTTCACGAATGAATTTTTCACGAAACTCGAGGTCGTTGGCGAGATGCGGGTGAATAGCCTTGAGTGCAACTTTTCGCTGAAGTCGAAGATCCTCGGCAAGGTACACGGTGGCCATGCCTCCGCTTGCCACAATGCGCAAAACTTGGTAGCGGTCGCCAATCAGGCGCCCGATCAAATCTGCCATGGTAGGCCTCTCCGGGTTGTCTGCCGGTGTTCGGCAACTCTAAATATCATCCCACGGGCTGTGGGATTGCTGAACTTAGCTCAAGGTGTGGCAGTCTTGTCTTGTGAATGATGTTCTAGATAGTGTGACCAATTGGCTGACCGTTCCTGAAGCGGCTGAAGAACTAAATGTCCCGTTGGGCAGGGTTCGCCGCATGCTAGAAGAGCATCAGTTGATTGCTGCCAGACGGGACGGAGTCCTAAAGATTCCAGCTGAGGTTATCGTCGACGGCGAACCTCTGGCCAGCCTTCAGGGAACCATGATTGTTCTCCTGGACTGCGTCCTAACCGAGCAGGAGGCAGTCGAATGGCTTTACACCTTCGATGATTCCTTGCCAGGTACTCCGATGGAGTTTCTCTTGAAGGGTCACAAGTCGGCAGTTCGCCGACTTGCAATGCTGCTTGCCTAACTAGGCCTGGCGGTTAATTACCTTTAGAGCGAGTTCGCGGAGTTGATCCTTCGCGCGGGCATCGATGTCAAGGGTCTGCAGGGCATTCATGCTCTCTTCTGCAAGCTCCTCAATCATTCTTTCGCTCTTGGCCAAAGCACCAGATTCGGTGATGGTGCGCTGCAAGAATCCAATTTGCTCGCCGTCTAGGCTTCGGCTGGTCAAAAGCTCATCAAAAATTCGCCCAACTGACGGCGTCAAGGTTTCTCTGGTCAATCCGATAAGAACGGTTCGCTTTCCTTCGCGAAGGTCGTCTCCTGCGGGTTTGCCAGTGACGGCCGGGTCGCCAAAAACACCGAGAACATCGTCGCGCAACTGAAAAGCCATTCCAAGCGGAATGCCAAAGGCAGACAAGCCACGAAGCAGGCCCGATCCCGCGCCCGCAAAAGCGGCGCCGATCAGCAGCGGGGCTTCGATGCTGTACTTTGCGGTCTTGTAAAGCATCACTCGATTAGCGCGCCCCACAGACTCCGAAACCGGCCTGGTCATAGCCGCATTTTCTTCGAGGACGTCAAGGTACTGGCCGGCCATAACTTCAACGCGCATTTTGCTGAACTCATTGCGGCAAGCAGCCTGGATCTCATCAGATGGAGCGTTCAGCAGCGCAGTTCCAAAAATCTCGCTGCTCCAGCCGAGCATTAGGTCGCCAACGAGCACCGATCCGGCGACACCGAAGCGCTCGTGGCTTCCGGCCCAAGAAGAGTCGGCATGCAGCAGTTCAAAGCGTTTGTGCACCGCCGGCGCGCCGCGGCGTGTGTCAGATTGGTCTAGAAGGTCATCGTGAACCAGGGCTGCAGCGTGAAACATCTCTAGTGCTGCGGTGATGCCAACAATGGCCTCGGCTGACTTTTGGCGTTCGGCCTCGGTCTGCTGAAACCCAGATGTGCTGAGCGCGCCAACCCATGACCAGTAGGCAAATAGAGCCCTGAAACGCTTGCCGCCCTGAAGTAGGTCTTTTGTGTAGTCGACAAGAGGGGAGAGGTCTTCTGAGATCAGATCAAAATCTTGTCTCTGTGCTGCGCAGAATTCATCCAGGTGCTCTTGAATCAGGCTAAGTAATACTTTGGTTTCGCTCACGGGAATAGCCTAACGGCCACAAGGTGTTTAGACTTTTACCAGTGGGTTTACCACACACCAAAGGAGCATCTAATGGGTCTTTCCGAGCGTGAACAACGCCTTTTGGATGAGATGGAGCGCAGTCTCTACGCGACCGACGCCGACCTTGCCTCCAAACTGAGCCGGCCAGCAACATTTTCTCCACGAAGAATCATCGGCGGTCTAGCCGTCAGCGTTATCGGTATCTCATTACTGATAGTTGCCGTGATGCTCCAGTTTGCGCTGTTTGGTGTCGTCGGATTCTTGGTCATGCTTACCGGCCTAATCTTGGCAAGCTCAAATTCTGGTGGTGCAAAAGCTCCGTCAGGCTCTGGCTCAACCGGTAAATCAGCTCCAAAAGCCACCAAAAAAGAGTTCAACCGAAGCTTTTTTGAAGATCGCTGGGATAAACGCCAGGGCCAGTAACTAAATATCCAAAATCCACCCTTCGGGGTGGATTTTTTGGTTTAACTGGGCTTTTCCCTCCACTTGCTTAATCCCAGTAAATTACTGATACTTACAACACGCCGAACGCGAAATATCGCTGAATTTTCAGCAATTGTGGAGCAAAGTGGTGTAATGTGGAGTTAGTTAAGCATCGCGTCGATTTCGAAGGGGGAGCGCACATGTTGCTAGGTACGCACTCACCGAAACTCGACGAAAAAGGTCGCGTAATTCTTCCGGCAAAGTTCCGTGAAGAGTTGCAGGGGGGACTTGTAGTCACCCGCGGCCAAGAGAACTGCCTGTACGTATTCAGTGCAGCCGAGTTTGCCCAGGTTCATGAAAAGATCCGTCAGGCCCCGGTTACCAGCATTGAGGCTCGCAACTACCTGCGAGTTTTTCTATCAGGCGCATCAGATGAAGTTCCAGACAAGCAGGGTCGAGTAACTATCCCTGCTGCGCTGCGACAGTATGCGGGTCTTGAGAAGGACCTAGTAGTCATCGGTGTTGGTTCACGTGCTGAGATTTGGAATGCTGAAGCCTGGTCTGAGTACCTTGCCCAGCAGGAAACCGCATTCGCCAGTGTTGCTCAGGAGGTGATTCCAGGGCTTTTCTAGCCCAGGGTCACCATGTCAAAGCAAATTTCTGAACTTCACGAACCGGTACTTCTAGAGCGAGCAATTGAACTTCTCGGCCCTGCACTCGAAATTGAGGGTGCAGTTCTCGTGGATGGAACCCTTGGTCTTGGCGGGCACAGTGAGGCATTCCTAGAGCGTTTTCCTCAGCTGACCCTGGTGGGCATCGACCGCGACCCAAAGGCACTTGAGCTGGCTGGTCAGCGTCTAGCTCGATTCGGCAGCCGGGTCCACCTAGTCCACGCCGTCTATGACGAGATCCTTGAAGTTCTTGACGACCTTGATATTCCTGCCGTGCAGGGCATTTTGCTTGACCTCGGTGTTTCTTCGATGCAGCTTGACGAGCGCGACCGCGGATTTGCCTACTCGTATGAAGCTCCGCTGGACATGCGTATGAACTCGACTGAGGGTAAGACCGCCGCTGACGTTGTGAACGGCTATTCAGAATCAGAATTAGCCCGAATCTTCAAAGAGTATGGCGAAGAGCGTTACGCCAAGGCAGTCGCGAGAGAAATCATCGCGGTTCGCAAGGTAAAGAATTTCACCACCAGTACCGAACTGGCCGGTTTGATTGCAAAGGTTATCCCGTTCATTCCGGGTAAGAGTTCTGGGCACCCTGCCAAGCGGGTGTTCCAGGCCCTACGTATCGAGGTCAATGGCGAGCTCGAAGTTCTAGAACGAACAATTCCAGCAGCTCTGGATGCTCTAGCAGTCGGTGGCCGCATCGTCGTTATGTCTTACCACTCGCTTGAGGACCGCATCACCAAGCAGGCTTTGGTTGCCGCGGCCAACTCTTCGGCCCCGATTGAACTGCCGATTGAGCTTCCTGAACATGCTCCAACCGTGCGTCTTTTGGTCAAAGGCGCCGAAGCAGCAACCGCCCAAGAAATTACTAGAAACCCAAGAGCAGCATCGGTCAGACTCCGTGCAGCAGAAAAGATCCGGAGCGCCGCATGAGCACCCTTCGCCTAACCAAAGCGCCAGCACAGACTCGCGTACGCACTCAGCAGCTGAAGGCAGCACCAATCCAGTGGCAGAACTCCCGTCCGGGCATGGTCGTAGTGGCAACCATCACTATCGGTGCACTTGCGATTGCGCTGCTAAATCTGCTCCTGCACATCATGACCTCAAACGCCGTTTACGAATTGGCTGCTCTACAGCAGGAGCGCAAAGAACTAACTACCACCACTCAGATTTTGGGTGAAGAGGTTGACTCTCTGTCTTCTCAGCAGAACCTTTCAAACTCAGCGCAAAAGCTAGGCATGATTGCCAACGCCAACCCAGTTTTTCTTCGTCTATCAGACCAGAAAGTATTGGGTAAGCCGCAGGAAGCTTTGAACACTGCGGGTCGCATTTCAAAGAACCTAATCGCCAACGCCGCTCTGACCGAGGTTTCAACTAACCTCACTGCGAGCGTGGCTTCAGCTGAGGCTGCTTCTGCCACCGGTGTCGGTGCTGCAAAAAGTTCTACAAAGCCGGTAGTTTCAAATGGTGATGCAATTCCGGCTTCACCAACCCACTAGATAGGCAGGACGGCAGATGGTTTATCTGACGCCTGGGAACCCTAACAAACGACTCAAGAAAGTCGTTGCCTTTGTTCTAGGGCTTGCGGTGGTTTTTGGAGTTCGGTTGGTTGATCTTCAAATCATCGAAGCAGACGCAATCAACGCAAAGTCTTACGAAAAGCGCGCGGTTACTCGAGTCATTCCGGCATTGCGCGGTTCGATTCTGGATGCCAACGGTGAGGTTTTAGCGCGAACTGTGTTCCGCTATGACATCAACGTTGCCCCAAGCAAGGTTGCGCCGGTTAGTCGCACCGTTGATGGCAAGTCCGTTGAAGTATCTGTCGATGAAATCGCCGGCGAGATTGGCATCATTCTTCAAATGGACAAAGCCGAGGTTCTCACCAAGATCTCTGGCGTTGGTGAATACGCTCAGGTAAAAAAACGTGTTGATGCAGAGATGTATCGCAAAATTCGAGACTTAGACATCCCTTGGATGTACTACGACCCAATTCCGGATCGCCTATATCCAAATGGCGCTGTCGCCGGCAACATCCTTGGTTTCCTTGACTCTGAGGGCATCGGTGTAGAGGGCGTCGAGGCGATGTATGAGAAGTGTTTGGCTGGCCAAGATGGCAGTGAGACCTTCGAAAAGGGCGTTGACGGCATCAAGATTCCATCGAGTGCCGTAATTACCAAAGAGGCTGTTCCAGGGCGCGACATCAAGATCACAATCAATGCCGACCTTCAGTATTTTGCTCAGCAGGTCATGGCTGACACGGTCAGAAACACCAATGCCGACTGGGGAACAGCGATTGTGATCGAGGCCAAGACCGGTCGAATCCTTGCCGCAGCTGAGGCACCTAGTGTTGACCCGAATGCGCCTGAAAAGAGCGATGCTGAGGACCGCGGATCACGAATTTTCCGAACCGCATTTGAGCCGGGTTCAACCTTGAAGACGATTACCGCGGCTACCGTGGTCGACACCGGTGCCGGTAACGCCGAAACCCAAACCGTTGTTCCTTACGCATTCACGTTGCCAAAAACCGGTTACGTTGTTACCGATTCGCACTCTCACCCAGATGAAAAGCTCACTTTGACTGGAATTCTGCGGGATTCTTCCAACACGGGAATCATCAAAATCGGTGCATCGGTGGACTACAAGACCCGCTATGAATACCTCGAGAAATTTGGCTTGGGCAAGAAAACCTCGATCAACTTCCCTGGTGAGGGTTCTGGCTTGCTAAACGCGGTTGAGGACTGGGACGGCATCAAGCAGTATGTTTCGATGTTTGGCCAGGGTATTTCGGTCACACCTATCCAGTCAGCGATGATGTACCAAGCCATCGCCAACCAGGGTGTTCGATTAAACCCAATCTTGGTTGAGGGCTGTGAGGATGACGGCGGAAACATTCCAACGGCAGAGGTAAAACCAGGTGTCAAGGTAATCTCGCCGGAGGCTGCCAAAGAAACCATGCTGATGATGGAGAAAGTAGTCGAGCATGGTCCGATCGGGCACTACGGATACGTGCCGGGCTACCGTCTAGGCGCCAAGACAGGTACTGCGGAAATTCGCGATGAGGCAACCGGTCGATACGGCAATCTATATGCGGTGTCTTACATCGGGGCCGGTCCGGTTGAGGACCCTGAGTATGTCGTTGCTGTGACTGCATTCAAGACCCGAACTATTCGAAACTCACTTGCCGTAGCGACACCGTTCAAGCGAATTATGCAGCAGGTTTTGCGGACATACCGAGTACCGCCTTCAACCACGAAATCTCCGAATATTGCTGAAGAATGGTAGCGATGAGTACCCAAGAGCAAATTCCTCCGATTCTTCGCCCTGACCACGTTGCACCGGTCAGTTTGTCAGCGTTCGCCGAGCGTTTTGGCCTTGCCGCGCCGCAGCGCGAGGTTGAGGTGACCGGCATCAGCATGAACACCGGCGACTTGCGCGCGGGAGACCTTTTTGTTGCCATGCCTGGTAAAAAAACCCACGGGGCCAAGTTCATTGCAAAGGCTATTGAGCTTGGCGCTATCGCAGTTGTCACAGATGCCGCTGGGGTTGCCGAAGTTGGTTCCATTGATGTTCCGTTGCTAATTCAAGAAAATCCACGCGCCCACCTCGGTGAAATGGCAGCTTATGTCTACGGAAATGTTCCAGGCAACATGCCGCTGTTGTTCGCGACAACCGGAACCAATGGCAAAACCTCGACTAGCTACCTACTCGAGGGAATCTTGCGCCAGCTGGGTGAGACTACCGGCCTAACTTCCACCGCCGAACGGCACATTGCGGGTGAGGTAATTGTTTCGCGTCTCACCACCCCAGAGTCACCTGAAATGCAGGCGCTGATCGCGAGAATGCGCGAAAAGGGTGTTACTGCTGTTGCCGTCGAAGTTTCTGCGCAGGCCCTCTCACAGTTGAGAGTTGATGGTCTCCACTTTGACGTTGTTGGTTTCACAAACTTGAGTCACGACCACCTAGATGACTATGCGGACATGGATGAGTACCTAGCGGCAAAATTGCCGTTGTTCTCTGCGCAGCGCGCCAAGCGCGGCGTGGTTTGCCTAGACACCAAATACGGCCGTGAAGTTGTCAGAAAGAGTGAAATACCGGTGGTGACCATCACCAGCGAGATGGGTGTGGATGCTGACTGGCACGTTGCCATCACTGCTGAGACGCCGAAATACACTTCCTTCGTTTTGGCTGGCCCAGATGGCATAAATATCCGCTCGCGAATTCCAATTCTTGGTGCCCACATGGCGGCCAATGCCGGTCTGGCGATTGCCATGTTGGTTGAGGCTGGCTTTGACGCCGCTCGAATCGCAAAGGCAATTGCCGGTGGCATTGATGCCTACCTTCCAGGCCGCACTGAGCGAGTAACCGGCGAATCTGGCCCAGACGTATATGTGGATTTTGGTCACAGCCCAGATGCATTTTTGAACACACTCGCGGCTGTTCGTAAAGTGACGCCGGGGCGAGTGTTTATGGTGTTTGGTGCTGACGGGGATCGCGATGCATCCAAGCGGCCAGCCATGGCCAAAGTCGCTGCCGAAGGTTGCGATGTTTTGGTCGTAACGGATCACCACCCGCGTTTTGAAGATCCAGCATCGATTCGCAAAACCCTAGTGGAAAATGCGCTGGCGGCTCGACCGGAGCTTGAGATTTACGAAGTGAGCCCTCCTGAAGCAGCTATTCGAAAGGCTGTAGCACTCGCTCAGCCAGGTGACGCGATTCTGTGGGCTGGTCCTGGCCACCAGGATTATCGTGACATCAGGGGAGTAAGAACTCCATACTCGGCAAGAGCTGAAGCCCGGGCAGCACTCAAGGAATCAGGTTGGTCATGATTAATCTGACCCTGCGAGAAGTCGCCGGTGCTATTGGTGCCCTAATCCAGGCCAATGATTCAGCTACGTCCGCGGACACAGTGGTTTCTGGTTCGGTAGAAACCGATTCACGCCTGGTGGGTGCCGGGAGCCTATTTTTTGCCAAACCGGGTGAAGTTACTGACGGGCACCTGTTCATCGGTGCTGCAGCTGAAAAGGGCGCAGTGGCTGCCGTCGTTGATCATTTTGTTGCAGAGGCTTCAGACACCCCGCAGTTGATTGTTACTGATGTGGTGGCTGCTCTTGGCCAACTGGCGGCCTTTGTGCTGGCCAAGGTGCGCCAAGAATCCGATCTCAAAGTAATTGGCATTACCGGTTCGAACGGTAAAACCACTACCAAAAACATGCTCCGGGCTATTTTGCAGACCCAGGGCCCGACCATTGCCCCGATTGAATCTTTCAATAATGAGGTTGGCGCACCCATTTCGATTCTGAAGGTCGATGCCGAAACCAAGTATTTGGTTGTTGAACTGGGTGCCGGCGGGCCAGGCAGCATTGCCTATCTGACCGACATCACAAAACCAGACATCGCCGTGGTCCTGAAAGTTGGATTGGCCCACGTTGGTGAGTTTGGTGGCATTGAAGGCACTGCCAAAATCAAGGGCGAGTTGCCTGCGCGCCTGACGGCCGATGATTTGCTGATTCTAAATTCTGATGACGGCTATGTGCGTGACATGCCATCTGAAGCAAAGCGTTTGTCTTTCGGAACTGCAGGAGATGCCGATTACCGAGCAACCGGCCAGGCGTTGACCATCGACGGCACCGAGTTTGAATTGCACTGGCCAAATGCCGAATTGAGCAAAGTAAAGCTTCAGATTCTTGGCGAGCACCATGTCATGAATGCTCTGGCTTCAGCTGCAGTGGCTGATCAGCTTGGTGTTCCTAGGGCTCAAATTATCGGAGCTCTTGAGGCTATGCCGCTTGCCGAGCGCTGGCGCATGGAGGTTAGGCATCGAGCCGATGGGGTAACCGTAATCAACGATGCCTACAACGCGAGCCCGGATTCAATGAAGGCTGCCTTGCAGACCCTCGCCCAATTGGGCCGCTCCGGTCGCCGCACGATTGCCATTCTCGGCGAAATGGCCGAACTTGGCACAGCTTCAAGAGAGCAGCACGATGCAATCGGTCGAATCGTGGTTCGACTCAACATCGATCAGCTGATCGTTGTGGGTGCCCCGGCGAAACTGATTCACATGGGTGCTGAACAAGAAGGTTCGTGGGCCGGCGAGTCAAAATACTTCGAGTCAATTGACGAGGCTTTGGCCCATGTTCGTGGAATGCTTGTGGCTGGCGATATTGTGCTGGTCAAGTCATCCAAATCTGCCAACCTAAGACACCTGGGGGACGATTTGATGGAGGTTAGTTCGTGAGAGCGATCTTGCTTGCCGGTGGCGTTGCCATGGCGTTTACCCTTTTGGCCACACCGGGATTTATTTGGTTGTTCCGCAAGCTCAAGTGGGGTCAATTTATTCGTGAGGATGGCCCACAGGCACACCACACTAAGCACGGCACCCCAACCATGGGCGGCGTTGTCATCATCGTTGCGGCTGTACTCGGCTACTTTGTAGGAAAACTCTTCAACTTTGAAACACCAACCATTTCAGCCCTCTTGGTGCTGTTGATGCTAGTGGGCTTGGGTCTGGTTGGCTTTATCGATGACTTCATCAAGACTCATAAGCAACGCAGCCTAGGTCTTACCGGTTGGGCAAAAATTGCACTTCAGGGTGTTGTTGCAACAGTCTTCGCGGTGCTAGCGCTGCAGTTTCCAAATGAAAGCGGATTGACGCCAGCTTCAACGCAAATCTCAATGGTTCGGGACACCGGCCTAGACCTAATGATGTTTGGGTCGGTAATCGGCGTCATCCTGTTTATTCTTTGGATTTACATCCTGGTTGCTAGCGCATCGAATGGCGTGAACATCGCTGATGGTCTAGATGGTCTCGCTACCGGCTCAACGATCATGGCTATCGGTGCCTACACGGTAATTGGATTCTGGCAGTTCAACCAGTCCTGTGGCCAGGTCGTCGAGAACATTGCCTCCTGCTACAACGTGCGCGACCCGCTTGATTTAGCAGTCGTGGCGTCTGCCATCGTGGGTGCACTCACCGGTTTCCTCTGGTGGAACACTTCTCCGGCTCAGATTTTTATGGGTGACACGGGGTCCTTGGGCTTGGGTGGCGCACTCGCTGCGCTGGCAATTCTCTCGCGCACTGAACTCCTACTTTTGCTTATCGGTGGAATTTTTGTAATCGTCACCGGCTCGGTAGTCGTACAACGCGTCTTCTTCAAGATAACCAAGTGGAAGACCGGCACGGGTAGGCGAGTATTCCTGATGAGTCCGTTGCATCACCACTTCGAACTCAAGGGCTGGGCTCAGGTTACCGTTGTGGTCAGATTCTGGATCATCGCTGGTCTTTGTGTGCTTGGTGGCATCGGACTCTTTTACCTCGAGTGGATTTACGGCTAGACATGAATGAATTAGAAAATCTCAACAGTTGGCATGCCGATTGGCGAGGGCTTCGGGTTGTGGTTTTTGGTCTCGGTGTCACCGGTTTTTCGGTAGCTGACACCCTTGCCGAATTGGGTTGTCAGGTTTTGGTTGTGGCCGAAAAAGCTGATCCAGAGCTGGTCGATATTCTCGATGTAATTGGTGTTACTCACATCACCGGTGAAGCCGCCAAAGGGCTTCCACAACAGGTCATTGATTTCAGACCTCAATTAGTTGTTACTTCGCCTGGCGTTCGCCCAGAACATGACCTCCTCGGTTGGTCGGCCGAGCAAAGCATTCCTATTTGGGTAGACATTGATCTTGCATGGCGTGTGCGCGATAAAACCACACGTGTGGCCGATTGGTTAGTGGTCACTGGCACCAACGGTAAAACCACCACCGTCCAGATGGTCGAAGCGATGCTAAACCGGGGTGGAAAAAAGGCGATTGCCTGCGGAAATATCGGAACACCGATCCTCGATGCCATCCGTGACCCAGAGGGCTTTGACGCTCTCATCGTTGAATTATCGAGTTTTCAATTGCACTACTTGGGCGAAATCCACCCGTATTCAAGTGCCGTTCTGAACTTGGCTGACGATCACCTCGACTGGCACGGCTCATTCGAGGCCTATCGAGATGCCAAGGCCAAGGTTTACGAGAACACTGCGGTTGCTTGTGTTTACAACACAGCCGACTTGGCTACTGAAAAAATGGTAGAAAACGCTGATGTTCACGAGGGCGCCCGAGCAATTGGTTTCACGACAGGAACACCGGGACGCAGTCAGGTTGGGTTTGTCGAAGAAATCCTGTGTGACCGCGCTTTCCTTGATGACCGAGCCAATTCTGCCCTCGAAATTGCCACGCTGGACGACCTGTCGAAAATCGGTGTGCTAACCCCACACCTGATGGCAAATGCGGCTGCCGCTGTGGCCATGGCGCGTTCTTACGGAATAGATCCTGCAGATGTAAGAGCGGCGCTACTCGACTTTCGTCTTGACGCCCACCGCATCGAACTAGTTGCCGAACAGGGTGGCATTCGCTGGATCGATGATTCCAAGGCCACAAACCCGCACGCAGCTGCTGCTTCATTGAACTCATTCGAGAAGGTCATCTGGGTAGTGGGTGGCTTGCTCAAGGGTGTTGACCTAAACGATTTGGTCAAGAAATTTGCGGACCGGTTGAGCGCTGCCATTGTGATTGGTGTTGACCGCTCGCACGTCATTGAGGTGCTGTCGGCCCAGATTCCAGACCTGCCGGTGGTTGAAATTAGCGCTGCAGACAACACCGATGTAATGCCGCAGGTTGTTGAGGCTGCAAGCAAATACACCGAAGCCGGTTCGGTGGTGCTGCTGGCCCCAGCGGCGGCATCGATGGACCAGTTCAAAGACTATGCCGACCGCGGAAATCAATTCGCCGAAGCTGTACGAGCGCACTTGGAGACAGCATGAAGAAATCTCAGGTGAAGCCGGCCAGGCGTCCTTCTGCCAGCCAGGTTTCGACTGCAACTCCGAGCCTTGCCTCTCTCGCATCTCGCTGGTTCGACAAAGTCTTCCGAGCCCAGTCGATTCACTTTTACCGTCTGCTCGGAGTCACGCTTTTTCTAGTTACCTTCGGCGTCGTCATGGTGCTCTCGGCATCATCTATCGACTCGCTGGTAGCCAACAATAATTCGTTCAGCGTTTTTGGTAAGCAGACGTTCTTCGCGGTGGTCGGATTGGGAGTAATGGCGCTGGTGTCACTGATGTCGACCAGCTTCATTCGGTCTAAGGCAAAAGTGCTCCTAGTCGGAGCGATGCTCTTGCAGGTTGCGGTTATCTTCATCGGTAAAGACATCAACGGAAACCGAAACTGGCTCGACTTTGGATTGTTCGCGATCCAGCCATCTGAGTTTTTGAAAATCGCGGTCATTCTCTTTGTGGCAAGCTACCTGGCTCAACAGTCTGATTACTTGCATGACCGAGCAGTTTGGGTGCGAGCCCTCGTGATTTCTGGCGCAGCGGCTGGCCTGGTGATGTTGGGGCGAGACCTCGGCACCGTGATCATCATGGGTATCACCTTCGTAGGAATGCTCATTTTGGCGGGAATGCCACAAAAACTAATCAACCTTGTAGTTGTAGTTCTGGCTGTGGCCCTGCCACTGGCGATTATGAGCAGCGGTTCCCGAATGGGTCGAATCACAGCTTGGATGAACCCAAATGCTCCGGACCCATTTGAATACAACTGGCAGTCGGAACACGGCATGTGGGCATTGGCAGCCGGGCGAATTTTTGGTGCGGGTTTGGGCGAATCCAAAATGAAGTGGAGTTGGATTCCTGAAGTTGAAAACGACTTCATTTTTGCCGTAATCGGTGAGGAACTCGGCCTAATCGGTGCCCTGGTCGTGATTATTCTGTTTGTCTTCCTGGCGTTTGCGTTCCTCAGAATCATGCAGCGAACTCAAGATGATTTCAGTCGCATCGTGGTCTCCGCAGTAATGCTTTGGATTGTTTTCCAGGCTCTGGTAAACATCGCGGTAGTGCTTAGGTTGCTTCCGGTACTTGGTGTTCCGCTGCCATTGATTTCTGCCGGTGGATCCTCGTTGGTGGCAAACCTCGGTGCAATCGGTGTGGTTTTGGCAATTGAGCGAGAGAATCATGCCAATCCGTACCAGGAACGTCGCAAGCCGGGGCGTCGCCGATGACCAATTTTTTGCTGGCTGGCGGTGGCACTGCTGGGCATGTGAATCCGCTACTTGCTCTGGCTGATCAAATCAAATCTGATTCGCCGACTGACCAGGTGTGGGCGCTTGGCACCAAAGAGGGGCTGGAAAGCACTCTGGTGCCGGCACGCGGCTACGAATTGCTGACCATTGCTCGGCTGCCTTTTCCGCGCCGACTTGGCAGTTACGCCTTTGGGTTTGTGCCTAAGCTTTTGCGGGCCATCAAGCAGGTTGAAAACATCATCACCGATAAAAAGATTGATGTTGTAGTTGGTTTTGGTGGCTATGCCAGTGCGCCGGCGTATTTGGCTGCCAGACGCCTGGGTGTTCCGGTTGTGGTGCACGAGGCCAACGCACTGCCAGGTTGGGCAAATAAATTGGGCGCAAAGCGTGCCGCTGCCGTGGGTGTGGTGTTTAAATCGACCCCGATCAAGGGTGCGGTCACGGTGGGTATGCCGCTACGCCGTGAAATTGAGGCCATCGCCGAATTTCGAGACAAGCGTGCTGCCCGCGAGCACTTTGGTTTAGATCCGGATTCGGTCACAATTTTGGTGACCGGTGGGTCTCTCGGGGCTAAGCGCATTAACGAAACTCTCGACCAGTCACGTCATCTGCTCGCCGCAGCTGGCATTCAGGTGCTGCACATCGTTGGCGGCAAATCTGACCTCGATGAAGTCAGCGAAGCGGGTTACGTGCGATTGAAATATTGCGACCGGATGGACCTAGCCATCTCGGCAAGTGACTTTGCGATTTCACGCGCAGGTGCCTCCACAGTCAGCGAATTTATGGCGGTTGGTTTGCCGGCCGCGTACATCCCGTACCCGGTTGGCAACGGAGAGCAGCGCTTCAACGTTGAGGGTCTCGTTGCCGCAGGTGGTTCAGTGCTGGTTGAAGACGCGCAGTTCACTCCGGAATACGTTGCCAGCGAGGTTATCCCGATGGTTTCTAATACCAAGCTATTGAGAGCCATGGCCGAAAAGGCCAAGGCTTTTGGTATTGCAGATGGCTCATCCAGGTTGCTATCGCTCATTCGCGGTGTTTTGTAAGCCAATTTTCAGGCCTCGAGCCTAGTCTTGTAGACGAGTGTTAGGAACCGCATGATCAAGCCCGATTTTTCACAGCCTGTACCCGAAGACCTTGGAGTGGTTCACTTCATCGGTATCGGTGGTTCGGGTATGAGTGGCATCGCCCGAATTCTGTTGGGCATGGGCCACCGAGTCACGGGCAGCGATTTGCGCGATACAGCGACTGTAGCCACACTGCGTGAACTCGGCGCCGAGATAACCATTGGGCATGATGCGGCGAACTTGGGCAACCCAGACACGGTGGTTGTGACTTCTGCGCTTTGGCCGACCAATCCTGAGTACGTCCTGGCCAAGGAGCGGGGAATCCCAGTGATTCACCGTTCGCAGGCTCTCGCCTACCTAACCACCAAGCGCGATGTAATTGCCGTTGCCGGTGCCCACGGTAAAACCACCAGTACCGGAATGATTATCACGGCGCTTTTGGGCTTGGGTGAAGACCCGAGCTTTGTGAATGGAGGCGTTATTGCCTCGCTAAATGCATCCTCGGCCAGCGGTACCGGAAACCTGTTCGTTCTCGAAGCCGATGAATCGGACGGTTCATTTTTGCTTTACAACACGGCCGCTGCCTTGATCACCAACGTGGATGCCGATCACCTCGATCACTATGGCACCGAAGAAGCGTTTGAGGCCGAATTCGCAAGGTTTGCCAGCGGCGCTCGAGATTTTGTTGCCATTAGCTCTGACGACCCTGGAGCGGTGCGAGTCACTCGGTTGATCAAGGACAAGCGAGTGCTGACTTTCGGTCGGGCTGATGACGCAAATTTCCGATTGTTCGATGTCGATGCCAGTGGCGCTCGGGTCTCGTTCAGTGTTGAACACAGTGGCAAAATTTACTCGGCTACGTTGCGGGTGCCTGGCGAGCACAACGCCATAAATGCAACCGGCGCGTTGGCAGTTTTGGTTGGCCTTGGTTTTGACGCAGAAAAGAGCCTGGCTCAGATTGCCGAGTTTGGTGGAACTGATCGTCGCTTCCAACTGCACGGCCAGGTTCGCGGTGTATCTGTTTATGACGACTACGCACACCACCCAACCGAGTCAGCTGCCGCCATCAAAGCGGCCAAGGCTGTTCTTGGCAACCAGGGTCGACTCATCACGGTGTTTCAGCCTCACCTTTACAGCCGGACGCGCCTGATGGCACAGGAGTTTGCTGACGCCCTTTCGCTTAGCGACGAAGTAATTGTTCTCGACATCTATGCGGCGCGAGAAGATCCAGAGCCGGGCGTGACGGGCGCACTGGTATCAGACCGTTTCGCCGATAAAAATAAGGTTCACTACGTGCCTGAGTGGGATGACGTTCCAGCCGTGGCGGCTTCGATTGCCAAAGACGGTGACTTCATCATGACCATGGGTTGCGGTGACATTTACCGGATGTGCCCAGAGCTGTTGGAAGAGTTAAAGAAGTAGTTTCGTGAAGCGCCCCCAAGCACGTTCCGGCAATCCGAAGGCAAGGCCAACGGGGTTGCCGAGCGCACCGGCGAGGGCAGATTCTGCGTCAAAGGCAGCCAAGCCAACCAAAGCACTAAAGGTTGCCAAGTCGACCAAAACATCAAGGCCGACGAAGGCTATCGAACGTCGCGAAACTAAACGCCTCAACTTGGTGCGCAAGTCTTCGTCTAAGCGGGGGCTAAGCGCCAAACTCTCTGCCGAAGCAAAACGATTCACCGCTTACTCGCGTCGTCGTCGTGCCATCACCATCACCGTTGTGTCTGCGTTTTCATCGTTGTTGCTTATTGTTTTGGCGACCGTGGTCACACCCGTTCTTGCGGTTGAAAAAATCACTGTCTCTGGTACCGATCGAATCAAGGAAGAGTCGGTTCAAAAGGCCCTCAAGAGTCAGATTGGCAAGCCACTTCCGACGGTTAATTCAGCTGAGATTGCCAGCCTGCTTGAGAAGTTTCCCCTGATTGAGAGTTTCGCGATTGTGAGCCTTCCTCCTCACGGTCTAAAAATTCAAATCACCGAGCGTCAACCGATTGTGATCATTGAATCTGGGGGAGTGAAGTACCTCTACGACCCGGCTGGAGTTCGTGTTGGTAAGGCTACGAGTAAAGACAAGTACCCCGAAATGGCCATCGCTGGACTTCCGGAAAACAGTAAAAACTTTGCGGCGGCAATTGACGTGCTGATGGCGCTCCCAGCCAGCCTGCTCGAGCGGTTGGCGTCGATTGATGCCAAGTCAAAAGACGACGTCACCATGCGGTTGCGTGGGTATTCCGGGCAGCGAATTATTTGGGGCGATGGCTCCAACTCGGTGCTGAAATCTAAGGTGCTAGCTGCCCTAATCAAGAACCAAAAGAAGAACGACATGGTCACCTTTGACGTGTCTTCACCGAACGCACCGGCAGTGCGTTACGGAAACTTTTAGACACGCCTACGAAGTTCCGACAATCTCCTTCGCTTACGGCTTACTTTCTTGGCGCAATGCATTAAATCAGTAAAACCGTAAGCCTCATGTAGAGGTTGAGGGTTTGGGGTTGAAGCATAAAAAGCGGAAGCAGAGGATTATCGTGGGTCTAAATCAGAACTACCTAGCAGTTATCAAGGTTGTTGGCGTCGGCGGCGGCGGTGTAAACGCACTAAACCGCATGATTGATGCTGGCCTTCGTGGTGTTGAGTTCGTAGCCATTAACACCGATGCCCAAGCGCTTTTGATGAGTGAGGCACACGTCAAGCTCGACATAGGTCGCGAACTAACTCGCGGTCTAGGTGCTGGTGCTGACCCAGAGATCGGCCGTCGTGCGGCCGAGGACCACGCCGATGAAATCGAAGCCGCACTTAAGGGCGCCGACATGGTTTTCGTCACTGCCGGTGAAGGCGGTGGTACCGGAACCGGTGCTGCTCCAGTGGTTGCCCGCATTGCAAAGTCTCTTGAAGCTCTTACCGTGGGTGTTGTTACCCGTCCATTTGGTTTTGAAGGAAAGCGTCGTGCCCAGCAGGCCGACCAGGGCATTGACGTGCTCCGCGGTGAGGTTGACACCCTAATTGTTGTTCCAAACCAGCGTCTGCTCGAACTTGTCAACAAGACTGTTTCGGTAGTCGAGGCATTTGCCACCGCCGATGACGTTCTTCGTGCTGGTGTTCAGGGCATCACCGACCTAATCACCACTCCGGGTTTGATTAACCTCGACTTCGCCGACGTTAAATCGGTGATGAAGGGCGCTGGTTCAGCGCTGATGGGTATTGGTACCGCTAAGGGTGAGGACCGCGCTGTTCGTGCGGCCGAGCTAGCTGTATCTAGCCCGCTGCTAGAGGCCAGCATCGATGGCGCACACGGCGTATTGCTTTTGGTTCAGGGAGCATCAGACCTTGGTCTTCACGAGATCGATGAGGCCGCTCGACTGGTCCAAGAGGCCGTGAGCCCTGAAGCGAACATCATTTACGGTACGACCATCGATGACACTCTCGGAGATGAAGTCCGCATTACTGTTATCGCGGCTGGTTTTGATGGCGGCACCCCGCAGGTGCGCAAGGTTGAGCGCAAGCCTTACTCTGCCGCTCCTGCTGCGGCAGCCGGTGGCTGGTTTGCATCAAACCCTGCACCGGCAACCGAGGCCATTTCAGTTGTTCCTCAAGACGCCGAGGTCGACGCAGTCGAAGCCACTCCGGTTGCTGCCTCAGCGGAAGCTCGCTCTGAAGAATCAACCAGCGTGGCTCAGCCGCAGTCAAATGACGGAACTTGGGGCGACGACCTAGACATTCCTGAGTTCCTGCGCTAAAAATTGAGCGAGTTGGGCGCCTCACTTCGTGATCGCTACTTAGGTGTAGTGTCGCGGATTGAGTCTGCCGCTTTGTCTGCAGGCAGGGATCCGAGCGAAGTCGAATTGGTGGTAATTTCCAAAAACCATCCGGCTTCTATGGTGGTTGATTTGGCTGCGATGGGCGCCAGAAATTTTGGTGAGAATCGCGATCAAGAGGCAAGGCCAAAATCCGAAGAGGTTTCAGCCGCAGGCGTTGAGGGCATAACCTGGCATTTTGTCGGGCAATTGCAGAGCAACAAGGCAAAGTCGGCGCTTTCCTATGCCAAAGTACTGCATTCACTTGACCGTGACTCACTGCTTACAGCAGTTGCCAAGGCTGCCATCGAATTGCCCGAGCCGGTGCAGGTATTCATGCAGTTGAACCTAACCGATGACCCTGGGCGCGGGGGAATTCAGCCTGCGAGCCTTGAAGAATTTGCCAACCGGGTCCTATCCTCTCCAAATCTTGTGCTGCTGGGAGTCATGGGTGTCGCGGCTTTGAATCGACCACCGGCCCAGGATTTTGAGACCATTCTTTGGGCATCCCAAAAGCTTCAGACTATTGATCCGTCAGCGAAATTTATTTCAGCTGGAATGTCGGAGGATTTTGAAGAAGCGATTGCCTTTGGCGCGACACACGTTCGGGTTGGCAGCGCCATTACCGGAAAAAGGCAGTACTAGCCATATTCTGGAGTAGAAGTAATCCGCAGGAGGGTAATTATGGCTGGTCTAATTTCACAGGTTTCAGGATGGCTTGGTCTTGCTGACGAGACCGAGGCTCTTCCAGCGCGTCCGGCAGCAGTTCCTGCCGGCGAACAGCGTCAGGTAGCACGTGTTACCCCGATGCGCCCACGTCGTGGAAACACCGACGTCAACGAGATTTTCACCATGGAGCCACGCTCTTACTCAGAGGCTCCTGAGGTTGCCGAGAACTACCGTGTCGGTATTCCAGTAATCGTAAACATGAGCAACATGTCTGAGGCTGACTCAAAGCGCATGCTCGACTTCATGCTCGGTCTAAAAGAAGGCCTAGAGGGGCACCTTAAGCGTGTAACTCCAAAGGTTTTCCTGCTTACCCCAAACCACGTTGCTGTTAATGACGAAGAACAGGGTCAGGCCGAAACCGGCGACGACCTAATCGTTCGTCCTTAGTTTTAGATCGTTTAGGTTCGAGAAATGGGTCTGCTGTCAGTCATTCTTTGGTGGCTGCTGCAGATCCTTTTTCTTGCCCTTTTGGGTCGTTTGGCCGTAGACCTGGTCAGATCAGTAAACCCAAGTTGGCGACCAAAGGGCATGGTCTTGGTCCTGCTCGAAATCATTATGACTATTACCGACGTGCCGCTTAACTTCGTTCGTCGATTCATCCCACCAATTCGAATGGGCGCCATTGCCTTCGACTTAGGTTGGACGCTTTTGGTGATGGTCATTTTCTTTGCCCAGCGACTGGTTCTGGCAATCGCCTAATAAACCACCGCTCCGCCACTTTTTGCGGATCTCGGTTGTACCCAACCACAGTCTCTCTAAGGTAATCTTTTCTTTTATCGAGCCGTTTTCCCCAGCCGGTCGTTTAGCAAATAAAGAGGTGCGCGATGCCATTGACTCCCGAAGATGTAGTCAATAAGAGATTTCAGCCGACCAAATTCCGCGAAGGCTATGACCAGGATGAAGTCGATGATTTCCTGGACGAAATCGTCGTTGAGCTCCGACGCGTAAACCAAGAAAACGAAGACCTACGGCAGCGTCTGTTGGCATCTGAGGCCCGTATCACTGAACTTCAGCGTAGCGGCGCCGGACTGGCCGACCAGCTTAATGCTCCGACTGCTGAGGCCGCTTTGACTCCGGTCTACAGCCCTGCAGCCCCAAGTGCCTTCCCAGAGGCAACTCAGGACCCATCGACTCTAGACACCAACAACACCAACAACCTCCTTCAGCTGGCGAGAAAGCTACACGAGGAGCACGTCCGTGAGGGTCTAGCCAAGCGCGACGCGCTGATTGCCGAGGGTCACGCGACCGCCGCTCGTGTTGTTCGCGAGGCCGAAGCCCAGCAGCGTGCTGACATGAGCCGCCTCGAACAGGACAAAGCGCTTATCGAGCACCGCATTCAAGAGCTTCGAAGCTTTGAACGCGAGTACCGCATCAAGCTGAAGACCTACATCGAGGCCCAGCTTGCCGATCTAGATGACTCAGATGTTGCGCCTGAGGACCGACCAGTTACCTCGCCGGCTCTTGGCTACAACTTTGAGACAGCGCCGGCGCCAGCGGCAGCTGCAGAAAACATTTTCCGACCAGAGCCATACGGATTCCAGGCCTTCGGGAACGAACAGATCAACAACGAAAACAACTACTAGTCTGTGACTGTTAAAAAAGCGGCATTGGTCCGCCAGGTTTGGTTTTTGGGTACGGCATGGCTGGTTATCGGTGTCGATCAGTTCACAAAACATTTGGCTATCCAAAATTTAGAGTTTGCCAAACCGGTTGATTTTCTTGGTTCGATTGTTCGTTTGAACCTCTTGTACAACGACTCTGCAGCATTCTCGCTAGGTTTCGGAGCAACCTGGATTTTCACCCTGCTCTCGACATTGGCAACTCTGGCTTTGCTTTGGTTCAGTCGTAAAATCCAGTCAACCTCTTGGGCACTGATGGGTGGAATTTTGCTCGGGGGAGTCGTGGGAAATCTAATCGACCGGTTAACTCGCGATCCTGGATTTGCTATTGGCCACGTGGTCGATTTCATCCAAATTCCATTTAATTTTGCTGTGTTCAACATTGCCGACATAGCTATCGTCAGCATGTGCGTGTTGGCTGCGATCCGTGTAATTCGCGGCGAGAAAATCGGCCAAAACTAATCCATGACCTCCCTCAAGCTTCTTCCAGTTCCAGATTCATTGATTGGCGAGCGAGCCGATGCCGCTCTGGCCAAGATGATGGGATTGTCACGTTCCGCAGCGGCAGATTTGCTTGCAGACGGTCACGTGCTACTAAACGGAAAAACTATTGGTAAGTCAGATCGTTTAGTGGTTGATGGCTATTTAGAAGTCTCAATGCCGACTCCCAAGACACCATTGGCCATAGTTCCGGTTGAAGTTCCTGGATTCAAGATTGTTTACCAGGATGAAGACATCATCGTGGTCGATAAACCGGCTGGAGTGGCCGCGCACCCGTCGGTGGGTTGGGACGGCCCAACTGTCCCGGGGGCACTTTTGGCGCTTGGCATTCAGATTTCGACATCGGGGGCGCAGGAGCGTCAGGGCATTGTTCAGCGCCTCGATGTTGGTACCAGCGGCCTAATGACCTTGGCCAAGTCTGAGATCGCCTATTCGCGCCTCAAGCAGGCCTTTAGAGATCGTGCCGTTCACAAGGTTTACCACGCGGTGATTCAGGGCCACCCTGATCCGCTTTCAGGCACCTTCGATGCTCCAATCGGCCGCCACCCCAAGGCTGAGTTCAAGTTTGCTGTCATGAATGACGGAAAGCATTCGGTTACTCACTACGAAACCCTCGAAGCTTTTCCAGCTGCATCGCTGGTCGAGGTGGTCCTCGAAACCGGACGAACTCACCAAATCCGAGTGCATTTCTCAGCTTTTAGGCACCCACTGGTTGGCGACACAATGTACGGCGCCGATCCAAAGTTGGCAGCCAAATTGAACCTTGATCGCCAGTGGTTGCATGCCATGAGGTTGAGTTTTGAACACCCAACCCAGGGTCGCACCGTTGAATTCAGCAGCGAGTATCCAGCGGACCTTGCCCATGCCCTCGAAGTCCTAAGGGCCAGCTAGAATCACTCGGCACGCCTGATTTCTCGAGCCTCGGCGCGGGGTTAGGCTGGTCTTCCACCACTTTTAAGGAGTCGCTTTTGTCTGCGTCTAAAGACTCGTTTGTGCACCTACACGTGCACACCGAGTATTCGATGCTCGATGGCGCAGCTCGAGTGAAACCGCTGATCCAGGCTGCTGCCGAACAGGGCATGCCGGCCATTGGAATCAGCGACCACGGCAATAACTTTGGTGCCTTCGATTTTTACAAAACAGCCAAGGCAGCCGGCGTCAAGCCGATCATCGGCATTGAGGCCTACCTCGCTCCGGGAACCAACCGGCAGGAGCGGACCAGGGTTCGATGGGGTTCTGGTGGCGAGGACGACATCTCGGGTGGTGGCGCATTCACCCACATGACCATGTTCGCCGAGAACACCGCGGGTATGTACAACTTGTTCCGGATGTCCTCAAAGGCTTGGCTCGATGGGTTCTACTTCAAGCCGCGAATGGACCGAGAGCTGCTGCAGACCTACGGAGCGGGCGTCATTGCCACCACCGGCTGTGTTTCAGGTGAGGTTCAAACTCGATTGCGCCTCGGCCAGTACGAGGAAGCCAAGAAGGCTGCGGCCGAGTTTCAGGACATATTTGGTAAAGAAAACTTCTTCGCCGAAATCATGGACCACGGCCTCGACATCGAGCGCCGAACCATGGCCGACCTGCTTCGTCTGGCCAAAGAGCTGGACATGCCTCTGCTGGCTACCAACGATTTGCACTACACCCACGCCGGCGATGCCGAGGCACACGAAGCTCTACTTTGCGTTCAATCGGGCTCAACCTTGGACGATCCGAATCGCTTCAAGTTTGACTCTCAGGAGTTTTATCTAAAGTCAGCGCAGCAAATGCGTGCACTTTTTGCCGACTATCCAGAAGCCTGCGATAACACCCTCTTGGTTGCAGAGCGTTGCAATGTTGATTTTCAGGAACGCGAGCTTATGCCTCGATTCCCAGTTCCTGAGGGGCACACTGAGGCCAGCTGGTTCGAGCAAGAGGTTGCTGCGGGTATGCAGAGGCGTTATCGGGGAGACATTCCTGAGGCGCAGGCCAAGCAGGCCTCCTACGAGGTTGAAGTTATCAAGCAAATGGGTTTCCCAGGCTACTTCCTGGTAGTTGCCGACTTTATCGCTTGGGCTCGCGCCCAGGGCATCCGAGTCGGACCGGGTCGTGGTTCAGCGGCTGGATCCATCGTTGCCTATGCTCTGGGTATCACAGAGCTTGACCCGGTGAAGCACGGATTGATTTTTGAGCGTTTCCTAAACCCAGAGCGTGTATCTATGCCCGACATCGATGTTGACTTCGATGACCGGCGCCGCGGAGAAGTTATTCGCTACGTCTCGGACAAGTACGGTGATGACCGAGTTGCCCAGATCGTGACTTTTGGAACCATCAAGGCAAAGCAGGCCTTGAAAGATGCAGGTCGAGTATTGGCGATGCCTTACTCTGTCGGTGAGAAGCTGACTAAGGCCATGCCTCCAATGGTCCTCGGCCGCGACATCGCCCTAAACGACCTGATTGACAGTAAATCTGAGCGATACAAAGAGGCCCAGGATTTCCGTGACCTCATCGAGGGTGATGAAGACTCGGCCAAGGTCTTTAAACTCGCGCAGGGTCTTGAGTCTCTGAAGCGCCAATGGGGTGTTCACGCTGCCGGTGTAATCATGTCAGCCGAGCCGCTCATCGACGTCATTCCAATCATGAAGCGCGAGGATGACGGTGCCGTCATTACTCAGTTTGACCAACCCCCTTGTGAAAAACTTGGCCTGCTCAAGATGGACTTCTTGGGGCTTAGAAACCTCACGGTGCTCGATGACACCCTGGCGAACATCAAGGCAAACCGCAATGAAACTGTGGTCCTTGAGGACCTAGATCTCGATTCAGACCCGGCAACCTTTGAGCTTCTATCCCGCGGTGACACCCTTGGTGTTTTCCAGCTCGATGGAACGGCAATGCGTTCCCTTTTGCGCCTGCTTAAGCCATCGTTGTTTGAACACATCTCAGCAGTTATTGCTCTCTACCGACCAGGCCCGATGGGTATGAACTCCCACACCAACTATGCGCTTCGCAAGAATGGCCTGCAAGAAGTTGATTCAGTTCATCCAGAACTATCTGAGTCACTCTCTGAGGTTTTGGACCCTACCTACGGCCTGATTGTTTATCAGGAGCAAGTAATGGCTGCAGCTCAAAAAGCTGCGGGCTTCACGCTGGGTAAAGCAGACCTTCTGCGTCGCGCGATGGGTAAAAAGAACAAAGAAGAGCTGGATAAGCAGTACGAGGGCTTCTCAGATGGCATGAAGGCTAACGGGTACTCAGAGGCAGCCATCAAGGCACTTTGGGACACACTGTTGCCTTTTGCTGA
>JACCDU010153875.1_pt1 | contig 25363 bp, 32 predicted proteins | sample 7446081 | NCBI WGS metagenome assembly JACCDU01 (sample SAMN15323447, study PRJNA562643) | freshwater metagenome | isolation source: river surface water | place: USA:Blue River Watershed | collected 2017-08-17
GGCATGGCCGCGACGGACAAGATCGTGAAGGCGACCGCGAACGACACCTCGTTCAACAGCGCCATGAACGGTCTCATCAACATCACCAACCGTGGCGGGTCGTATGCCTCGCTGCACAATGTGTCGGCCAGCACCTACAGCATTTGGGATGCGACCCGACTGGTGGCGGGGACGGATACGCCGGACGCGAACACGCCGACCGAATCGGACATCTGGGATCTCATTCAGAAGATCGCTGGGCGTTCGGGTAAGGACGCGATGACCCGTCCGAAGGACTTCCTGCTCATGACCACGCCTGGCCTCGCCAAGAAGCTCATGGAGAGCATGGTCGGTCAGCGTCGGTTCACGGCGGGCGAGTTCAGCACGACGATCAAGGGCGGCTACAAGGCCATTGAAGTCTGCGGCATCCCGTGCGTGACCGACTACTACGTTCCGGCTGGCACCATCTATCTCCTCCACATCCCGTCGCTGGCGTGGGTGGATGCGAAGGATTGGGGCTTCGTCGAGTTCGAGGGTGCGGGTCCGTGGCGCTGGATTCAGGGCCGCGATGCGTTCGAGACGACCTACGGCTGGTACGGCAATCTTGCCTGTCTGGCGCGTAACGCTCACGGCAGCATCACGGGCTACACCGACACGGCGCGTTACACGCACGTCTAAGTAAGCGCACAGGGGGTGGTCCGCTCTGGGCCACTCCCTGACGCTGCCCTTGATTCTTACGGAGATTCTGATGGCGTATAACTTCTTTGCTCCCAAGCCGGGACGCCTTGGAGTGCTGCCGGTTCCGTTCAACAGTGGCCGTATTAATACGGGGACGCTGGCGGCGGGAACGCAGAACCACAACATTGGCGGCACACCGGCGCAGTGTTACATCAACCGTGCGACCCTCTGTGCGGATACCTTCCCGACGGCGGGCACCTCCTGCGTAGCGACCCTGTTCAAGATGACGGGCGCGACGGCGGTGGCGCTGACCAGCGGGCTGGACATCAACACGAAGACGGCAGACACCCCGCTCCAGTTTGCGTTCCTCAGCACGTTGACCGACGCGCAGCGGACACTGACCAACGCGGATAGCCTCCGTCTGGCGATTGTGACGATTGGCTCGGTGACGGTCCAGCCGGACGACATCACCGTGTCCGTTGAACTGCTGGTGGAGAACTAAGTGACCTCGCCGGTCGTTCTGTTGAACGCCCTTGGCTCCCCCGAGCCGTCGCCCATGATTGAGCGGCGGCTTCGGGAGATCCATGCAGGGCTGCACCTGCGGTTCATTCAGGGGACGTGGGGCGTGTGCCTGACGTGGACGGATCACGATCCGCGCCGTGAGTGGATTCGCACCGAGTCCTACGACCCGTCGAGGGCGTGGGACATCATTGGCTATCTGCCGATGGACTGCCCGCCTGACTCCGCGCCGGGCTATCTCGCCAAGATGTTCCGCGAGTATCCCCGCGAGGACGTGAACCGGATGTTGGACGCGATGGAGGCGCTGAACGCGCAGCCCGCGCAAGCCGCCGTCGAAGCGGCGATTGCCGAAGTCTTGGATGGGGCAGACCCGTCTGGGACGGCCAAGCGGGGCCGTGGACGCCCGCGCAAGCACTCTTAAGAGGTCGTCATGCCATCGGTTACCCTCCAGCAGCTTGTTACCGACACACGCGAATACATGGACGCGGTAGGGTCTACGCGCTGGTCGGATAACACGATCAAGACGGTCCTGAACAATGTCTTTGATAACGAGTGGTCGAACATCCTGAACGCCGCGCCGTACTACACGTTCGGGCTGCGGCAGGTGACCACGGACGCGAACGGCCAGTTTGCGTTCACGGATCTGGATGCGGGGTCTGGCGACACCGAACAGAACTTCTATCGCGTGATGTCGGTCAGCGATGGGAACGTGCTGTACGATCAGACGCGCTTTCAGGATGTCCCGCTCGCCACGACGACGAACTATTTGCCGACGTACCCGCGCCTCTACTACATCATCGGGCAGGGCGTTCAGATCCTGCCGGTCGCCACCGGCACGGCGCTGTACGTCGGGGTGAACTACAAGCCCACGGCGCTGTTGGACTTGGCGAACGACAACTCCGTGGTGGACTACCCCGACAACTGCCATCTCATCTTGGTGTGGAACGCCGCCGCGCAGTTGTTGCTCAAGGGCGGGACGGAAGCGGCAGCGGCGGCCAACCTCAAGGCGCTGGCCGATGATGACCGCAAGACGTTGCTCGACGACATCCGCCGCTACACGATCAACCCGACGCGCATGGCCTACCCCGACCAGAAGTACGACTGGAGCGGCGGCTAATGGCGGGACGGGAGAAGGTCGTTGACCAGCAGCCAAAGTTTGACGGCGGGTTGAACAGTGTCTCTGACGATCCGTCGCTGCTGCCCAACCAGATTCGTGTTGCCAATAACTCGCGTCTGACAGACTACGGGGCCATCATCAAGCGCGGCGGGACTCGTCGGACGACCGCATCGCCCATCAACGCCAATCCGGTCCTGAATGGGTACACATGGCGGAAAGATGGCGGGACGCAGCAACTGTTGGCCGTGGTGTTTGGGACGCTGTACACCTCCACCTATAGCGCGGCATACCCGTGGACGTGGACGGCACAGAGCGGAAGCCTTGACCAAATAATCCCCCCGTCGTTTGCCCAATTCCAAAACGGGACCAGCGATGTGATGTACATCGCCGACGGTGGACTGTTGAATGTGTGGGATGGCACCACGCTCACCACAAACATCAGCGGCACGATAGCGACCAACTCCATCGCCGTCCACAACGAACGCTTGTGGGGTTGCGGCAACACGACCTACCCCGACTCGATCTTCTACTCGTCGCTCAACAACGGCAATACGTTGGGGAACGGGTCATCGGGTGGTGGGCAGATCGTCGTCCGCACGTTCTCGGATGAAACGGTGGTGGGCCTCGCGTCGGTCAACACCTCGCTCCTGATCTTCCACCGGCGCGGTATCTCGCGCCTGACCGGCTACGGACAGGACGACATCAACGTGGCCCCGCAGGGCCTCACGGCAGACGTGGGGACCATTGCGCCGAAGTCCATCGTGAGCATTGGCAATCTGGCGTTCTTTATTTCCGAGCGCGGGTTGTACCGCTGCAATGAGGCCGAGGTTTCGCCCGTTGGCACCGTGGAAACGCCAGACCCGATTCTGGCTCCAATTCGCGCCCTCACGGCGGCGGACTTTGCCAACATCCGGTCGGTGTTCAATCGCGCAACCCGTGAGCTGTGGATCAGTATCCCAGACTACGGGATCTTTGTGTACCACACCATCCTGCAAGCATGGACGGGTCCGTGGGACTCCGGCTATGTCAGCCCGGGCACCACGGCGCTGATTGACACGCTGGACGAAAACGGACTTCCGGCCATCCTGCGCGGCGATGCTGATGGGTACATCTCAGTTTGCGATGCAGACAACGTGTATGTCGATAACCAGTTGTCAAACGGCACGGGCGGCACGGCCTACACGATGACGGCCCAGATGCACCGGATGTATTGCGGCGACGATGCGCTGGCGAAGTCACTGCGCTGGGGGTATCTCACCGCTCAGCTTGGGGCGTCAAACTCGACCATCGTTAAGTGGCGCACCGACACTAGTGCAGGCCAATATCCCCTGAGCAGCGCAGAGCGCGTGTGGGGCGTCGGATACTGGGACGGGTCAGGGATATGGGGAAGCTCTGGTGGGCGAAGCTATCGTATCCCTATGGGGGGAACGGGCTACTACGTTGATGTAACCATCTCCGATTCTGGCACCACCGCCACGGTCTTTAGTCGGTTTCAGTTGGAAACCTTTGCGCTGGGGAGGCGCTAATGGCACAGACAGTTGGACAGCACCCTCTTGCAACGTTTACCAGCCCGACGAACGGCGATCTGCTGGACGCCACGGTTGTTAAGGGCAACGACAATACGACCCGTGATGCCTATGTCGCGCATGACGCGGACCCCGGCATTCACTTGCAGTCTTCGCTGTTGGCCGCTCGCCCAGCGGCGGGAGAGGTTGGGCGTAAGTGGCTGACGACCGATACTGGCAGCGTCAAGCTCTGGTTTGATACCGGTGCGGCGTGGGAGGAGATCTCCTACGTCTCAACTGGCAACCTTCCGGCCAATCTTATCCCCAGCGTCACGAACACCTATGACATCGGGTCTTCGTCGCTTAAGTGGAAAGATGTGTACGCGCAGGGGGATGTCTCGGTTGGCGGATCGGTGTCGGCTGGCGGGTCGGTTTCTGCGGCAAGCGCCACCGTTACCAACGACCTGACGGTTGATACCAACACGCTCAAGGTAGATAGCACCAACAACCGTGTTGGCATTGGGACCGCAACGCCTACGGCCACGCTGGATGTGATTGGCGCGGCGTCTGTCCGCTCCGTTGAGTTCGACGGCACGACCTCTGGCACGGTCACCATGCAGCCCGCTGCTGCGGCGGGAACGTGGAGCTTGACGCTCCCGAACACACCGGGAACCAGCGGACAGTTTTTGTCCACCGATGGGGCTGGTGTTACCACATGGGCCAACCAGCTTGGCGGGTTTACGGATGTCTCCATTACGCCCACGGTTGCGGCCCCCTATCAAGTGACGACGGCGGATGTCAGCAAGCGTCTCGTCATGAACTCCAGTGTGACAGGCGGCATCAACTTTACCGACGCCAACACCAACAGTATTGCCGTGGGCAGTGCGCTCAAGATTGCCAGTTTTGGGGCGGCCACGACGATCAATACCACAGACGGAGTGCTGGCCCAGTTACCGTTTGACAACTATGGCTTTCAGGCTGGCGCCGTTTACGCCTTTGCTACGTTGTCTGACGGCAGCGTGTTGGTTGGTGGCGACTACACTACCATTCTCGGTTCAACCACGCGATATGGGTTAACCCGCATTACCCCACAGGGGGGCGTGGATTCCACCTACACACCGTTTGCCTCAAGCGCGACCTGCTATGCGCTTGCTGTCCAGCCAGATGGGAAAGTGATTGTTGCGGGAAACTTCACCACGATTGCTGGAACAACCAGAGGATCAGTGGCGCGACTGAACGCCAACGGGACGATTGACACGACATTTGCCGATCCTGCTGTTACGCTTGCTGGCGTCGCAACCAACGTGTACACTTGTGCGATTCAAAGTGATGGGAAGATCCTCATCGGCGGCGACTTTGATGTGGTGGCTGGTACCACTCGCAATCGTATTGCTCGGCTCAATGCCGACGGGACGCTAGACACAGGGTACAACCCCAACGCCGACAACATCGTTCGTGTGATTGCGTTGCAGTCAGACGGGAAAGCGTTGGTTGGCGGGGATTTTACGATTATCGCCGCAACGACTCGCGGACGCCTTGCTCGCCTTCTGACCACAGGCGCAAATGACACCGCGTTTGCTGATCCCGCCGCAAATAATGTGGTGTACACTGTGGCGATCCAAAGCGACGGGAAGGTGCTGGCTGGTGGCATATTTACCAACATTGCCGCCACGGCTCGTAATCGCATCGCCCGCCTTAACGCAAATGGGACGATTGACACAGCGTACAATCCCAACGCCAACAGCAACGTCCGTGGTATTGTACTGCAAGCAGACGGGAAAGCCGTTGTCGTTGGACAGTTTACTACCATCGTCGCCACGACAAGGAATTATATCGCGAGGGTCAACACGGACGGGACCCTTGATACGGGATACAACCCCAACGCCAACAACGGGGCGTATGTCGCTGCAATGCAATCGTCTGGCAGTGCGCTGATTGGTGGTGCCTTTACACAGGTCAGTAGTGTGCTGATGCAGGGCGCAGCCGCAGTGCCCAGCACGGGAACGCTGGTTCCGGTATTCGGACCAAACTTCAACGCGCAGGTGTATTGCTGGGGTGAGCAAAGCGACGGCAAGATTCTCGTCGGTGGCGTTTTTACCACCGTAAACAGCACAGCACGCGGGTACCTTGCGCGACTCAACACGGACGGCACACTAGACACCACATTTGCCAACCCAGCGCTCGACAATGTTGTACACGATATAGCGGTACAGTCAGATGGCAAGGTTATCGTGGTCGGGGATTTTCTAAACGCTGGAGCCACGGCAAGACAATATGTTGCGCGATTTAACACCGACGGGACGTTGGACACAGGATACAATCCCAGCGCCAGTAGTACGTGTTACTCGGTTGCGCTCCAAGCCGACGGGAAAGCTATAGTTGGCGGAAATTTTCTAAGCATTGGCGGGTCGTCTCGAACGCGCCTTGCTCGGCTCAATACAAATGGTACCTGTGATACCACGTTTACGTCTGGCACGTCCTTTACAACTGCGGTTTACGCTCTTGCTATTGCGTCCGATGGAAACATCTATGCTGCGGCCAGTTCCAGCATAGGCCCAGCGCGGCTTACGACGACTGGCGCAAACGATCCAACGTGGACAAATCCAAACTGCGGCGCGTGGTCCATCGCGCCTCAGTCCGATGGGCGTGTCGTGATTGGTGGCCAGTTTACCACCGTATCGGGTGTCACCCGCAATTACATTGCTCGTCTTGAAACCAACGGATCGCTTGATCTTAGTTTTAACCCAAACGCGAACGCATCTGTGTACTCGGTGGTGGTTTTGGGTGATGGCCGTATTATGGCGCGGGGATCGTTTACCACGATAAATGGCTTGTCGCGCACTGGGCTGGTACTGCTTTCGTCATCGGGCGCAGATGGTGGGGTGAGTTATACGGCAGGAAATGCGTTTAGTAGCAACCCCTTATTTGTGCGATCCAACCGAAACGTCCTTGTTGGCGGGCAGATGACCTCGGTGAATGGCGTATATCGCAGTTATGGGGCGCAGTTGTCGTTCTCCGGTGATGCGATTTATGCGCCCTATGGCGGACAAACCACTCTTGCGAAGTACAGCGTTATTACGCTAGAGAAGCTGGCGGCGAACGCTTGGGCCATTACTGAATCCAACTGTTCCTAAGGGAGACACACGATGACGCTCGATCAGTTTTTGACCACACACACGCCGCTTGTTGCCGTTGAACTGCTGCCAGATGAGCGGCTTATCAACGTGGTTATTGGCGAGGGCCAGTTGTACGGCGTTGAGGTGTCCGACATTCCATCTGGCGCGTCGGTCACCCGCCATGCGGCAACGCTCGCTGGTGATACGATTACCACGTTGAACGGACTGACGTTTGACACCACACAGTACACCATGCTCGGCTCTGCTGGGGCGGCAGCGTAACACATGTCCGTGCTCCTCCCACGCCACCAGTTGAAAACATTTACCTCTCCGGTCAACAGTGGGACGGGATTGGTAGATGCGAACATCGTGCGGACAAACGACAACCTGACAGGGGTGACGTTCAACGCGCATGACGCGGATACGTCAATCCACGTGCAGTCGGGGGCGCACAGCAGCCGACCGGCCAGCGCCACGGAGGGGTCGTTCTGGATCTCGACGGACACGCGGATTGCCTACATCTACACTGGTGGCGCGTGGTTGGTGCTGGATACATGGCTGGGCGGGAACTATCACGGCGCGTTCTCCGACTCGACCGATCAGACGGCGGGCGCGATCAACACTGGCACGTTGGTCACGTTCAACACGACCGACATCAGCACCGGCGTGTCACTCGTCAGCGGGTCGCAGATCACCGTGGCAAACGCGGGGACGTACAACATCCAGTGGAGCGTCCAGCTCGCCAACGCCGACTCGCAGGACCAAGACGTGTGGCTGTGGCTCAAGAAGAACGGCACGAACGTGGCGAATACAGGTGGGCGCGTGACGGTGGTGAGCAAGCACGGCACGGTGGACGGCCACCTCATCGCCATCTGGAATGTGTTCCTCGCGCTGGCCGCGAACGATTACGTCCAGTTGTACTGGGAGACCACGAACACCAACTGCCGCATTGAGCAGATCCCCGCCGCTGGCGACCATCCCGCCTCGCCGTCCGTTATCCTCACTGTCAACCGCGTCTAACCATGCCCAAGCGTACAGCCGTGTTCTGGCGGAAGGATAATCCGCTGCCTAAGAAGGACCGCACCACCCTGACGTCCGACCAGAAGGCCAAAGCCAAGGCCCGTGCGAAAGCGGCAGGACGACCTTATCCAAATTTGGTCGATAACTCAGCGGTTGCGAAGGCCGCGAAATCGTAACACATTCCCCCAGAGGAGTTTGCAAGTGCCTATCAAGTCGAAGGCCCAGCAGCGTTTGATGTACGCCGCTGCCGCTGGCACCGTGAAGAACGGCCCATCGCGCAAGGTTGCGAAAGAGATGATTGAGGCCACGCCGAAGAAGTCCTACGGCAAGATGCCGGAGAAGGCGAAGGCCCGCACTGCCGTTCTTAAGCGTAAGTAATCTTCACGGGAGACACGATCATGGCACGGAAGCGTGGTGGGTTGGCGGGACTCTATGACCGCAACAAAGGATTGATTCGCACGGGCGCGACCATTGGCGCGACCCTCCTCGGTGGCCCTGCCGCTGGTGCGGCGACGGGGGCCGCGTTCCGTGGCTTGGATCGGGAAGGCAAGCGCGGGATTGGCTTTGATGTGGGGCAGGGTGCCCTCGGCGCGTTGGAAGGGTATGCGATGGGCAAGGGGACGCAGAACATTCAGGGCCTCCTGACCGGCGCAAAGACCCTGCCTCCTGCGATGATGAGGGTGGGCGTGGCGGGTGGCCCTGAGGCGGTCATGACGGGCAGTGGGGGCGCTGGTACTGGCACCCTCACCCAACGCGCTCGGGACTTGTTCAGCCTCGCCCAGCAGCAGGGCGGTAAGACGTTCGGCTCGTCCGAGATTCTGGGCGGGATTGCCAAGGGACTGTACGGCGAGCGCAAAGATTTGCGTGACGCCGCCTTACTCCGTGAGAAGCTGGCCGAGGAGCGTCGGCAGTTTGACGCCAGCTTGGGCCTCAAGACACGAGAGGCGGACATCGCCACCGCGCAGGAAGCCGACCGCAAGCGCCGTGAAGACGAACTGATGAAAGCACGGGCGGCGATCCGCGCTATGTTCGGGGGGGCCTAATGGCAACCTTTAACACCGCGTTCGGCTCGCTGCCCAGCCCGAAGACCCAGTTGTTCGGGAATCGGGCGACGGGTGGCACTGGCACTCAGGCGTCCCGTGCAACCGGCCAGATTGAACAGATGGAAGCGCCGGGGACGATTGGTAGCACGGAAACCTTTGCCCAGCTCCAACAGCAGGGCCGTGCCCGCCCTGCCCCGCCGGCAATGGGTGCGCCGGTCCAGCAGCCGGATATGTTGACCGCCCTGAGCGCCCAGTTGGGGCAGCCCGAGCCGGTCACGCCGTCCACCATGTTCCAGCCGAGCTTTGCTCCGCAAGCGATGATGGCCCCGATGGTGCAGCCAACGGCCCCGACGCCCGCGCCTGAACCTGCCGTTGCACCGATGACCGCGCCGGTGACGCCGCCGATGCTGGCAACCCTCGGCTCGCGCCTCCGGTCAGCGGAAGACGTGGAGGAGGAGCAGGGCAAGGGTGGTCCGGTCACGACGGGCGGGACCACGGATGCTGGGACAACGACTGGAACGGGAGGCACGACAGGAGTGCCGCCTGTCACGACCGCACCGGCGGCTCCTCCGATGGGGTACAACCCCACGGGTGGCATTACGGGGACACCGACGATTGACCGCACCACAAATACGGCGACCTATACCAACGTGGAAGTGCCGGTGGCAAACGCCCCGCGCTTTGGCCCTGGAGAAGTGCCGCCGCCGACCGCGCCGAATGGCTCAACATTCGTGGCAAACACGGGCGTGACGTGGACGAAGCGTGGAGGCGTGTGGGTGGTGGAGGGGCAGGACGTGCGGGGCTACTCCGCTCTTACCCCGCCTGAACTCCTCGCGCAGTCTCAGGCCAACCTCCCCACGGGCTTTAGCGCAGGGAAGTTGACGATGGGCGGGCAGGGGGAAGGCGTGGATCAGTTCTTGTACCAGTACGGAATCCCCTCGACGGAAGCGGAGTTTGCCGCGCTGGCGTCACAGGCTGGCGTCACAGTGGATGCGCTCAAGAACTACATCGCGTCGGTCAAGGGCAACCTGCGCTTTGAGACACAGCAGGAGATCAATACTCGCGCCGAGGAACAGGCGTGGAAGGCGAGGAACAACGTCGGCAACCTGCCGTACAACTATGTGTATGTCCCTGCCAATCAGGGTGGGCCTGGTATCCGCAAGCTCTCATATGACGAGGTGGTGGCGCGGGGGTATCAGCCGTATGGGGGGCGTAACTTGTATGAAAGCGCGGAAAACGATGTCGCGCTGGCGCGTGGGCAAGGCTATGCCAATCTGCTGGACGCCTTTGAGATCGGGCGCACCCAGAGGATTGGGACTACGCCGACGACTACGACGACACGCACGACTCCTACCACGCCAACAAATCTCACCACGCCGACGACCATTTCTTTTGCGCCGAATGATCCCAATGGTCCGTGGACAACAGATCAGGACAACTGGGTTGAGATTGAGCCTGGCTTGTGGCAACCGCGTGGCCCAGAGGCGAACCGCTGGTCGTTCATCAACGGGCGCTGGACGCTCAAGGAGCTCAGCGACACCACGATTGGGGGCAGCACTCCCCCTGCACCCATTACGCCGGTTGCGCCCATTCCCCGAGGCGTAACGCCGCCTACGGGTGGAGGGATGCCGCCTACGGGTGGGGGAACGCCAGCCACGCCTGGTGGCCTCGGCACTGGTGGCACTGGTGGCGGCGGTGTGGTAGGTGGGACAACCCTTCCTCGTACGCCGATCCCGACACTGCCGCCGTTCTACACGCCGCCGACCGGCCCGCAGGGGGCGTTGCCGTCCTATAGTGCGCTGACGGATGCGGCAAAGGATCTCCGCACGAGACTGCTGGCGCAGCTCGAACTGCTCACCGGTCCGTCGCAGATTCAGGGTCAGGCGTATGAGGCGCTGCGTCAGGCCAAGGCCGCAGACCTCGCCGCGCAGTACGGGGCCGAGCGGTCCAAGCTGGAAGAAGAACTCGCCCGACGCGGCCTCAGCGCCTCGACGATTGGCGGCGGTCGCTACGGCGATCTTGCCGGTCAGCAAGCGCGAGCGATTGCGGGCTTTGAGGCGGAACTGTTGCAGCAACAGGCGGAAGCGGATCTCCGTCGCCAGCAGATGTACCTGACGGGCATGAGCGATCTGACGAAGGTGGAGTCGGACATCGCGCTCCGTGCCGCACAGTTGCAGCAGGAAGCCGCGCTCCGTGGCCGTGAACTGGATCTCCAGAGTGCGCGAGACATGGCGACGGCGGAATATCAGCGCGGGCAGTTGGGCCTCGGGTACGCTGAGATGGGAAGCCGTGAGCGAATCGCTGGCGCACAACTTGATGAGCAGAAGCGCAACGCTCAGGTGTTGGAAGGGATTCGCACGGGTGAGCTGACCCTGAGCCAAGGGACGCAGATCGCGCAGATCCTCCGTGGGATGTACGCTGGGGAGATTCCAGTGGAAGCGTGGGAGTCCATGCTTCGTGCGCTGGGGGTGGACCCGACGAACTATCCGCGCCCGAACATCACAAGGACCACTGGCACAACTGGCACCACTGGAACGACTGGTACGACTGGCACCACTGGTACGACTGGTACCACTGGGACGACTGGTACGACTGGTACGACTGGTACCACTGGAACAACAGGTACCAATCCGAGGGGTCCGACCGACACGACGAACCCGAACACGCCGATTGCGATTACGCAGATCCCGAACGATCTCAGCGGGTACGCGAACGGACAGAAGTTCTCTTACTTCGGGGTGATGCTCACGCTCCAGAACGGTGTCCTGCGCGACGATTCAGGCCGTATCTACCGCACCGGCGAATAACCAGAGGATCTGATGGCATTTCTCGACTATCTCTTGGGTGGCGTATCGGGCGGGTTTGAGGGCTACGAGCGCAAGAAGGCGAACGAGATGAAGGCGAAGCAGGACGAGGAGGAGCGCCAGATCCGTTTGGCCTCGCTGTTCTCGCAGGGGTTTGAGCCGGTAGCCGACGTGCAGCGCAAAAAGCAAGCGGCAGTCGGCGCGGCGGGATCAATGGCGATGACGGCGCTCAACTCGGTGTTGGGGGGAGCGCCACGAGCCGTGCCGCCGATGGCGGATCAAGAGGCGCTGATGCAGGGCTATGCGACAGCCAAGCCGGAGCGCACGATCTCGTATGGTGGGCAGCAGTTGGCGATGCGGGAAACGCCCGCCGAGCGCCAGGACCGGCTGGCTCGTGGTGAGGAGATGCGGAAGCGGCGTGATGCGGAGTCTGCGGCAGAAGCGGCACGGAAGGCCAAGGAAGCCGAGGAGACACGCCTGACCGAATTGGCGTCAAGCGCCATTAGCGGAGGCCCAAAGTCGCCGTCTGCGGTACGCTTGGCACTGCAAAGCCCTGCGGCTTACAAGGCAATCTTTGAGGATCCTGACCGCATGACGGCCTATCAGCGGGCCATGCTAAACAAAATGGGGGCGCAAGACAAGCCAACGCCTGTCCCTGCTTCAGATCGGCGCAGCATGACGGAACTTGCAGCGTCCATTAAGGAACTCGACAAGGCGCTTGAGGCAACAGATAAAAACCCCAATGCCTTTGGGTTGAAAACCATGTTGCCCAATATGTTGTTGACGCGACAGGGTGGTGCTGGTGCTAGCGCAGGGGTAAAGGCTCGCGCTGATGTGACAGGGGCTATCGTCAAGTTGCGCCGTACAGAGTTTGGCACCGCCATGAGCAAGCAGGAAAAGGAAAGCGGCTTGCCGTTGTTCCCTGCGATTGGTGGTATGAGCGGTGGCGATAACGCCGAAGCCATTAGAGAAAAGCTGACGGCGCTCAAGGAAAAGGCAATGCTTGAACTCAACACCAAGCGAGAGTTCTACGGGATGCCTACCTATGAGGCAAGCATGGGCGCTGCGCCATCAGCTCCGGCTCCAGCACGGACGCTGGAGCAAGAGTTCCCTGGGCGTGAAGCGCAGATCAAAGCGGCTCGCGGTCAGGGCTATTCCGATGCAGACATTCGCGCCTTCCTCGCACGGGGTCGATAATGCGACAGCCGCCCAAAAAGAAGTCGCTTGAAGAAATCTTTGGTCAAGAACCAGAGCAGCCAAAGCGCCAGTCGCTTGAATCTATCTTTGCTGAGCCACCATCTGCTCCGCCGTCTATTGAGGAGTTCCGCCCACCGATGGGGCCAGCCAAAGCGATTGGCACTGTCTTGGCGACGGGATTCCCGGGCGCTCCAGCCGTAACGTCTGCGCTTGGGGCGACCTTCGGGAAGCGCGAGGAAGGCGAGTCGTTTGCGGAAGCCTATCAGCGCAAGATGCGTGAGCTTGGCGCAGAAGAACGTCAAGCCAAAGAAGAATTGTACCCCGGCATTGGCACCGCTTTGCAGATTGGCGGATCTGGCTTGGCCCTTATGAAAGCGCCGTTGGTAGGAGCGCGTGTGGCGAAAGACGCCCCGGCGCTCGCAAAGGCTATCGCGGCTGGGAAGCGAGTTACTGGGGCTGGGATTATTGGTGGAGTTGAGTCTGCTGGGCGTCAAGGGATGGAAGACAAGGAACTCTCGCCAGTGCAGTCTGCTGCCCTTGCTGCTGGCCTGACTGGGGCGCTGGAAACAGGGTTCCCCATTGCTGGCTCCTTGGTTCGCGGACTAGCACGAACCCCAATTATCGGGCAGGGCTTGACCTCAATGGCACGAGCCGTTGCAGAGCCAGCCACAGAAGCCATCACGCAAGCGCGGCGAGCGGCGTCAGACTATCTCGCGCCGGTGTTTAGCCGTGCAGCACAGGCCATTGAGCCGACCGACATCACCAAGATCCAGCGTAGGACGGCAGAAGCAGTCCCCGGCAGCGTGACGGGGCCAACGGTCGCGTCAATGGCTGGTGGCAAGAGCGCGACGGTGACAGCGGCAACAGAGGCCGAGGTCGCAGCACGGCAGGGTCGCCTTCGGGCGCAGGAAGCTGCCGCCGCACGGAAGGCCGCAGAGGAAGAAGCCCGTGGTGCGATCCAGCAGGTCAAGCAAGAAGAATCAACGCTAACATCTCTCGCTCGCCAGAAAGCGAAGGCGGTTGGCGAGACTGGTGCCGCCAGAGCCAAGCGTCTTGAAGACGCCGCAAAGGGGCTGACCGCACAGGCCAAGCAAGAAGAAGCCGTTGTTACGTCGCTCTTGAAGCAACGCGCAGGGGAGGTGAAGGAGGCGGGGGCGACTCGCGCCGAGCGCCTTGCTGGAGCCTCAAGGGAAGCGAGAGCACAGGCGAAGGAGCTACAGCGCAGCGCGACGAAGGAGGCGCAGCAGACCGCTCTTGCGACACGCGAACAGGCGAAGACCGCCGCGCAAGATGTTTTGGAGCAAGCCAAAGCTGACGCTGGAGAAGCAGTTGCAGGGTTGCGCGGGATGCAGCCTCGTGGCGCTGCGGCAAAACTGCAAGAGTCGGTACGGGCACGACAGCTTGCAAATGGCGCGGAGTCGTATCGGATGATCCGTGCCATTGGCGCACCCCCAACGCCAGATCTTAAGCTGCATACGGAGATCATCAACGATCCAGCGATGCGGAAGATCTACGAGGATGTCAATCGTGAGCTAATGGATGAGGCGCGAAAGGTCGCCCCCGGAGAGGGTCCGATCTTCCGCAATATCCGCGTTGGCGTTGAGGACATGACCGAACTGACGCTGGAGGGCATGGACCGCCTTCGCCGTCGTTTGCTTGACCCGCAGTACCGGAAAGATCCCAACGTGGTGGGCCTGTCTGCTTCTCAGAAAAATGCGATTCTGACAAAGGCCAATCGCATGGAGGAGCAGTTCCTTGCAGGATACGGGGATGGGGCTGCGGTTCAAGCTCTCAGGAACTTCCGTGAGCCATATCGCAGGGACTTTTCTACTCTTTCGGCGATTGCTGACGGCCTAAACCTTGGGTCTGCAAAGGCTGGTCGAGCAAGCGGGGTCTTGACCCAAAGCACGAAGGAGCTGGACCGCGTTGCTGATCGCGTGGCGAAGATGTCTAACGAGCAGCGCGAAGCGTTCCGGGTTGGCGCACGGGAATGGTTTGATCGACTCGTGCAGGAGTCCCCGGATAATGCGCTAAGAGTGGCAAAGAAGTTTAGCAGTGAAGCCTCGCAGCGCCGGTTGGCTCTTGCCTATGGCGATGATGCGGTTGAGGTGCTGCGCCAGTTTGCCCCAGACGTTATCGGCCAGCAACGCAAGGCGGCGGCTGCTCGTGTCCGAGAAGAAGGGCGGCAGGTCGTGCAGGGCATCATGGAGCGAGCAGGGCGTGGCGCGACGGCACTAGAGGCTCGGGCGGCTCGGGCTTCGGCACTGGCTGAACGCGCTAAGACGCAGGGGGCGACCCGCGCTGAACAGCTTGTCGCGCAGCGTGAAGCAGAAGCCGCACGAGGCGTGGTCAGTGCGCCTACGGCTGGACGCGTTACACGCGCTGTGGAGCTTGCCCAGCGAGCCGAGGGGCAGTCCGCATTGCGCTCCCAGCAGATTCTTGGGCAGCGTGAAGCTGATGCGGCTACGCGCCTTCGCAAGACGAGAGCGGAGGCTGGCGCGAAGGTACGGACGGCGCGGGAACAGGCACGGGCCGCAGAAGCAGAAGCCTCGCGGTTGGCGCAAGAGTTGACGAAGGCGCGAACTGTCCGAGCGCAGACCAAGGAGTTGCCAATGGGCGATCTTACCCGCGCCCTTGGGGGGTCCACGCAGCAGCAGACGTTCCTCCAGCGGCTTCTCCCGCAGATGACGGCAGAGCAGCGAGCGCAAGCCGTCGAAGTGATGGGGTCAAACGTGCAGCGTGAGTTGCAGGACATGGCTCGCGCTGGGAAGACGCCAGCCGAGATCATTGAACGCATCAAGGCGCTTCAGCAAAACGATGCCGTGCGCGAACTCCTCGGCCCGTCTATTGGGAATGTGCTTTCACAGTTGCAACAGCGGCAAAGCATGGTCGGGCCGCTTCGTGCGGCGTTCATTGGTCAAGCGGCTGGGAGGATGTAACCTTATGACGACCGAATCAGCTTCCCTCAAGATCAGCGCCCTGTTGGGTGTCAGCAGTGCCGTCCTCCAGAACGCTCCCCATACCGGGATGTCCATGACTTCGCTCTTGGTGCCGATTATTTCAGCGGTGGTCGGGGGGCTGATGAGCTACGCGGTGCTCAAGACGACCGTGCAGAAGATGGAACGCGATGTGCGTGATATGCGGAAAGACATGAGCGACATTTATACGCTGGTGCGGGAAAGCCTCACCAAAGTCGCTAAGTTGGAAGGGCGACTGGACTCTCATTCCTAACGTGGAGTTGTGATGAACAAGCTCTTGCTGTCGGCCACCCTCCCCCTGTTCCTCGGCCCGATTACCTTCGTCCTGATGCAGGGGATCAAGGCGCTGTCGAAGACGGTCGATGCGCTGCCGATCACGGCCAAGCGGTTCGCGGTCGCGGCCATTGCCGTCCTGCTGACCGTTGTGGCGCAGGTGACGGGCGTAGATGTCTCGTGTGACCCGAATGGCGTGGAGAACTGCCTCAACACGCTGGACGCTGGCGCGGTGAAGGGCATCCTTGCGGCGGCAGTGGCCTACGTCCTGCACTTCGCCAAGCAGAAGAAGGGCTAACCTCTCATGGTCCCTCCGCGCCGTTCTCTCAAGGATCTGCTTGTCCCCCGTGACGCTACGGAAACGGCGCGGCAGGGGCAGGGCATTGGTGATCTAGAAGCCATCATGCAGATGGCAACAACGGCCATCCCAGAGGCGTTGCGTGTTGCCCCAGCAACAAGCACTCCGATGAGCCTGTTTGATACAGCCAACGCTCTTGCCGACCGAGACTATGCTGGTGCGGGGATGGCAGCACTCGGAGCAATTCCGTTTGCTGGCGCGTTGAAGTATGCGGACGAAGTGGCTGATGTAGCGAAGTCTGCGATGCGCGGTGCGAAGTCGTTGCCTATGGATACGCCAAGTCGTATGGCGCGGGCAGCAGAGCAGGGGTTTACAAGGGACGTTTATCACGGGACGCGAGCGCAGAACATCGCTGAGTTTAACAGGTCAAAAGTAGGAGAGTTCGGCCCTGCGGTATACACAACGACAAGCCCAGCGGAAGCTGGGAGCTACGCCATTCATCACGGCGCAAACACAAGATCTGGCGCTCCAAATGTTCTCCCGTTGAAAGCGAAAATAGAAAACCCTATTGAGGTTAAGAGTGCCGACGAGTTTTGGGGGCAATTCGGGCATCTTGGGAAATCTGACGATGAAGTAATCGCCGCTCTCAAGGCTCAAGGTCACGGAGGAATTGTGATTCGTCGGCCTGTTGAAGTGTGGGACGAAGCCGCGAGGAAAAGCGTACCGACTGGAGAAACGCAAGAACACGTTGTTGTATTTGATCCATCAAACATTCGTTCACGCTTTGCCAAATTTGACCCTGCAAATATTGGGAAGGCTGGACTTATGGGCGCACTTGCTGGTACGCTTGGGATGTCTGCTGCGAATAACCGCAACGCAAAAGGCTCAAAGTAAATGCCGAAGCGCGGAACGCTCCCTCGGGCGGTGGCGGTGGTCAAGAGCCTCGACGTACTGGCTCCCGCCTTCCGCGCCAAGATCGAACGGGTGCTGGAGGCGGTGCCGTATGCGACCGTGGCGGAAACGCTGCGGACGGACGCACGGCAGCGGTATCTCTACGGCTTCGGCCGCGACTATGACGACGGGCGTGGCATCGTCACGCACAGCGAGACCGCCCTCGACACCTGGCACCATTACGGGCTGGCGGCAGACATCATCCACCAGACAAAAGGCTGGGACGCGCCGATGCAGTGGTGGCAGCAGCTCGGGGCCGCAGCCAAGGCGCAGGGACTCGTGTGGGGCGGGGACTGGACCTTCCGCGACTACCCGCACCTCCAGTGGGGAGCGCCAATGCGCCGGAGTCCGTCGCCCTCTGCCGCGAAGCTCTTGGCGGACGGGGGCGTAGAGGCCGTCTGGCGGGTCGTGAAGGCGCTATAACGGCTCGCGTGATAGGCAGGAAACACAAAGCCCCCCAGAGTGATCTGAGGGGCTTTATGCCTTCCCACCGTAAGAGAACCCCGCCAGAAGTTCGCCCACGCCATGAACTTAGGTCGCCTTAGGCGGTTCGTCAAGGACCGTGATGGTGACGACCGCGCCCGCCTTGGTCTTGTCCCGCTGGTTCACATCGTCAAACTCCCAGATGGCCTTGCGGATCTGGCTGTCGTCGCGCCAGATGGCGTCACTGTCGGTGATCCCGTCCAAGAACGCCTTCTGGTAGTTGAGATCGCGCCGGCGGCGGTCAGGCTCCCGCACGATCACGTCGATCATCAAGCGCCCATCCTGCCGCGTCCACTTGGCCTTCCGGGCCGCTGCCAGCGCCAGTTGCCCGATCAGCGCCTTGGCCTCGCGGTACTCTTTGCTCAGGATGTAGCCGGTGACGTATTTCCGGTTGTCGGAAATCAGTGCAGCCCACGGGACGCTAAAGGTCATGGTCCGCACCGCGCTCACTTGTCCTTTCTCCCGATCCGTGCGCTCCAACCGTCCTTCTCTGGCGGGGCCACCCGTGGTTCAAGTCGCAGCGTCTGGTAGTTCCAGCGCACCGGAATATCCTCCACCCCGCCGTGACGGTTCTTGTCGATAATCAGCCAGGTGTCCGCCGTCAGGCCGTTGCGGACAAAGCGGGAGTGGTCAAATAGCAGCACTTGGTGGGCATCGTTCTCGACCGCGCTCCCGCCCATCAAGCCTTGCGCCACCGGACGCTCTTGGCGATTGGCCGAGGTCTGGCGGTTGAACTGGGACAGCGTGACGAGCGTGACGCCCAGCGACAGCGCCACTTCGCGCAACTGGTGCGACACTAACTCCATGCGGTCGTGAATGGCGGGCACGTTCGGTGCCCATACAAGCTGCAAGTAGTCCACGATGAAATACTTGCACCCCGCGTGGTCGTGGTGGTAGCGCATCGCATGCACGATGTCGTCGATCTTGCTGATCGGGAGGCGATTCACGATGAGGTGCCCCCCTGTCTCCCGATGGATCGCGTCCACGGCCATCGCGGCCTTGGTGAAGATCAGTGGGTCGAAGCTACTTCCCTGCTCCAACTGCTTGACCGGCTGATCGCCCGCAATCGCCAAGAAGCGGGTCGCCAACTCATCCCGCCCCATCTCCAGCGAGATGAACGTGACGACCTCGCCATGCTGGATGGCGGTCGCGGCTAAGTTCAAGGCAATCAACGACTTGCCAGTGCCGGTGTTCGCGCCGATGACGATATTCCACCCTCGCGCCAACCCGATCCCGCCACCCCCTCCCCCGCAGCAGAGATTCCACAACGGCAGCGGCGTCGGCACGGCCTCAATCGGCGCTTGCTTCTGCTCGAAGATGCGCTCCAGCGTCATGCCGGTGATGCTGTCGAACGCGACGACCGGCGGTTCCGCGCCAATCGGGGTGGCGCTCGACAGACACGCGGCCCAGATCGTCGCCCAGTCTTCGGCCAGCTCGGTGACGGCGCTATGCAGGTCGCAGAGATCCTTGACGCCCGATCCCCCCACCGTCACATCCCGAATGACCTTGGCCTTGGGCAGCGACTTGGCGACCGACGCGACGAGCGTAGCGCCACCCTGATCCGGTTCCTGCCAGACATAGACGGTGCGGTTGGCGAGCAGGGCAGCATACTCGGGACGCCACTGCGACGCGCCAGGCAGCCCTACGGCGCAGATCCCGCGCTGCCATGCCGCATGACAGTCCGACTCGCCCTCGACCAGCAGCACCGGCGCGTCCTTCGGGGCCGCTGCCAAGACATGCTGCCCGTAGAGGGGCGCACCCTCGCCGTCCTTGTCCCAGAACGTGCCCTTGCGCGTCCGCAGCTTGGTCCGTAGCACCGCGCCGTTCGCGTCATAGTACGGGATCACCACTAGCGGCTCGCCATACTTGCCCACGCGCTCGGTCACGCCATGCTTGGCGAGATTGTCGAGCGAGAGGCGCTTGTGTTCGGCGTAGTCGAAGACGGTCAGGCCGTTCGTGCTGACCTGCTCGGGGAGTGTGAGGTGCAGTTCGTCAGCCAGCGAGCGCAGCGGCTCGGTGAACCCACACGCACTACAGCCCCACGCATGGTCGCCCATCCACGCCGAGGCGTTGCTGTCCTGATGCCGTGGACAGCGGAACGCCAGCTTGGTGCCCGACTTCTTGGTGCCCTTCTGCCGTAACAGCGCCGACTTAATGAGGCCGTGCGCGTCGAGGTGGTTCACTCGTAGCTCCACGTCCGGTCCTGCCGTTTGATCTTCGGCACCCCGTCCACCTCGGTAAAGGACTTGTCGTGAATGAGCAACTGATCTTGCGGCACCCATGAGAAGCGGCCACAGGTATTGGCAACCACCCAGAGATGCTTGTGCTGCGCGGGTTCCATGCCGAACCCGTCCTTCATGTGGTCCACGGCGAACCACAGGTACCCGTAGTCGATGGTCAACTTGTGTTCGTGGTCGAGCAACTGCACTCGCATCTCGTCGAGGTACGGCGGCTGCACGATCTCCGCATCCCAGCCATAGCAATCCCATGTGAAATACTTCGCGGCTAATGGGAGCAACTTGTCGGTCGGCTCCTTATCGGTGTGCCAGCGCAGCGCATGGAGGGGGAGATCCACGACCATCGCGCCGTTCTCCAACACGACATGACAGCAGAGGACACGGTTCGGCTGCACACTGACGCCCCACCAGACGGCAGGGATCAGATCATACGGCGATGATGCATCATCACTGGGGCGCACATAGTCGGACATCACCCAGACGTAGCGATGGCGCGGCAAAGCAATGTTATGGCTCATACGGTGCCCGCCAGTCGGTCGAACTCCGCGACATCCTGCCCTGACCGTGCCCACTCCTCGCGGGTACGACCATGCACGGTCACGACATTGAACTGCTGCCAGATCCCGTCCCGATAGAAGCGGGTGGACCCGATGCGGTACTTGGGGGGAGTGCCTTCCTTCTCGCAATACGCGGCATAGTTCCGTGCCGCTCGCAGCAGGTCCATTGGCTCTGCGCCGGCTTTGAGCAGGTCGAGGATCGCGGACCGGACAGGGACATGGGGGTGCGGCACATCACGCGCTGGATAGAGCGTGTGGATGTCCCCAACTAACACGTTGGCAAACTGCAACTGGTCTTTGCGGGTGGCACCGTACTGACGCATCGTGGCGGGGGTCGTCATGGCGGGTTATTTCCGGCGGCGGGAGTGGCTCCCCATGTTGCCCCCTCGGGGGCGGCGGGGAATGTCGAGGCGTTGCAACATCTGCTGGATCGCTTGATAACTGACGCCCAACTGTTCCGCAATCTGTCGGGTCGTGTGTCCGGCTTGGTACAGCGTGGCGACCAATACGCGGCGCTCGGTGGGGGTCAGCGGTTTGGACTCAGCCATGCGCGGTCTCCTTGGCTTGGGGGCAGAAGGCCCGCACTTCGCAGTACGAGGCGCAGCGGCGGTATTCGCCAGGCCGTTCTTGGATGGTGTGCCCCTCGGGGATCTCCGTGGGGCGCTCGTCGTACAGCTTGACGGCTCGCTTACCGCCGTCCTTCATCAGCGCGTACTGGGTGCCGGTGTACCAGCGTTCATCGTCCGTACACTGGATTGTGCGCCCTGCACTCGCATACTGGTGGAGCTGGATGCGGTCCACGATAAACTCCTCGGCCTCCTCCAGCGACCACAGCGGGATCGCCACGCGCACGATGGGCGTCTGCGGGTAGCTGTCGGGCTTGCGCTCAGCTTCCCCCTTCTTCCAGTCGCGCAGGATGGCGATGATCTCCAGCGAGGACACCGTGATCCCGTTCTTGTGGGCCAGCCAGCGCAGCACGTTGAGCTGCTGCGTCCAGGCATCGGTGTTCTGGAGCTTGTACACGGTCGTCACCTTGTAGTCCGACAGGACGCCCGTATCCATCTGCATCACGTCGAACTGGCCGGAGAGCTGCCAGCCGTTGACCTCGGCATAGAGGCGATCTTCGGCCACCATGCCCTCCTGCCGTAGCGCCGCCCGTTCCAGAATCGTATGCACCGCCTGTCCCAAGAGCGACCAGATGCGCTCCGAGACATCGGTGGTGATCTGGTCCTTGTGCTGCGCCATCAACGTGCGGATCTGGGGCGCGTCGATCAGCTTGGTCACGCTGATATCGCCGCCGCCCACATACGGGTCCGCCGTGACGGCTGCCACGATACTCTGTGGCAGACCATGCACGTTGGTATAGGTGGACATTACAGCTCCAGATGCAGCGCGGGGGCCGACGCCCCATCGGTCAGCGGCTCCACCAGCTTGGCGAGCACCGCTTCGGCAGCGGCTTCGACGCCAGGCGATGATAGGATGGCGATGTGTTCCTTGCCGCGCTCCTCATCGTTCTGCATCACCGCGATCCCCAACGCCACGAGCGAGATGAGCGTGGCGTGTTCCATCGGCGTGAAGGTCAGGGTCACCGACATTAGCGTGTCGCCTTGATAAAGAGGGTGGCGGCTGCCGACTGGATCGCGGCGGCGTCAATCGGAATCCCGGCTTCCTCGCACCGTGCCCCGAGGGTCGCCATCGCATGCGCCACACATTCCCCGTACACGGTCGCCAGTTCCCCGAGGCTCTGCTTCGGCGCAGCGGCATACGCGGGGGCAGCGGCAGCGGTCGTGCTCCCACCGCCGGCATTCGCGCCGAGGTGGAGGTTGGTGAAGGTCTTGCCGTCCTTCTTGATCTGTTCCAGTGTGATCGTCTTCCCGATAGCCGTCTCCGGCGTCAGGTTGAGACGGGCCAGCCCCTTGGCCCCTGACATCTCGGAGATGAACACGAGGTCATCGGCGTTGCCCTTAAAGACCATCTGGGGGCCGAAGTTGCCCTCGGCGCTTTCGATGGCGGTAACGGGCGACAGGGTGATCGGACCAGTGGCGAGCTTGTGAATCGGCATACATCCTCAGTGGGTAGAAGAAACCTGCGGGTCACACAACCTAGATCTGCTTGTCAACGTTGTCAATAGGGGACGATTTCCAGCCGATCCGCGCTTTCGACCGAATACCTGGCGCGGGTTGGTAAATCTCCACCGCCACATCGTCCATACGGCGGGCGTAGTACAGGATCAGTTCTTTGGTGCAGCGTTCGCGCTTGGCGATCTTCGCGGGGTCCGTTTCCCCTTGGCGCAGATAGGCGCGGATAATGTCCTTGCGGATCGCGCCGGCCTTGCGGACGAAGCTGGGCGGCTTGCGTGGCTCCCCGAGCGGCGGCGTCGGCGTGACGCGCACCGTCGGGTCGCGGGGGTCGATCCGGTCACTCATCCAGCGTCACCTTCATCGGCGGGGCCATGTGGCGAGCGTAGGGGTGAACCCACACGTCCCGCTGGCGTGGCTGCCACTTGTCGAGGAAGCAATGCAGGGTGGAGAACCACCCGTACTCGCGTGAGCGGTCGGTCATGGTGCTGTCGAGCACGGCCACTTTCTTCACCAGCTCGACGGGGATGCGCTTGCGGCCTAGGCTGCCCATCCAGCAGAACTTGTCGGTGTTCCAGATACCCTTGGTGATCGTGCCGTCTTTCATCTGGAGCTTGTACTTCGCGCCGTTGTTGAGATACAGGCGGCGGGGGCGGGATTCAGTCGTCATACGGTTGGGTTCTCAGGTAGGTGGTAATGTGGGCGAGACAGGAGTTGATGACGTGCATCGTGGTGGTGTGCTTGAGTGGCGCGTCAGGGCCACCCATTGCCTTCGACAACAGCAAGCGTTCGTACGCATCGAGCGCGTTGATGGCACGGCGTAAGCGGTCCCGCAACACGCGATGTTGGCGCTCTAAGCCAGGTCTTTTGTTCATGGGTAGTTGCCTCGGCGGGACATGTTCATCCACCGCTCCAACTCGGCGCGTTGGTACAGCACCCGCCCGCCCACCTTGCGGTACGGCGGCGACCGGCGCTCGTGTCGGAGTTTTGCCAGCGTCTGTTTGCAGATCCGCATGTACGCGGCGGCTTCGTCTGCGGTCAGATACGTTTTCTCCTCGCGCTCCTTGGCGTTCGCCTCTGCCGCCTCCACGCGCTGACACAGCGCCTCCACCCGCGCATGGTGTTCCCGCAAATCCTCGGTCAAGTCCTGCACGGCGCGTGTCACGGATCGGGCGAGCTTATTGGCTTGCGCTTGCCAGTGCTCTTTCTCTAACAGCAGTTCTTTGATGCGCTCGCGCAACTCATCGCTCATACGGCCTCCTCCTTCCAGACATACTTCCTTGGGAGTCGAGTTCTCCCTTCCCATCGGTTTGCTGTCCCTTCCCATGTTGCAATCACACTGCCGCTGCCGTTTGAGGACAGAACCGTCCGGTATATCACGAAGTCGTGATACCCATCGCCATCTTGTTTGTTTGCGTCAGTGTGCGCCTCACATCGGGACTTCGCTTCTTCCAATGTGGCGTAAATGCCCAAGACGCCATGATCGTACACGCCACGCTTTACGATGTAGTACAGGGTCATACGGCCTCCTCCTTGTCACGCGGGGTACACGCGGCCTCATACGCGGCCACGCTCATGTCGATCCGCCACCAATACTCCTCGGGGTTGTCGTCGCGTAGATGTTGCCGCCACTGGTGATATGTCAGCCCCGAGGGGCGGTCGTCGTCATCATCGCGCATCATTGCTTGCCTCCAGCCCAACCGCACACATCCGGCGCACCAAGTCCTGCGCGGACGCTTGCAGTGTCGTGACGGTGGGCGCGAGTGCAGCCCCTGCCACATCCCTTGCCGCAACACTTCCCGCAACCCATGCCGCATCCCTTGCCGCATCCCTTGCCGCAGCCCATGCCGCATACCTTGCCGCAACACTTGCCGCATCCCATGCCGCCGTGATGACCAACTGACTGTCCCGAGCGACAGCAGACGACATGATCGGTGGAAGCGCCCGAAGTGCCGCCGCGTGTGCCTCAAGCGACGGCGTGAGGTCCAACCACGCCGGAGCATTGACCCTCACCAGCCAGTCCGTCGCCATCCATGCGCGAGTCTCGTCATCGGCATCGGTGGTGCGCGTGCCGATCACATCGGGCAACAACGGGAGCAGCAGCCGCGCACGATCAGTATCGGGGAGCGCATCATTCCATGACCGCATAAACGCCGCAATCACTGGTGAGGCACACTGCGGCGCATCGCTCCACGGTTCACCAGCGAGCCACGCGACTGCTTCCATCGCGCACATCGCCTCGCCTTCGTCATGCTTGCCACGCGCTAACGTGGTGATCTGTTCCAGCTTGTCGTGCAAAGTATTCGCGCTCACTCTAATGCTCCCGCGTCGAGGATTTGGGCACAGACGGCGCAGCAGAGCGTCCCGTCGTCGTGCAGTTCGATGAAATACAGGTGATCGGCTGGCGCGTGACAGATCCCGCACCGCCATCCGTCCCGCTCCCCCACCGCTTCGATCCGATCCATACGGGCGCGGGCGTGGGCCTGGAAGTCGTCAGGGAGCGCCGGTACGTCCCCCAGCGGCTCCCCCA
>JACCDU010482994.1_pt1 | contig 25356 bp, 25 predicted proteins | sample 7446081 | NCBI WGS metagenome assembly JACCDU01 (sample SAMN15323447, study PRJNA562643) | freshwater metagenome | isolation source: river surface water | place: USA:Blue River Watershed | collected 2017-08-17
CGAGGTTGGAAATTACCAATCAAATATCTCTGAAATAGCACTTAGGGCGCAAGTTTCTAAGGCAACTATTTATAATCAATTTGCTGACAAGGCTGAGATGATGGAGTGTTTGGTTGAGTTTGAGGTGGAAAGATTAACTCAGTTAGCGCTCGCTGCCACATCCCGCGAAGAAGCTCTCTATTTGTTATCTACTCAAATTAGCCAAGATCTAGCTCTTAGGAAATTAGTTGAGTCTGATCCACTTGATATTGCAAAGCTTGTCACAATATCAACCCACCCAACATGGGTATTGGTCCACCAAGGCATTGCCAAGGTCTTTGGGGCCGATTCAGCTGCTTGCGGAGTAATTCTTAGGTGGTTAATTGGTCAGATACCTTCACCAATAACTGAGGATGAGTCCCGCACTCAATCCAAGCGCTTAGCAAGTACTTTGTTTCATAATTAATATAGATTTCAAGGTTTGTTATGCGTATCTCCGAACTTCGTAATCGAATAGCTGACTACTTTCCAGATCCAGATACCTATTCCAGGGACATCATCCATTCAGAGTTAGGTGGTATTAGCGTTAACTCAGCGATTGAGATTGGCATGGAGCCGGATGAGATTTGGAAGGCGGTCGTTCGCCATAACCCCTCGATGCCGGATCGATACAGATAGCGGCGTGTCTTAACCTAAAATTACCCCTTCGAACAGTTGTTCGATACACTTATCCTGCCCAACCAGAGCGGTTCCACAGTTCCGCTGGCCAACCGAGCCAGCCGTCAGTGATGTTCCGTACCTTCTGGACCGAACAATATGACCTCGCCTTAGGAGTTAAAAAACCTAGAGCTGGTCAAGGAGATGAAAGGAAGTAAATCAACTATGGCCTCTGCAAATAGAGAACCACAAGAAGATAAAAAAGAAGATAAACGATCTAGCGATCGTGCTAAATCCCTAGATACCGCCCTTGCCCAAATCGAGCGTCAGTTCGGTAAAGGATCGGTAATGAAAATGGGAGATCGCAAAGCTGTTGCGATGGAGGTAATCCCAACTGGTTCAGTTGCATTAGATATTGCTCTTGGCGTCGGTGGTTTACCACGCGGTCGAGTAGTTGAGATCTACGGTCCAGAGTCATCAGGTAAAACAACTGTGGCTTTGCATGCAATTGCTAATGCTCAAAAAGCTGGCGGCATTGCTGCATTTATTGATGCTGAGCATGCACTAGATCCAGAGTATGCAAAGAAACTTGGCGTTGATATTGATGCCCTTCTAGTTTCACAACCAGATACCGGTGAACAGGCACTTGAAATTATGGATATGTTAGTCAGATCAGGTGCGATTGATATTGTCGTAGTTGACTCAGTTGCAGCATTGGTTCCAAGAGCTGAAATTGAAGGCGAGATGGGTGACTCACATATGGGTCTACAAGCTCGTTTGATGTCACAAGCACTTCGAAAAATGACCGGTGCATTGCATCAATCAAATACCACTGCGATATTTATTAACCAGTTGCGCGATAAAATTGGTGTTTTCTTTGGTTCACCAGAGACAACTACAGGTGGAAAAGCGCTTAAATTTTACGCATCTGTTCGCATGGATGTTCGTAGAATTGAAACCTTAAAGGATGGTCAAGAGGCGGTTGGTAATAGAACTCGCGTCAAGATTGTTAAGAACAAGGTTGCTCCACCATTTAAGCAAGCAGAGTTTGACATCATCTACGGCGTTGGAATTAGCCGTGAGGGATCTTTAATTGATCTTGGTGTTGAAGCTGGAATTGTTAAGAAATCTGGCGCTTGGTTTACCTACGAAGGTGATCAACTAGGTCAAGGTAAAGAGAATGCTCGTGCATTCTTGATTGATAACCCAGATCTAGCCAATGATATTGAGACCAAAATTCGAGCATCATATGTTCCAGCCGAGATCGACCCTGCATTAGTTGCAGCAGTTGATGAGGCCACAGCTGATGTTGAGTTCTAATCTCTAATTCATTCAAAAATACCTTGAAGAAATCACAAGAGGTAGTAGCCGATCCCTACTCCGAGGCGATGTCGATTGCGTTGTTCGCACTTGCACCGCGCGCAAAGAGTAGGGATGAGCTATTTAAACAATTATTAAAGCGCGGGGTGGAGTCTGAAACTGCAAATGCTGTTTTAGATTCACTGGAGTTGCAAGGGCTTTTAAATGATCTTGAGTTTGCAAAATTGTGGAGTGAATCAAGGCAGCGCAGTAAGAAGTTAAGTAAGCGGGTAATTGCAACTGAGTTGCGTGGCAAGGGAGTCGCGCAAGACATTATTACTGAGGTAATTGAAGAAATCGATGATGAAACTGAGTACGCCCAAGCATTCCTGCTTGCTGAGCGAAAATATCGATCTATCTCTCATTTAGATCCTGAGGTTTCATATCGCCGGATCTCAGCATTATTGGCCCGTAAAGGTTATGGCCATGGGCTTTGCGCAAGAATTATGCGGGAGTTAACTGGCGTTAATTAGCAAGTAGAATTAGCCATATGCCTACTTTCGTGGTTGAGACTTACGGCTGCCAGATGAATGTTCATGACTCTGAACGAATTTCAGGTCTGCTAATTGATGCTGGCTACACCCAAGCTTTGGCCGATTCTCAACCTGATCTTGTTGTTTTCAATACCTGCGCAGTAAGAGAAAATGCTGATAATAAATTGTATGGAAACCTATCCTTCTTAGCACCTCGCAAAAAAAGTGATCCAAACTTTCAAATCGCAGTTGGTGGATGCATGGCGCAAAAGGATCAAGATGCGATTATTAAGCGCGCTCCTTATGTTGATGTAGTTTTTGGAACACATAACATTGGCTCGCTGCCCATACTCTTAGAGCGAGCTCGAATCGAAGAAGCATCTCAGGTTGAAATAAAAGAATCACTAGAACATTTCCCCTCTACTTTGCCGGTTAAGCGAGACTCAGCATTTTCTGCCTGGGTATCTGTCTCAGTTGGCTGCAATAACACCTGCACATTTTGCATAGTTCCCCAATTGCGCGGAATCGAAAAAGATCGCAGCATGGATGAAATTATGAAAGAGGTTCGGGCGTTAGTTGATCAAGGTGTTATTGAAATTACCTTACTTGGCCAAAATGTGAATGCCTATGGTGTTGATTTTGGCGACCGCGGCGCCTTTGCCAAATTACTTCGTGAGTGCGGAAAGGTGGATGGTTTAGAAAGAGTTCGCTTCATGTCGCCTCATCCACGAGATTTTACCGATGATGTGATTGATGCGATGGCACAAACTAAAAATGTGATGCCACACCTGCATATGCCACTTCAGTCTGGCAGTGACCAGATCCTGCAAGCAATGCGCCGTTCATATCGCAGAGATCGATACCTAGGAATAATTCAAAAAGTTAAATCTGCAATTCCAAATGCGGCAATTACTACCGACATAATTGTTGGATTTCCAGGAGAGACTGATCATGATTTTGAACAAACCATTGATTTAGTAAAAGAGGTGAAATTCTCCGCCGCATACACATTCCAGTACTCAAAGCGACCTGGAACTCCTGCTGCAACCATGGCAAATCAAGTATCAGATGAGGTAATGGCAGCTCGCTATAACCAATTACATAAGATCCAGCAGGAGATATCAAAGAGTGAGAATGAGAAACTAATTGGTCAAAATATTGAGCTACTAGTTTCTAGTAATGAAGGTCGACATGATGTTAATGAAAACCGAATGAATGGACGAAGTAAGGATTTCCGATTAACCCATTTTGATAACTCAGCAAAGTTGGCAAGAGCTGGGGATTTGGTTCAGGTCAAAGTTGTTGAAGCTTATGCAAACCACATTGTTGCCTCATCTCCAATATCTGTTAAGAAAACTAAGGGAGCGGATGCGCATGCTGCCTGGGTTTCTGAAAATGGTGATAAGCGAATTTTGCTTGGGATACCGACATTAGCCTCACTTAAATCTTTATGAGCCTAGTAATTATCTGCGGCGCTACCGCAACTGGAAAGAGTGATTTAGCAATATCAGTGGCAAAAGAGATTAATGCCGAGATTGTAAATGCTGATTCTATGCAACTTTATAAAGGTATGGATATTGGCACAGCAAAGCTTTCGCTTTTAGAGCGAGAAGGAATTAAACATCATTTACTTGATGAACTTGAAATCTCTGAAGAAGCAAATGTTTCTTGGTATCAAGGACAGGCTCGAAAGGTAATTGATAATTTAATTGATAGTGGAAAATCTGTTGTGGTGGTTGGCGGAACTGGTTTATATATAAAAGCAATATTAGATGATTTAAATTTTCCAGACACCGATCCTGCTGTGAGGCAGAAACTTACAGATGAAGCTCAAGTATTAGGTAATGATCAGATGCATGCTCGACTTGCTACTTTAGATCCTGCTGCCGCACTTGCAATTCCAAAAGAAAATATTAGGCGAGTTATCAGAGCCCTGGAAGTTATTGAAATTACAGGTAAGCCATTTACGGCAAATCTTCCCAAAGAGGCGAGTACCAAGTATCCAAATGCATATCAATTTGGATTGGTTTTAGATCGAGAAAACCTTGATGAAAAAATTGATCGCCGGGTTGAAGGAATGTGGGAAAAAGGATTTGTTCGCGAAGTTATGCAGTTAATGACTAAAGGCTTAGAGAAGGCGACAACGGCCAAGATGGCGCTTGGCTATAGCCAGATAATGAATTACTTAAATGGGGATTTTGATGAGAGTTTTGCTAAAGAGGAAACCAAACGCGTAACCCGGGCCTATGCCCGAAGGCAAGAAACCTGGTTTTCACGGGATAACAGAATCAAATGGTTGGCCCCTGAAAGTAATCAAAGCCGACTAGAAAAACTCTTGGCTAGTATTAATTAATGATGAAGGCAACATATGGCCACGGCACACATAATGATTTTGTGTTGGTCTTTGATGAGGCAGATCAGATCAAATTTACGCCAGAGCAGGTTAAGCGAATCTGTGATCGTAAAAATGGTATTGGTAGTGATGGCCTAATAAGAATTGTGAAGATTGATGGAGCCTGGTTCATGGATTATTTAAATGCCGATGGCTCACAAGCTGAGATGTGTGGCAATGGAATTCGGGTAATGGCTCGGTATTTAACAGATAAAGGACATCAACCAAGTGGAATCTATCCGATAAATACTAGAGATGGGCGTAAGTTTTTATCAGTTCCAGAATCTGGTGATATCACTGTAAATATGGGAAAGGTTAGCCAAGTTCCTGGTGAAATAAATGTTTCAACTGGCGCTAACTCATTTACAGGATTAAACATCGATATGGGAAACCCACATGCAGTGGTATTTGTTGAGAATATGGATTTAATTGGTGATTTAAAGAGTGCGCCTAAAGTTGAGCCAGCTGATGAGTATCCAGATGGGGTAAATGTAGAGTTTGTGAAGTTTCTGGAGAATGACCAGATTCAAATGCGCGTTCATGAGCGAGGAGTGGGAGAGACTCAATCCTGCGGCACTGGAACCTGCGCCGTGGCACTTGCTGCCACAATTGAAAAAAAGAAATCATTACCAGTTAAATGGATTATCAATCCACCTGGAGGCAGATTAATTGTTGAGATAGATGGTCATAGCAATGCCACACTCACAGGCCCTGCTGAACTCGTTAAAGAGGTTGAATTGGATAAATTCTTGTGAGTGAATCAAAGTTTGGCTCAGATGATGGGCTTGAAATTGATATTGATACTTTAATTCGAGAAAATGCCCAAGCGGTTGCAGATTATGAGCTACAAGATTCAGATGAAAGTAATAATCAAGATTTGCAAGATCGCCAGGCCCTGCGACGTGTCAATGGATTGTCGACTGAACTTCAAGATGTTTCAGATGCTGAATATCGTCAGCTGCGTCTTGAAAAGGTTGTATTGGTTGGCGTTTGGACTGAAGGCACCTCTAAAGATGCCGACAATTCCCTAAAGGAATTAGCTGCTTTAGCTGAAACTGCTGGTTCACAAGTAATGGATGCTTTGATTCAGCGACGAGATAAACCAGATCCGGCTACCTTTATAGGTTCTGGAAAGGTTACAGAGGTTCGCCAAGCTGTTGTTGCAACAGGTGCCGATACTGTGATCTGCGATGGTGAATTATCACCTGCGCAACTTCGAACTCTTGAACAAAAAGTTAAGGTTAAGGTTGTTGACCGGACGGCATTAATTTTAGATATCTTTGCACAGCATGCAAAAAGTCGAGAAGGTAAAGCACAGGTTGAATTAGCCCAGATGTCATATATGTTGCCGCGATTGCGTGGTTGGGGTGAATCTTTGTCCCGGCAGTCTGGTGGAACTGGCGGTATTGGCGGTCGTGGTCCGGGTGAAACCAAGATTGAAACTGATCGCCGAAGAATTAATGACAAGATGTCTAAATTGCGAAGAGAGATTAAGGAAATGAAAATCTCTCGAGATATCAAGCGCAATGAGCGTAGGAAAAATAACATTCCATCTGTTGCTATCGCTGGTTATACCAATGCAGGAAAATCCTCACTACTTAACAGATTAACTGGTGCGGATGTTTTGGTAGAAAATGCATTGTTTGCAACCTTGGATCCAACTGTAAGAAAAACTCAAAGCCATGATGGCCGGGTTTACACATTTGTAGATACTGTTGGTTTCGTCCGTCATCTACCCCATCAATTGGTTGAAGCATTTAAATCAACACTTGAAGAGGTTTCCCAATCAGATTTAATTGTTCATGTTGTCGATGGCTCTCATCCTGATCCCATGGAGCAAATTCGTGCCGTTAGGCAGGTCATCAATGAAATTGGTGGCGGTGAAATCTTAGAAATTATTGCGATAAATAAAGCAGATATTGCAGCCCCAGAGGTTTTGATGGAGCTATTGCGAACAGAAAGCAATGCTTATGCCATCTCTGCACGAACAGGTTATGGCGTTCCAACACTTGTTAAAGCAATTGAGTCAGCACTGCCAAAACCTAGCGTTGAGATTAATGCGGTGATTCCATTTAGTCGCGGTGATTTAGTGAGCGCAGTCCATGAAACTGGTGAAATTATCTCTGAAGAGTATTTGCCAGAGGGAACAAAAATTCATGCAATGGTTGGTGGGGCTTTGGCAAGAAAAATTGAGTTACTTTAAACAATAAACCCATTTGGAAATGGATCAGATGGATCAAGTAACCAGGTTGATTCACCCATTACCCAAGCTCGGCCAGTAACAGTTGGAACTATCGCAGGTAAATTTCCCACTTGCGTATGAGATTTAATTCGACCTTCAAATTGTGAGCCGATCCAAGATTCATTAATCAAAACATCGTTATCTTTAAATTCACCTTTTGCATACATCTGCGCAAGGCGCGCACTAGTTCCAGTGCCGCATGGTGATCGATCAAACCATCCTGGATGAATAGCCATCGCATTCTTCCAATGCAGTGAGTTATTTCCAGGAGCGATGAAATCAATGTGATGACAAATTGCAATATCTGGATTTTCTGGATGCACCGGCCTATTTTGTTGATTTATTGCATCACTTATTGCAAGTCCTGCGGTTAAGAATTTTTGTCCATTCTCACGTTTAAATTCAATTCCAATCCGATCGATCGGAATGATTGCATAGAAATTTCCACCAAATGCCATGTCATACTTAATTTTTCCGTATCCAGGAACATCAACTGTTTGGTCTAGTTGATATGAGAATGAGGGAACATTAGTCAATGTGACTTTCTCAGCTTTGCCATCTTTAACCTGCACATCAACAACAACTAATCCTGCTGGAGTATCAAGACGTACCGTAGTTATTGGTTCAACAACTGGGACCAAGTTCTTTTCTACTAAAACTGTAGCCACACCAATAGTTCCATGGCCACACATAGGAAGGCACCCGGAAACCTCAATGAAGATTACGCCCCAGTCAGCATCTGCTCTTGTGCTCTTTTGCAGGATAGCACCACTCATGGCTGGATGACCCCGTGGTTCATACATTAACCATTGTCGGAAGTGATCTAGATTTGCCATGAAGTGAAGACGTTTTTCAAACATGGTGTTACCAGGAATCTCTTCAATTCCACTTGTAACTACGCGCGTGGGCATGCCTTCAGTGTGCGATTCCACTGTTGTAACAGTGCGCAGACTATTTTTCACTTAATTATTTTCTGTTTTTGTAAAAATCTAATACTTGCTTAATATCTTTATTAAGCTGGGCCATATCATTTGCTGGAAGTGGCAATCTTGGCAATCTCGTTGGACCGCCATAGCGACCGACAGCCTCCATTGCTACTTTAATTGCAACAATAAACTCTTTTCGGCTATCCCAATTAAATAGGTTATGGACAGCTGCATATATTGGCTTTGCTTCATCATATTTGCCCGCCACACAAAGGTTATAAAGCTCAACTGATTCTTTTGGTAGTGCATTTGGAAATCCAGCGATCCAGCCAACAACGCCACCAGTTGAAAGTTCAAGTAAAACATCATCTGCGCCAACTAGAACTTCAATTCTTGGGGCGTAGTGATGTAATTGCCAAACTCTGCGGACATCTCCAGAAAATTCCTTAATCGCCACCACATTCTCGGCAGCTTCAGCAATTCGACCCACCAACTGAGGTGTTAGATCAACCTTGGTATCAAATGGATTGTTGTATGCAATTATTGGTAAACCAACTTTGCTTACCTCTTTATAGTGGGCAATGATCTCTTCATCATTTGCTCTATATGCAGTTGGCGGAAGCAACATTACGCACTTAGCACCTAATTCAGCAGCTTGCTCAGTCCAACGTCGAGATTCGGCCGCACCATATGCAGCAACACCTGGAACAACATTAAATCCAGCCGGAGCGGCCTCTAAAGCAGTTTTTAAAACTTGAGTTCGCTCTTCAGGTGTTAGTACTTGGTACTCACCAAGTGAACCATTTGGGATCGCACCGTGCACACCATTTGCTGCTTGCCACTTAATGTGGTCGGCATATTTATCAAAATCTATTGAAAGATCAGATTTAAATGGAAGTGCGGTTGCGGTTAGTACTCCATGCCAAGGTTTATTAGGTGTCATGGCTAAACCTTATTCGCCTGCTGCTAAAACACCAAGTGGAATTGGTGAAATTATTGGACGGTTCACAGCAGAGATCCGGTCTGTATCGGTAGGTGAGATATTCAATTCAGCCGCTACTAGATCAACAACCGATCTGCCACACACTCTACCCTGACAAAGACCCATGCCGCATCGAGTAAATAATTTTGCAGTTCTTGAATCAGTTGCACCTAGCTCCTCGATTGCATACTTCAAATTGCCAACCGAAACCTCTTCGCATCTACATACCGTGGTTTCATTCTCTAACCAAGTTAGCCAGCCAGATTTAACTGGGTAGGACCTTATTAATGCATCTGCAAATCTTTGTTTTTTAGCTCGTCTTTTTTTATGAGCTTTTGAAATTTCAACCTTGCAACCAACAAATTTCGCTGCCGATATTCCAGCAATGACTCCCTCTGCCATTGAAAGCTCAGCTCCGCCTATTCCAGTTAATTCACCAGCAACAAATATTCCAGGGATAGAGCTTTGTTGATTTGAATCTGCCTCTGCTACCACACCTTTATCCTTTGCAACCTTTAATTTACAACCCAAAGCTCCAGCCAACGAGGTATCGGCGGTAAAACCCCATCCAATTGCTGCAACATCACATTTAACATTTCGAGTTTTCTTCACCTTAAAATTTCGCTTAATGGTTGCAACATCAACAGATTCTAATTTTCCGTCAACACCTTTATGGGCAGCAATTACTGCTACTCCAAATCTGGCCCTTACTTTGCCTTGACTGATAGTTTTTATATAGTAAAAAGCCTCTTTTAATTTTGTGATGTTTTCCAACAATGTAAGCGGGGAAAGGAGCCAACGTTTTGATTTATTTGCCTCAAGCAACTCAACTACTTGACCACCGGCTTTAATAATTCCAGCAGCAACTGGTAGAAGAAATGGACCACTTCCAGCAACAACAACTTTATTTCCAGCTAAAACACCATGACCTTTAATCAAAGATTGAACACCACCGGGTGTCATTACACCGGGAATATCCCAACCAGGAAATGGCAAAGTGCGGTCATACGCACCTGTACACAAAACTAGATTTGCAGTATTAATTATTTTCTCTTCACCTTGATGCAGAACTCTTAAGGTATTAACACCATCTTTGTGGCTTGCACTCCAAATTTGCGCACCATTCCAGACAGTGATTTCCTTGCGAGCTTTAACTGCATTCATTAGAAGCATTCCAGTATCAAGGTCAAAGTGTTGATCCTTCTGACTCTCAATTGGCTCACTTGAATTTCGCCAGTACTGGCCACCTAATCTTTGATTACTGTCCAACAACAAAACTGGCGCACCGGCAGCTGCTGCAGCTAATGCTGCACTTAATCCGGCAGGGCCTGCACCCACGATTACTACATTATGCATGGCTACCTACTTGAGTTTGAACATTCATGCCAGCAGTAACTTCTATCAGGCATGCCCGTTGATTTCCAACTCCATTAATGACAACTAAACAATCAAAGCAAATACCAATCCCACAGAAAACACCCCGCTCATTTTGGTTAAATCTAGTTGTTCTAAGGGTGCGTTGATTTGCCGCAAGTAATGCTGCACCCACAGATTGGCCTGGCAGAGCCAACATTTTTTGGCCATCAAATGTAAATTCAATATTAGATTGCAAGCACTTCTCCTTCTTTAAATCGCTTCGGAGAAAAAGGTGTTGGATCCATAAATGCTTTTGTTCCGGTAATTTGTGAAACTAGTAGTTCACCAGTTGCCGGAGCTAATCCAATACCAGCACCTTCATGTCCTGCTGCATGCCAAAGACCTGAAACATTCGCATCCTCACCAATTACTGGCAAATGGTCAGGGGCGTAGGGACGAAAACCGCGATATGCCCGAAGTAGTGCAATATTGGAGAGTATTGGAAAAAGTGAGATCGCTTGTCTGGCAAGCTGGCGAAGAACTGCAACATCTAGATCTGATTTGAAACCAACTCGTTCTCGAGATGCACCTATTAAAATCGTTCCACTTTCTGTTCCCTCTACAACAGCAGAAGATTGCAGATCAGCATCACTGCTTGCAACATTGGCAACATAATCTGCATCATAAACTTTATGGTGCACGATCTTTGGAGCTGGCGCAGTAACTAAAATAAATCCACGTCTTGGCATAATCGGGAGGTAGGATCCAGCCATTTTTGCGACCTCACCAGCCCAGGTTCCAGTGGCATTAATAATTATTGGGCTGCTGTAGCGATTCTTTTCGGTAACTAAGCCAACAACTTTTCCAGATTCAACAGTTATTGATTTAACATTTTCTCCTTGCATGAAAACTCCACCTCGCTTGCGAACTGCGCGCATGATGCAGGCTGCCGCCAGCATTGGTTGGCATTGTGCATCCTGCGGATAAAGAACTGCATACTCAACATCTTTTGAAATATGTGGCTCAATCTGTCTAATTCCAGCTGCATCTAATTGAACGACCTCAATACCATTTTGGGCTTGCAGTTTTGAAAGTTTTTTAAGATTATCAATTCCTTGTGAGCTTCGAGATATAACAACGCCGCCCTTATCTTCTAACTCAAACCCGCCACCAACATCGGTATTTAATTCAAACCAGGCATCTCTAGATCTAAGTGCAAGTGTTAATTCTGCAGAGGGCTCTTTGTCTGAAACTAAAATATTTCCTTCACCAGCCCCAGTAGTTCCACTGGCAACTGGACCTCGATCAATGACTAAAACTTTCAAACCCGCATTAGTTAGCGCCAGGGCAGCACATGCACCAACTAACCCTGCGCCAATCACAATCGCATCTGGGTTTTTCATGAAGCAAATCTACTGTTAGTGGCCCTAATTTAACTATCAGCAGTGGGAAACTTCACTAACAAAAAGTGATTAAATCGATCATTTAAAGCAAATACTTGCCTTTGAAGAACCGCTTGTTGGGCAATCGCCAGAATGGGGACGGTATCCAACCGGTGAGGTGGGTTTTACTAATTGAAACTTTGATTGATGTTCCTATAAAAGCTTTCCACAGTTTCTTACTTTTTATCTAAAGAACCGAAAAATAATATTTGATACACCCATGGTTGATATGAATCTAACGCAGGAACAAAGAAGAGGCTTAATACTGGTTTTTACATTAAGCATTGGGATAGGCGCATTTTATTTTTTAAACTCTCGCCCACAACCTGCCACACAGGCCGTGGATGTTGTTACCCCTTTAATTAATCAGGTCGAGCAAAGTAAATTGATAATAAATGTAGCCGGAAAGGTTAAGAGTCCAGGCGTTTATCAATTACCACCAGGCTCTCGAGTAATTGATGCAATTGAGGCAGCAGGTAATCATCTAAAAGGAGTTGATATCTCTGACATTAATTTAGCTAGGTTGCTAGTTGATGGTGAACAAATCCTAGTTGGTGGAAACCGTCTTCAATCTAGTAAATCTGTTGCCAGGAAGATAACCGTAGATAATCCATTAGACATAAACCGAGCCACCTTGGCGCAATTAGATACTTTGCCCGGCATTGGCCCAGTCACTGCACAAAGAATAATTGATTATCGAAACAAGGTTGGAAGGATTAATGCGTTAGACGAGCTGAAGAAGATTTCCGGATTGGGTGGTGCAAAGTTTGAGGAGATAAAATCGTTGTTGCGCGTTATGTAGATTATCGTTTATTTGCAATCAGTTTAAGTTTGTGGGCGGCTTCGGCGTTAAGTAATTTCTGGCCAAGCGCAAAGCTGGTAGTAGCATCATTTTTGATTATCGGCATATTTGTATTTAGATCTCGTACCTTCTCAATATTGCTTATCGCAGCTTTGGTTGGAATTACGATTGTAAGTTTTCGCCAAAGCGCTTTACATAATCAACTAATTACAAGCAAGATAAATAGCACAGTACTTATCTCAGGTCTTGTTAGAAGTGATCCCCAGCTAAAACCAGGTCAAGTCGTGGGTTCCTACCGAAAACCAGATCAATTCTCCGCATTGCTAAAGGTGAAGGAAATTGATGGCATAAGAACAGATTTACCAATTCGAATTAGATTTAGCACAAAAGACAAGATTCAAATCGACCAGTCCATCTTGGTCAAAGTGCGCCTGGTTAAATCAAAAGAGCATAAAGTTGCAGCACTTGGTATTGCAACTGGTGATATTTCGATCATCACTCAACCGAGAAAACTTTTTAGATATACCGGTTTAATAAGGCAAGAGTTTAGAAATTTGGCAGCAGATTCTGAGGCTGGGAGATTAATCCCGGGGTTGGTGTTAGGGGATACTTCATTACAGTCTCCAGTTTTTATTGAACAAATGCGCAAAGTTGGGTTATCTCATCTGACAGCTGTTAGCGGGGCAAACTTTGCCTTAGTTGCAGCTTTTCTATTTTGGTTTCTTCAATTTGTGTTCAAATCGATCAAACAAAGGCTTTGGATAATTGTCATAATTCTATTTCTGTTTATCTTCTTAGTTCGCCCAACTCCATCAGTTCTTAGAGCGGCTGTGATGAGTGCGGTAATTTTGCTTTCAAAATACTTTGGCGAAAGATCCTTCGGAATTACCTCACTAGCTGCTGCCATAACCTTGCTGATACTTCTAGACCCAATTCAATCTAGCGATCCTGGCTTTGCCCTTTCAGTTTTGGCAACCGCCGGCATTCTCATACTCTCTCCATCTCTATCTAGTAAATTGGTGGGAGTAGTAAAAAATAAATTATTGGCTGAATCAATCGCTATCCCATTAAGTGCAACTATTTTCTGTTTGCCAGTTATAGTTTTAATCTCAAGCCAACTTGCAATTGTTTCGGTTCCAGCTAATATTTTAGTAGCACCAGTTATAGCTCCTATAACAATTCTTGGTTTTATTGCGGCAGTATTTGCGCCATTTATACCCCTAATTCCCTCATCATTGTTGTTTTTAGCAACGATTTTCGCGCAGTGGATTGTTTGGATCAGCAAAGTTATGTCAGAGGTGCCACAAATTATTTTCAACAAAAATTTTCTTTTTATTCTGCTTTTTATACTGCTAGCAATAAGTATCAAATTGAGTGTGAAATGGCCTCTGTATCTTTTGATTACTGGGGTTGTGCTCCTAACAGTTAATTCAAGTTTGATCTGGCCAGGTGTGAACTGGCAGGTTGCTAATTGTGATGTTGGACAAGGGGATGGCTTGGTTGTAAATCTTGGTAGTGCAAATGCAATCGTAATTGATGTTGGTCCTGACCCAATCGCTATGGATCAATGCTTAAGAAAACTAGGTATCAAATCGATTCCCTTATTGGTGCTAACACATTTTCATGCAGATCATGTTGGGGGCCTTTCTAAAGTTTTAAGCAAAAGACAGATTGGTGAGGTTTGGATTTCAAATCTATTAGAACCTGAAGCCTCATATAAAGAGGTTGTAACTCAACTTGGTGGTGTGAAAGTTAAAAACGTAGAACAAGGTCAGAAGTATGCTCTTCCTAGCCATGGTGTTGAGATATTAGTTGTTTGGCCAAGAACAAGCATGAATCAAATGCCTACTCTTCCAGGGGATGGATCTGTAGTTAACAACTCAAGTATCTCAGTGATAATTAAAAGTAAAGCTCTTACCCTTTTTGCTGGTGGAGACATTGAGCCAGCAGCGCAGGAAGAAATTACTAAATCTGGATATTTAACAAAAGTGGATCTACTTAAGGTTTCGCACCATGGCTCTGCTTATCAATATTTGCCAATGCTGGATAAGTTGCAACCAACAGTTGCGATTATCAGCGTGGGTAAATTGAATTCATATGGGCACCCAGATCCTGAGTTCATTTCTGAGTTATTTGCCCGGGGGATCAAAGTTTGGCGCACAGACCAATCAGGTGGGATTTCACTTGTCACACCCAATAAGATCAGGGCAACGGGCAAAGAATGGTGGCAAATACAGTGGGGTTAGTTCTGATTCAAGGGGCTGAAAGTTTGCTTGCCGACCGAGCAATCGCCCAAGTTATTTCCAGTAAATCAGGGGCTGAAGTTATCTCACTTTCGATTGAAAACATTGAAGTTGGAGTTATAACAGATAATTTGGCACCATCATTATTTGGTGATGAAAGAATTGTAGTAATAAAGGAAATTCAAGATTTGGATTCAGATTGTTCAGAAGAGATAGTTAGTTACCTAGAAAATCCTGACGATAATTTGACCCTAGTTCTTTGGCACAAAGGTGGAGTAAAGGGCAAAGCTTTAGTGGATAAATTGAAGAAAAGTGGTGCACAAATAATTTTGGCTGAAGCGGTTAAAAAAGAGGGTGAGAAGTCAGAGTTTATTAGAGGTGAGTTTAAAAAGTTAGATCGTAAAATCACCACTGAAGCTGTCCAAGCCCTAATTGATTCGTTAGGTAATGATTTGAGAGAGTTAAGTGGGGCTTGCTCACAACTTGCCTCCGATGTAGTAGTAGGAAAAACTATTGATGAAGAAGATGTGGTTTCTTATCAATTGGGTAGAGTCGAAAGCACTGGCTTTGATGTTGCCGATGCTGCATTAGATGGAAATACCCCGATTGCCATAATCAAGCTTCGAAATGCTCTTGCAACTGGCACTGACCCGATATTAATTGTGAGCGCACTTGCCTCTTCAGTTAGAACTTTGGCAAAAGTTTCAGGCGCATCTCGTTCTGCAAAGTCCTTTGAGTTGGCTCAATCTTTAGCGATCGCTCCTTGGCAAATTGATAAAGCCCGTCGTCAATTGATTGGCTGGAGTGATAATTCAATTTCAAAAGCGGTAGTGGCAATCTCAGCTGCAGATGCTGATATTAAAGGAGCGGCTTCAGATCCTATTTACGCCTTGGAACGGGCAATTATGACGGTTTGTGCTGCCAGAGGGTCTCGCTAAATAGGCTCAGTTTGAGCCTAACGGGTATGCGCTGATACCCTTACGACCTTGCTCAATACGATTTAAACAAACAACGAGAAAAGGTAATTCAAGTGGCAAACATTAAGTCCCAGATCAAACGAATCCGCACTAACAACAAGGCGCAGGATCGTAATAAGGCTTATCGATCAGCTCTTCGCACCGCCATTCGTAAATTTCGCGATGCAGTAACTGCCGGAGATGCCACAAAAATTAAATCTGAGTTTCAAGATGCTTCTCGTACATTAGATATGGCTGTTTCAAAAGGCGTAATTCATGCCAACAACGCAGCTAACAAAAAGTCAGCTATGGCTAAATTAGCCAATAAAGCTGGCGTTCGTTAATTTTCTAGAAACCCTTAAGGCATAAATGCCTTCCATCTCCAGTGCTAAAGCACCGCAGCCTGCTGCAACAAATCCTGCACAAATAAGAAATTTTTGCATAATTGCCCATATCGATCATGGCAAATCTACCTTGGCAGATCGAATGCTTGGAATTACGGGTGTAGTCGAAGATAGAAATATGCGTGCTCAATATTTAGATCGCATGGATATTGAAAGAGAACGTGGAATTACAATTAAAAGTCAGGCAGTTAGATTGCCTTGGCGTTCAGGTATTGATGGGCAAGATTACATTTTGAATATGATCGATACACCAGGCCATGTGGATTTCACTTATGAGGTTTCGCGATCACTTGCAGCGTGTGAAGGTGCAATCTTGCTTGTTGATTGTGCACAAGGTATCGAAGCGCAAACTCTGGCAAATCTTTATCTGGCTATGGAGAATAATTTAACGATAATTCCGGTACTAAATAAAATTGATCTTCCAGCAGCGCAACCTGAAAAATTCGCAGAGGAGCTTGCCAATCTGATCGGATGTAAGCCGGAGGATTGTTTAAGAGTTTCAGGCAAAACTGGCGAGGGCGTTGAGGTTCTTTTAGACCAGATAGTTAAACAAATGCCACCACCTGTCGGAGATCCAAAAGCACCCACTAGAGCTTTAATTTTTGATTCTGTTTATGACTCCTACCGTGGCGTTGTTACCTATGTAAGAGTTGTTGATGGACATTTATCGCCACGAGATCAAATTCAAATGTTCTCTACTGGAGTTCGCCATGAAATGTTGGAAGTTGGCGTGATTTCTCCTGAACCAATTGCTGGAAATGGTTTAGGTGTTGGCGAAGTTGGTTATTTAATTACCGGTGTTAAAGATGTAAGACAGTCACGAGTTGGAGATACCGTAACTACTTACAACAACCCTACGACAGTGGCATTAGCTGGATATAAAGATCCAAAACCTATGGTTTTCTCCGGTTTATTTCCTTTAGATGGTGCTGAATATCCGATGTTGCGTGAAGCATTAGATAAGTTGCAACTTAATGATGCTGCATTAGTTTTTGAGCCAGAATCTTCAGCCGCGTTAGGTTTTGGTTTTAGATGTGGCTTCTTAGGACTATTGCATATGGAAATTGTTCGTGAGCGATTAGAACGCGAAGCTGGATTAACGCTAATCTCAACTGCTCCTAGCGTGGTTTATAACGTAACGCTAGATGATGGCAAGAAGTTAGTAGTTACTAATCCTTCTGAATATCCGGATGGGAAAGTTGCAGAGGTTCAGGAACCAATCGTCAAAGCAACAATATTGGCACCTAGTGAGTTCATCGGAACGATTATGGAGCTTTGTCAGCAGCGCAGAGGCATTCAAAAAGGTATGGACTATTTATCAGAAGATAGAATTGAAATTCGCTATACATTACCGCTTGCCGAAATCGTCTTTGATTTCTTTGATCAATTAAAGTCCAGAACTAGAGGTTATGCCTCACTTGATTATGAACCAATCGGTGAAGAAGCAGGTGACCTAGTTAAAGTAGACATCTTGCTCCAAGGTGAAAAGGTAGATGCTTTCAGCCAAATCATTCATCGAGATAAAGCTTATTCATACGGCGTTAAGATGACGGAAAAACTTCGTGAATTGATTCCACGTCAACAATTTGAGGTGCCAATCCAAGCGGCAATCGGTGCAAAGATTATCGCTCGTGAAAACATTAGAGCCATCAGAAAAGATGTTCTAGCAAAATGTTATGGTGGCGATATCACGCGTAAACGAAAACTTTTAGAGAAGCAAAAAGAAGGTAAGAAGAGAATGAAGATGGTTGGCCGTGTTGAGGTTCCGCAGGAAGCTTTCATTGCTGCTTTAACAACTGATTCAGATAAAGTGAGTGAAAAGAAAAAGTAAGTGAATCTTGCCTTTTACATTCACATTCCATATTGCGTAAAGCGATGCGGCTACTGCGACTTTAATACCTATACCCCTGCGGAATTAAAGATTTCAGCGGGGCTTGAACAGATATCAAACTCTTACATAGATCTACTGCTTCAAGAAATAGATTCAGTACGCGAGCAAATTGTTGGAGAAATTACGGTTCCTTCCATATTTTTTGGGGGCGGAACTCCTTCACTTATGCAGCCAGATGATATTGGAAGAGTTGTATCAAAGATTAAGAATGAGTTTGATTTACCACTTAACTCAGAAATTACTTTAGAGTGCAACCCGGACACGGTAACTAAAGTTAGTTTAGAGAATTTCAAAAAAATTGGGATTAATAGAGTTTCATTTGGCATGCAATCTGCCGTTCCACATGTACTTGCCACTTTAGATAGAACTCACAAACCAGAGAACTTAGCGCAAGCGACAACTTGGGCCAACGAAGTGGGAATATCTGAAATTTCAGTTGATTTGATTTATGGCACACCTGGTGAATCAATCACAGATTGGCAAACCTCCATAGATTCTGCACTAGCGTTACCAATTACGCATATCTCAGCTTATGCACTTATTATTGAAGAAGGAACGAAGCTGGCAGCACAAATCAAACGTGGTGAGGTTCCAGAAGTCGATGATGATTTAGTTGCAGATAAATACTTGATCGCTGACAAAGCATTTAAAGAAGCAGGATTTGAGTGGTATGAGTTAAGTAATTGGTCTAAACCTGGCTCTGAGAGTAAACATAATATGGCTTATTGGAATGGAGATAACTGGTGGGGTGCTGGGCCTGGTGCACACTCACATTTAAATGGTAAAAGATTCTGGAATGTTAAGCACCCAAATCTATATAAAGAGAGAATTCAAAATAAACAATCAGCAGTTGCTGATTCTGAAGTACTTAAAAAAGATCAGATTGAAAGTGAGCGGTTAATGCTTCTCCTTAGATTACCTTCCGGAATTGAGAAGCAAACTTTGAATCAAATTCAGTTATCAGAACTATCTGAGTTTGTAGAAAGTGGCCATTTAGATCGCGCTAATTGGAATCTAGGTCGCGCCTCATTGACCCTAAATGGGCGATTAATTGCTGATCGAATTCTTAGAAAAATCCTCTTGTAGTACCTTTTGCTTATGAGTAATGCGATGCCAGGACGGCAACTTGAAATCCTAAAAGCGATTGTGGATGAGTATGTTGCTACAGAGGAACCAGTTGGTTCTAAGACTTTGGCTACTCGCGCGGGATTAGGTGTATCGCCAGCCACAATTAGAAATGAAATGGCGTTGCTAGAGGATGCTGGTTTAATTACTCAGCCGCACACGAGTGCTGGAAGAATTCCGACCAATAAAGGTTACCGAGTATTTGTTGATCAACTAGCTGAAGTTAAACCTCTTTCAAATGCTGAACGTAAAGCCATAGAGAACTTCTTAGATGGAGCAACTGATTTAGATGATGTAATTTCTCGCACCGTCAGGTTATTGGCTCAAGTCACCAAGCAAGTTGCTGTAGTGCAGTATCCATCTTTGATTAAAGCAAAGGTTCGGCATATCGAATTAGTGTTATTAAACCCAAATAGAATCATGATTGTTTTAATCACTGACACTGGACGCGTAGAGCAACGAATGGTTGAACTTGCTTATGAAATCACAGAAGGCTCACTTTCAGACTTACACAAAAAGGTCAATTCATTAATCTCCACCCAGTCACTTTCAAATGTCGCAAGCAAGTTAGAGAGTCTAAGTTCGAGCTATAGAGGCAGTGATAAGTCAAACATTGTTGTAATTATTACAACTTTAATTGAAATGGCTATAGAACAACCAGAGGAAAAAGTTGTGCTTGCTGGTGCATCAAATTTGGCGAGAGCAAACCAAGATCTTTCTACCAGTATTCATCCAATTCTTGAAGCACTAGAGGAGCAAGTGGTTTTGTTGAGATTGCTTTCAGGCACAGATTCTTCAGTTAAAGTTCAAATTGGTGATGAGCAAAGCGAGAAAAGTTTAAGAAAAACAAGCTTGGTCAAGGTTGGATATGCAAATGTTGGTGCACTTGGAATCTTAGGCCCAACTCGTATGGATTATGCCTCATCAATTTCAGCTGTGAATGCGGTTGCTAATTATGTTGGACGATTCCTTACTGAGAATAAATAGTTTATGGGCGATCTATACGAAACACTGGGCGTAGATAGAGATGCCAGTTTTGATGAGATCAAGAAGGCGTATAGAAAACTTGCTAGGAGCTTTCATCCAGATGTAAATCCGGATCCGAAGATGGCGGATAAGTTCAAGGAAATAACCGCCGCATATGAGATCTTGAGTGATCCAGATAAACGCCAAAACTACGATATTGGTGGAAGCGGTTTTGGTTCAGGTTTTGGTAATTCTAATTTTGGTTTTGGCGACATTATGGATGCCTTCTTTGGAGGAGGACAACAGCGCGGACCGCGTCCAAGAACTAGGCCAGGACAAGATGCACTTATTAGAGTTGAAGTTGATCTAAAGGAAGCTGTTTTTGGTTGCGAGCGAGATTTAAATGTTGATACTGCAATAGTTTGCACAAAATGTGGTGGAAGTGGATGTGCGAATAATTCAAGACCTAGAACTTGTGATATTTGCAAAGGTAGAGGAGAAACTCAACAAGTGGCCCGTTCAATTCTTGGACAGGTAATGACAAGTCGGCCCTGTGCAAGTTGCCAAGGTTTTGGTTCGGTTATTTCTGATCCCTGCACAGAATGCGCAGGCGATGGAAGAGTTAGGGCACGCAAAAGTATTCCAATCAAAATACCTGCTGGTGTTGAAACTGGAAACCGAATTCAATTAAGTGGGCAAGGTGAAGTTGGCCCTGGTGGTGGAACATCAGGAGATTTGTATGTTGAAATAGTTGAAATTCCTCATGAGTATTTACTGCGAGATGAAAATAATTTGCACATATCAATTGCTATTCCGATGAGCTCTGCAGCGATAGGTACGACCGTAAGTATTGATACCTTTGATGGACCTCAAAAAGTTGAGATTAAAGAAGGAACCCAAAGTGGCTCAACATTCACTTTGAAAGGCCTAGGTGTAACCAGACTTCGAGGTGGTGGGCGCGGAGATTTGATAGTGCATATTGAAGTCGTAATTCCAGGGAAGTTAACTCGAGAGCAAACTGAACTAATGAAGAAATTTGCTCAACTAAGAAATGAAGATGGAAGTAAGGTCACAGTTCACACCAATAGCGATCAAGGTTTTTTTGGTAAGTTAAGAAATGCATTCCGCTGATGCTTTCCTTGTTCTTTGCAGATCAAATCAGCACAGGTCCAACTCAAGATCTTCTTGGTGATGAAGCGCACCATGCCAGCAAAGTATTACGTCTTAATCTCGGCGAACAGATTAAAATTTCAGATGGCAAAGGTTCTTGGGTTTCAGGACCAATAACTGAAATTGAGAAGAAAAAACTCACAATAGCTATTTCTGATCGGGGAGCAAGTACGGTAGTTACTCCAGAAATAGTATTGGTTCAAGCTGTAACGAAATCTGATCGAAATAAGGAAATGCTTGAGTTGGCCGTAGGTGCAGGGGTAGATCGAATAATTCCCTGGCAATCAGAAAGATCGATTAGTAAATGGCAATCAGACTCTTATTCCAAATGGGAAATTGGAATTAAAGAGGCATGTAAGCAGGCCCGCCAAGTTCGCTTGCCTGAGCTAAATAAAGTGATGAACACCAATGAAATTTCGAAGTTATTCACTCAAAATAGCAGGGGATTTGTTTTCCATGAGTCTGCAAACATCCAATTTTCTCACCAAGAGGTGGATGAAAAACTAGATTGTGTTTATCTAGTGATTGGCCCTGAAGGTGGCATAACAGAATCAGAATTAGGGATTTTTACGCAAGCAGGGGGCCAAGTTGTTAGGTTGGGTAGTACAGTTTTGCGATCGTCCCATGCTGGATTTGCTGCAATTGCAGCTCTTCAAACAAGGTTAGGTAGGTGGTAGTAATGGATTGCTTATTTTGTAAAATTGTTGCCGGTCAAATTCCTGCCTCTATCGTTAAATCCACTAATTTGATTACTGCATTCAATGACATCACACCCCAAGCACCAACTCATATACTCATAATTCCAAATCAGCATTTTGCAAATATGGCAGAGGTGGCACAGTCAAACCTTGAGTTAGCTGGTGAAATATTTAAAACTGCTGGTGAAATTGCATCAGAACTTGGTTTGGATAGTTACCGAACCAATGTAAACACTGGAGCCGGGGCAGGCCAGTCGGTCTTTCACGCTCATTTGCACCTACTAGGCGGCCGTTCATTCGCTTGGCCACCTGGTTAAATATAGAATTGCAGCAATGGACCCCTTAGTCATTAAAGTACCAGCAGCATTTCCCATGGTCACTTTGGTTGGGCCTGCCGATAGTAATTTACGAATTTTAGAAAATCGTTTTCCACAACTATCTGTGACTGTTAGAGGTAATGAGATTTATGTTGCAGGTGAACCTGATCAAGCCAAACAGTTTGTTAACTTAGTTGAAGAACTAATTGCGATTTTACGAGGTGGACAAAACTTAACGGCAGATTTAGTTCGTCGTTCAATAGACATGATTAAGCAAGATCCGACAGAGCACCCAGCTGAAGTATTGTCACTTAATATTTTAAGTAATCGTGGAAAAACAATTCGGCCAAAAACTGCAAACCAGAAAAAATACGTGGATGCTATTGATCAGAATACGATAACTTTTGGAATTGGACCTGCTGGATCTGGTAAAACTTACCTGGCAATGGCAAAAGCAATTCAATCTTTGCAGGCCAAACAAGTTAATCGAATTATTTTGACAAGACCAGCAGTTGAAGCCGGTGAGCGTTTAGGCTTTTTACCAGGCACACTTCATGAAAAAATTGATCCATACCTACGTCCGCTATTTGATGCTCTGCATGACATGATTGATCAAGAAGCCATACCAAGATTAATGAATTCAGGTGTAATTGAGGTTGCACCATTGGCTTATATGCGTGGCAGAACTCTAAATGATTCTTTTATTATTTTAGATGAAGCTCAGAACACTACTGCCGAGCAAATGAAGATGTTCTTAACAAGACTTGGGTTTGGTTCCAAAATGGTTGTCACAGGTGATGTAACTCAGGTTGATTTGCCCAATAACTCTCAATCTGGATTAAAGATCGTTCAAGATGTATTGACGGGCGTAGAGGATATTTCTTTTATGTACTTGAATGCAGAAGATGTCGTTCGAAACAGATTAGTAGGAGATATTGTCACAGCTTATGGAAATTGGGATCAAAATATTTCAAAGAGCACTTTTCCAATACGAAGCGGTAAAGGTGATCGATAATCAATTCAAACAATAGTTTGAGTTATAAATTATGAAAATTGACTTAGAAAATCTCTCATCTGATGAGTGCAATGAGAAATCGATTGCGTCCGTTGTTGAATACTCGCTTAGTAGATTAGGAATTCATCCAGACTCTGAAATTTCAATAAGATTTGTGGATGAAGTTGAAATGACCGATCTCCACTTAAAGTGGATGCAACTGGATGGCCCAACTGATGTTCTTTCATTCCCAATGGATGAAATGAAACCCAACTCAGTTGCCAATGGTCCTGGAGTAGTTGGAGATATTGTTTTGTGCCCAACATATGCTGCAAAGAATGGCAAGCAGACAGTTGAAAGAGAATTAGAGCTTTTAGCTGTTCATGGGGTGTTACATCTTCTTGGATATGATCATGAAGAAATCGAGGATGAGGTTGAAATGTTTTCCCTGCAAGAAAAGATTCTAGGTGAGTGGAGAGCATTAAAGTGAGTATTTCTGAATTATCAGTCGTATTTATCCTGCTTATGTTTGCTGGATTACTTGCCGGATGTGAATCAGCTTTAACATCTTTATCAAGGCTATTAATTGAAGAAATAGTAGAGGCCAGCCCTAAGTACAAGAAACGTTTTAATTTGTTTGTTGAAAACCCATCTAGATATTTAAATGTACTTCTACTGGTACGAAAATCCTGTGAATTAACAGCAACTGCACTCGTTGCAACATCTTTTGTTGAGAATGGAACAAATAAAAGTTTTGCGCTAGCTCAGGCAATTATCTTGATGGTTGCAATTTCATATGTAATCGTTGGCGTTGGCCCTAGAACTTTGGGCAAACAAAATGCTCCAAAATGGTCAAAATCAGCAGTAACGATTGCTTATTTGTTGTCTCAAATTCTTGGGCCGCTAACTAACCTGCTAATTAAAATTGGAAATGCACTAACTCCTGGAAAAGGATTTAAATCAGGACCATTCTCAACTGAAGCAGAGTTTCGTGATCTAGTGGATCAGGCAAGTGAGAGTGGGTTTGTGGAGGAATCAGAACGAGAAATGATTCATTCCGTTTTCGATCTTGGCGAAACAATGGTTCGAGAGTTGATGATTCCTCGCACTGAAATGGTTTGGATCGAATCTGGCAAAAACTTAAGGCAAGCATTATCGCTAGCCCTTAGATCGGGATTTACTCGCATCCCGGTAATTTCAGATAATTTAGATAATGTGGTTGGAATTGCCTACGTTAAGGATCTTGCAAAACGGGTCCATGAAAACCGGGACGCAGAGCTAATAGAGAATGTAGAAGAGCATTTAAGAAAAGCAACCTTTGTTCCAGAGACTAAAACTGCAGATGAATTGCTTAAGCAAATGCAGAGAGATCAAATCCACATGGCAGTAGTAGTGGATGAGTATGGTGGAACTGCTGGGTTGATAACTATTGAAGATATTCTTGAAGAGATTGTTGGTGAAATCGCTGACGAATATGATGATGATGAAAGCGAAGAAATTGAGTGGTTATCAGATAGTAAAGCTAGAATCTCAGCCCGTTTGCATGTCGAAGATTTTGCAGAAAAATTTGATTCAGAGTTTAAAGCCGAAGAAATTGAGGATGTAGATAGCATCGGTGGGTTAATTGCTAAACATTTGGGTCGAGTTCCAATACCAGGAAGCACAATTACTGTACCTGGTTGGAAATTAACCGCAGAGAGACCAGTTGGTAGGCGCCATAGAATTGCAACAGTTCTAGTTGAAAAAATTGAGGAAGCAAGTCAAATTACAGATCAGTTGTAAGATGCTCTAATGCGAATTGTCAGATTCACTGCTCCTGCAGAGTCAGGCGTTGGAACAGATCCATTATTTGGCGTTCTAAATGAGAAAGATTCAATCCTACTTCTAAAAGGTGATCCAATATTTTCTGGAATTGTGCCCCAAGATAAAACTTTGAAATTATCTGAGGTTAAATTGTTGGCACCAGTTCTTCCTAGAAGCAA
>JACCDU010586566.1_pt1 | contig 25350 bp, 22 predicted proteins | sample 7446081 | NCBI WGS metagenome assembly JACCDU01 (sample SAMN15323447, study PRJNA562643) | freshwater metagenome | isolation source: river surface water | place: USA:Blue River Watershed | collected 2017-08-17
AAGGTTGCCTATCGCGGCCCGGTTGCTGAGGTTGTCCATCAACTTGTTGGTGGTCTACGTAGCGGCATGGGTTATGCCGGAGCGCCAGATGTCGAAACACTTCGCCGCGATGGACATTTAATTCAAATTACCTCTGCAGGGTTGCAAGAGAGCCATCCACACGATGTCCTCCATGTTGCCGACGCACCGAACTACACCAAGGCCAAATAAGGAGAGCGACTGATGGATATTGAAATCGCCCCAGGAAAACGCGCTCGCCAGGCATATTCATTTGACGATATCGCTATCGTTCCAAGCCGTCGTACCCGCGACCCAGAAGATGTATCTACAACATGGCAGATTGATGCCTACAAATTTGATCTTCCTATGTTGGCAGCTCCTATGGATTCAGTGGTCTCACCAGAGACTGCTATTGAAATCGGTCGCCTTGGCGGATTAGGTGTACTTAATCTTGAGGGTTTGTGGACTCGTTATGAAGATCCACGTATTCCACTGGGCGAGATTGCATCGATGCCAGATAAGCATGCAACTCGTCGCATGCAAGAAATTTATAGCGCGCCAATTCGTCCAGAATTGATTAAAGAGCGAATAAAAACTATCCGCGATGCTGGCGTCACTGTTGCCGCATCCCTTTCACCACAGCGCACCGCCGAACTTCATAAGGCAGTTATCGCAGCAGGTGTCGATATCTTCGTAATCCGCGGAACAACAGTTTCGGCAGAGCATGTAGCAACAGAGCGCGAAGAACTTAACTTGAAGAAGTTCATCTATGAACTCGATGTACCGGTCATTGTTGGCGGCGTAGCCACAACAACAGGTGCGCTCCACTTGATGCGTGCAGGTGCAGCCGGTGTATTGGTCGGATTCGGCGGGGGAGCAGCTCACACCACTCGCAAGGTATTGGGTATTGAAGTACCGATGGCATCTGCTGTTGCAGAAGTTGCAGCAGCTCGCCGTGAGTACTTGGATGAATCAGGTGGACGTTATGTTCATGTGATTGCAGATGGTGCTGTCGGTCGCTCAGGTGATATCGCTAAGGCGATTGCAATGGGCGCCGATGCGGTCATGATGGGATCTCCTCTTGCCAAGGCGACAGAGGCACCAGGACTTGGATGGCACTGGGGATCAGAGGCACATCACAGCCAACTTCCACGTGGCGAACGCGTCAACGTTGGAACAGTTGGTTCACTTGAAGAGATCTTGCTTGGACCTTCACATAGCGCAGATGGGTCGATGAATCTCTTTGGCGCACTTCGTCGCTCAATGGCTACATGCGGATATTCAGATGTGAAATCTTTCCAGCGCGTAGAGGTGCTTATTAGCCATGGCAAGTAACGTCACAGACGGTGGCGTTCTTGTCGTCGATTTCGGAGCACAGTACGCACAGCTCATCGCCCGTCGCGTACGTGAAGCACATGTCTACTCTGAACTCGTTCCGCACTCAATTACTGCAGCAGAAGTTCTAGCAAAGAAGCCTGCAGCAATCATTCTCTCTGGCGGACCATCGAGTGTCTATGCAGAGAACGCTCCGACCTTTGATTCAACAATTCTCACGCTAGGTATTCCTGTCTTTGGAATCTGTTATGGATTCCAAGCCATGGCACAAGGCCTTGGTGGCGTTGTGAGCCAGACCGGAAAATCAGAGTACGGTCGCACCGATCTGAGTGCAGAGAATTCATCAAAGACTTTCTCAACGCTTCCCACATCGCAGAAAGTCTGGATGTCACATGGGGACGCAGTTACTCAAGCACCGCCAGGATTTACCGTCACTGCATCAACATCAGATACTGCAATCGCCGCCTTTGAAAATGAGGGCGGACACTTAGCCGGTGTGCAGTTCCATCCTGAAGTTCTTCACTCAGAGTACGGCCAGGCGATTCTCAACAATTGGTTGATCAATGTTGCAAAGTGCCCTGCAACCTGGACGACTGCAAATATTGCATCGGTTGAAATTGAAAAGGCACGTACAGTCATCGGCACAAAGCGCGTCATCTGCGGATTATCAGGCGGCGTCGATTCAGCAGTTGCTGCAGCAATTATTCAAAAGGCTGTCGGTGATCAACTCACCTGTGTATTTGTCGATCACGGACTTTTGCGAAGTGGCGAATCAGAGCAAGTTCAGCGCGACTTCGTTGCCTCAACCGGTGTCCAACTTGTCGTTGTCGACGCAGTTGACCAATTCCTAAACGCCCTCAAAGGCGTTACTGACCCTGAAGAGAAGCGAAAGATTATCGGCCGTGAATTTATCCGCTCCTTTGAAAAAGCTGCTCGCGATATCGCATCAGGTGGCGATGTTGAATTCTTAGTGCAAGGAACTCTCTATCCCGATGTCGTTGAATCAGGCGGAGGATCAGGAACTGCCAATATTAAATCTCACCACAATGTTGGTGGATTGCCAGATGATTTGAAGTTCGCACTTGTTGAACCACTTCGCACGCTCTTTAAAGATGAGGTCCGCCAAGTCGGTCTTGAGCTCGGATTACCCGAAGAGATTATTTGGCGCCAACCATTTCCTGGTCCAGGACTAGGTATTCGCATCATCGGTGAAGTAACACAAGAGCGTTTAGATCTACTGCGCAAAGCCGATGTGATTGCGCGCGCAGAACTTAAGGCAGCTGGCCTTGATCGCAGCATCTGGCAATGCCCAGTTGTCTTATTGGCAGATGTGCGAAGCGTCGGCGTGCAAGGCGATGGTCGCACCTATGGCCACCCGATTGTTCTACGTCCTGTATCAAGTGAAGATGCCATGACTGCAGATTGGTCGCGCATTCCGTATGAAGTTCTAGAGAAGATCTCTACTCGAATCACCAATGAAGTCGCTGGTGTCAATCGCGTAGTTCTCGACATCACCTCAAAGCCACCAGCTACTATCGAGTGGGAGTAACTCATGAAGAAGATATCGCTAGCCCTTGTCCTTATCGCATCCGTTACGGGAACATCACTGGTCTCAGTGCAGGCTGCAGAGCGCCCTACATCTGTGGCCTCGTGTAAGAAATCAAATGCCAAGCCACGTGTGCCAGCAACGCTGAAGCAGCCAATGGTTCCGGCGAAGAAGATCCCTGCAACTCTTACTCTCAATACAAATTGCGGAACTATCCGCGCAACCCTGCTTACCAAACGTGCTCCACAGACAACGACAAATATCTCCTTCCTTGCTAATTCAAAGTTTTACAACGGAACTCTCTGTCATCGACTTACAACAGAGGGAATCTACGTTCTACAGTGTGGAGATCCGACAGCACAGGGTGCAGGCAATCCTGGAGGATGGACTGGCTATAAGGATGAGAACCTGCCAAAGGCAGGGGCTAAGAATTACCCAGCAGGCACACTTGCTATGGCAAATAGTGGCCCTGGAACAAATGGCAGCCAATTCTTCTTAGTCTATGCAGATACTCAGCTCGGACCTGATTACACAATCTTTGGTCGCATTACTTCTGGACTAGATATTGTGAAGAAGATCGGAGAAGTTGGTGCCTACAAGGTTCAATCAGATGGTCAGGCGTATTACGCACCAGATGGTTTTCCCATCCAACTCGTAGCAATTGAGAGCGCTTTAGCTAAATAAAATCTAATTTGTATTAACGATTTTAAATGCTTCAGCAATTCGACCTTCAGGCAATCCGCCAAGACCTGCATTGCGCTGACCCCACTCGCGAACCATCTTCTCTAGTTCTTTATTGTGGGCAGTCTGTGATGCATGGCTATGAAGAGCTGCCATCTTTAAATCAAAGGTATCGGTGATATCTACAAAGTGATCAGGGTGGCTAAAGCCCATCATCCACACTTCTTTTACTCGCCATGGTGCAAGGCCTTCGTTATCCAATAAATCTGTAAAGGCGAAAGGATTGCGCGCATCGGGATAGACAGCCTGTATTGCAGCTTCACCTGCAGCTAAGTGATCGGGATGGCTGGCACCGATACGTTCCCAGTTTCGCTCAGGTGATTGGCAGACCATGCGATCTGGCTTTGAGATACGAATCTGTCGCACTAAATCTTTACGAAGAGCAAGGGTTGGCTCGAGGTGGCCATCGACATAGTTAAGGAAGGTGATATCTGTAACGCCAATTGCTGCCCCTGCCGCGCGTTGTTCGCGTTGGCGGATGGCCGGCATCTCTTCCTTAGTAAATCCAGATTCTTCTCCGCCTTGATCGCCATTGGTGCAAAAGACATAGGAGACTTCAATGCCAGCCTTGACCCATTGAGCGATCGTGCCGCTTGCCCCAAAATCTGAATCGTCAGGGTGTGCGTTGATAACTAATACACGCGTGATTTCGGAATCGTTAAGAGGCTCCATGTTGGCCGATCCTAATAGACTCCCGCGCATGAACGAAATGGCAACGCCTGCAGATGCCTTGATTGCAGGGCTCAATCCAGCCCAACAGGCTGCCGTCATTCATTCAGGTGGACCACTTCTTGTTGTTGCCGGAGCTGGTTCTGGAAAGACTCGAGTACTTACTCGTCGCATCGCTTATCTGATGGCCGCTCGCGGTGTTCGCCCCTACGAAATTCTGGCAATCACATTTACCAATAAGGCAGCCGGTGAGATGAAAGAGCGCGTGGCTGAATTAGTTGGTCCAGTCGCACAATCGATGTGGGTCTCAACCTTTCACTCTGCATGTGTGCGCATACTGCGCCTTGAGGCACACCGCTTAGGTTTTTCAAACTCATTTAGCATCTACGACTCTGCCGATTCCCTGCGTTTGATTACGATCGTAGCTAAAGAGCTCAACCTTGATCCCAAGCGATATCCACCTCGCCAATTTCAATCGATGATCTCTAATGCAAAGAATGAATTGCTTGGCCCACAGGATTATCTCAATGCAACAACCAATCAATTTGAGCAAGTCGTCGCCGATGTTTACTCGGTCTACCAAAAGCGTCTGCAGTCAGCTAATGCGATGGACTTTGATGATTTGATCCTCAACACAGTCAAAGTTATCCAGCATTTTCCTGAAGCCAAGGCACGCATGCGTTCACGCTTTAAACATATCTTGGTCGATGAGTATCAAGATACAAACCATGCGCAGTACATACTGGTTCGCGAGCTGACCGGAACCCTTGAAGATGGCACGCCGCCTGCTGAACTCTGCGTAGTAGGAGATGCCGATCAATCAATCTACGGTTTTCGTGGCGCAACCATCCGCAATATCCTGCAATTTGAACTCGACTATCCAAATGCGACGACGGTACTTCTCGAGCAGAACTATCGCTCAACCCAGAATATTCTCAACGCGGCAAATGCAGTCATTACCCAGAACGCCTCCCGTAAAGAGAAGAATCTCTGGACAGATTCTGGAGCAGGTGCACCACTAATTGGTTATGTCGCAGAATCCGAACATGATGAAGCTGAATTCGTCAAAGATGAGATTAGATCGTTGCAACGCAATGGGATATCTGAACCGGGAGATACTGCAATCTTCTATCGCACCAACGCACAATCACGTGTATTTGAAGAAGTCTTTATGCGGGCAGCCCTTCCCTACAAGGTTGTCGGTGGCCTGCGATTCTACGAACGTAAAGAGGTGAAGGATCTTCTTGCCTATCTACGCGTTCTTGCAAATTTAGAAGATGAGATTTCACTGCGCCGAATTATCAATGTGCCAAAGCGCGGCATCGGCGATCGCGCACTAGAAGAAGTCGATCGCTTTGCCGCCCTCCAAGGAATCACTTTCTGGCAGGGTCTTAATCGCTGTGCTGAAGCCCATGAAGTTCCATCACGTGCAGCGGGTTCAATCTTGCAATTTGTATCGATGATGAACGCACTAGCGGTCCTGGTTGAAGCAAAGACCAAACCATCTGTCATTACTGAGGCAATCCTTGAGCAATCTGGATTACTTACAGAGCTAGAGGCAAGTACCGATCCTCAAGATGAGGTACGAGTAGAGAATCTGAAGGAACTCGTCGCTGTTGCTATGGAATATGAAGAGCGCCCGTTTGAGGCGTTGGCAGAGGATGAAGAGATTTCACTGGCAGGGTTTCTAGAAAAGGTTGCACTCGTTGCAGATGCCGATGAGATTCCAGATGGTGAAGATCATGGTGGAGTTGTCACCTTGATGACTCTGCACACTGCAAAGGGTCTGGAATTTCCCACTGTATTTCTTACAGGAATGGAAGATGGAATATTTCCGCACTCGCGTACATTCGATGATAAAGATGAGATAGAAGAAGAGCGTCGCTTGGCATACGTTGGCCTTACTCGCGCAGAAGAGCGTCTCTTTATCTCACGTGCTGAATATCGATCATCGTGGGGCGCTCCTAATTACAACCCGCCATCACGATTCTTAAGTGAGATTCCAGAAGATCTCATCGAATGGCGCAATGAAGGTCGTTCAACATTTTCATCTGGCAGCTCAATCCGCACGTCGCGTGTGGCATCGGCGCCACCACCTCGGGCCACCGGCAAGAAGAGCAGCGCAATGGTGCTCGAAGTTGGCGAGCGTGTGTCACATGACACATTCGGCCTCGGTACCGTTGTAGCCACCGCCGGCGAGGGGGATAAGTCCGAGGCGACGATCGACTTTGGGGATTATGGCCAGAAGCGACTTCTCCTACGCTACGCGCCGGTCGAGAAGCTCTAGCCCGACCTCTAAGATGGGGCCATTGAAATTACGCGCAATAGTGCGCCCCTTACTACACGAGAATAAAGGAGCGATCTAGTGGATCTCTTTGAATATCAGGCTCGCGATCTCTTCGAAAAACATGGAGTTCCAGTTCTTGCTGGCGCAGTTGCTACAACTGCTGATGAAGCATTTGCAGCAGCATCGAAGATGGGTGGCCGTGTAGTTGTTAAGGCTCAGGTCAAAGTGGGCGGTCGCGGTAAGGCAGGCGGCGTCAAGGTTGCAGAGAACGCCGATGAGGCTCGCGATAAGGCAGCTGCAATTCTTGGAATGGATATCAAGGGGCACACAGTTCATCAAGTGATGATCGCTCAAGCAGCACCTATTGATTCAGAGTATTACTTAGCGATCTTGCTTGATCGCTCAAACCGAACATTTCTTGTGATGGCCTCCGTTGCAGGTGGAATGGATATTGAAGAGGTTGCAAAGACAGCGCCAGAAAAGCTTGCAAAGGTTCCAGTCTCAGCAGTAGATGGCATCTCACTTGCAAAGGCGAAAGAGATCGTGGCGCAAGCTGCATTTCCTAGCGATGTTGCAGATCAAGTTGCCGATGTCTTGGTCAAACTATGGGAGACATTCTCTTCAGAGGATGCAACGCTCGTTGAGGTCAATCCACTTGTTGAGACCAGCGATGGAAAAGTCGTTGCACTCGATGGCAAGGTAACTTTGGATGAGAATGCAGAGTTTCGTCAGCCAGACCACGAGGCGCTTGTCGATCACAGCGCAACCAATCCACTTGAAGCGCTCGCAAAAGAGAAGGGCTTGAACTACGTCAAGCTTGAAGGCCAGGTTGGAATTATTGGCAACGGCGCAGGTCTTGTGATGAGCACCCTCGATGTTGTTGCATACGCTGGCGAAAAGTTTGGCGGCATGCGTCCTGCAAACTTCCTCGATATTGGAGGCGGAGCATCTGCTCAAGTTATGGCAGATGGCCTTTCAATCATTCTCGGAGATAAAGATGTGAAGAGCGTCTTTGTAAATGTCTTCGGTGGAATCACAGCATGTGATGCCGTTGCAAATGGAATCGTTGCCGCTCTTGAAACTTTGGGAGCTACCGCAACAAAGCCGATCGTTGTTCGCCTCGATGGCAATAATGTCGAAGAGGGACGTGCGATTTTAAATGCTGCAAACCACCCTCTGGTAGAGCAGCTAGACACTATGGATGGAGCAGCATCACGCGCTGCAGAATTGGCGGCGAAGTAAATGGCTATCTTTATCAATGAAGCAAGCAAGGTAATTGTTCAGGGAATGACTGGTTCTGAAGGAACCAAGCACACCCGTCGCATGCTCGCATCAGGAACTGCTGTGGTCGGTGGAGTAACACCTGGCAAGGGCGGACAGAGCGTCGATATCGATGGCCACTCACTTCCAGTCTTTAACACTGTCGCAGAAGCAATGGCGGCAACCGGTGCCAATACATCTGTTGTCTTCGTGCCACCTAAATTTGCAAAGGCTGCAGTTATCGATGCAGTCGATGCAAAGATGCCACTTGTCGTTGTGATTACAGAAGGTATTCCTGTTCACGATTCGGCTTTCTTCTATACCTACGCGCAAGAAAAGGGCACGACCCAGATCATCGGGCCAAACTGCCCAGGTTTGATCAGCCCAGGTAAATCAAATGTAGGAATCATTCCTGCAAATATCACAGGTGCTGGTCCTATCGGACTTGTTTCAAAGTCAGGAACTCTTACCTACCAGATGATGTACGAACTTCGCGATATTGGATTTAGCACAGCTGTGGGTATCGGTGGAGATCCAGTAATCGGTACAACTCATATCGACTGCCTTCGTGCATTCCAAGATGATCCAGAGACAACTGCGATTGTCATGATTGGTGAAATCGGTGGAGATGCCGAAGAGCGAGCAGCAGCATTTATTGCAGAGTATGTAACTAAGCCAGTTGTTGGTTATGTTGCAGGCTTTACAGCGCCAGAAGGGAAGACCATGGGACATGCCGGTGCAATTGTCTCTGGCTCATCTGGAACTGCAATTGCAAAGAAAGATGCTCTCGAAGCTGCTGGAGTGAAGGTTGGCCAAACACCAAGTGAAACCGCGCGCTTTATGCGCGCCATACTCGGTCGCTAATCTCTCATGTTGCAACGCGTCCTAGGGGTCACGTTTGCACAATCTCTACGTAGCGCTGCCAGCATTCTCCTACCTCTTGCATTTATTACATTGATTGCATGGGCGACTGCCGGCAGTGCAACAGGCACAACAGCAGATCCGATTCGCGCAGCGATGTGGATCTGGCTTGGTGCACACCATGTGCACTTTGATCTCGCCCTTTCGCCATCAGGGGTAGCTGGATATCTCTCCTATCTTCCAATTGGTGGCTTAATCCTGCCAATCCTTGCCTTGCGCAGTGGATTTAAGCGAGCGATCACGAAGTTAGAAGGTGATTACTCAAATCTCACAGGTGCGCGCCTCTTCTTCGCACTCTTCTACGCAATTATCGCCTCACTTGTTGCACTCTTCTCACCTTCTGCTGGTGTCACACCACTCTGGTGGATGGCTGCAATCTCCGCATTTCTGCTCGCCTTTGCAACGACTTTTATTGCAGATCGAAGCATCGTTCTGGCAGTCCCAGTCGTTTTTGCTTTCCGAATTCTTGCACTCCTCTTCGCCCTAGGTTTCCTTCTCTTCACCATCTCCTTCTTTAGAAATTTCAGCCAAGCAACGCTAATCACTGAAGTACTTGCTCCAGGAATCTTTGGTTCCCTTCTGCTCTTAATACTCAACATCCTCTATCTTCCAAATGTTGCCATCGCCGCTCTCTCGTATATAAGCGGAGCTGGCTTTGCAGTAGGTGCAGGAACTCATCTCTCACCGATTACCCAAGATATTGGCCAGATCCCAGCTCTTCCTCTTCTTGCAGCGCTTCCGATCAATTCAAATGCGCTCATACTTCTCTTCGCACTTGTAATCGTAGGATCTGGCGCCCTCTTAGGATTCTGGACAATCACTCTTCAGGAAAGGGTTGCCTGGCAAAGTTACTTCCTCCTTCTGATCATGCTCACACTCGTTGCCTATTTGGCAGGTGGTGCGCTGATTACTGAGGCAATGGGAGCAATGGGCGTCTCAATCTGGCAATTTTTACTTGCAGTGGGAGCGCAGTTGCTACTTGGATTGGCAGCGATGAAATTTCTACCACGATTGAAGGTTTTCTCTCGATGAAGAAAATTACGCGCGCACTCATTAGCGTTTACGACAAGACAGGGATAGTTGAGTTAGCTAGAGAGCTGGATTCAGCCGGAATTGAAATTGTCTCTACTGGAGCTACAGCTACAGCCCTGCGCGATGCCGCAGTAGCTGTGCGAGATGTCAGTGATGTAACGGGCTTTCCGGAAGTTCTCGATGGACGCGTAAAGAGCCTGCATCCTCACATTCATGCAGGAATCCTTGCCGATCAGAACAATCCTGAACATGTGAAGGCGATAGCCGATCTAGATATTGCACCTTTTGATCTAGTCATCATCAACCTTTATCCATTTGTCGAAACGATCGCAGCAGGGGCCACTTTTGCGCAATCAATCGAGCAGATAGATATCGGTGGCCCAGCATTGATGCGCGCTGCTGCAAAGAACCACGCAAGTGTGGCGGTAATTTCTAGCCCATCTCAGTATCCACTTATCTCTCAAGCGATTGCCGATGGTGGCTTTAGCCCAGAGGCTCTGCAGCGCCTTGCACTTGAAGCATTTAGAACTACAGCCGAATACGATCTTGCAATTGCGACATCGCTTGGCGCAAGTCAATCTCTGCCCGAGTGGTTCGGAGAGATCTACAGACGTGAACAGCCACTTCGTTATGGTGAGAATCCACATCAAGTGGCTGCGATCTACCGCAGTGCATCTGACGGAATTGTCAGCGCAACTCAACACCATGGCAAAGAGATGTCATTTAATAACTATGCTGATGCAGATGCTGCATGGCGAGCCGTCCATGACCATAGCCAGCCATGCGTTGCGATCATTAAGCATGCAAACCCGTGTGGAATTGCCATAGGAGCTGATATTGCTTCTGCCTATGCAGCTGCACATGAGTGCGATCCTGTCTCTGCATTCGGGGGAGTAGTTGCCGCCAACCGACCAATCTCTCTCAAAATGGCAACTGCGCTGGCTGAAGTTTTCACCGAAGTAGTTATCGCCCCTGGTTATGAAGATGGGGCAATTGAGATTCTCTCGCGCAAACCTTCCATTCGAATACTTACCTGTACATCAACTTCGACTGCTCCTTTAGAGCGCAGACCAATCTCAGGTGGCATGCTGCTACAAGCCAGCGATCTCATCGATGCGCAAGGAGACGGGTCTGCAGCCTGGAGACAGGTCACCGGAGCTCCTGTTTCAGCAGAGGTATTGGCAGATCTTGAATTTGCTTGGCGCAGCGTTCGCTCAGTAAAGAGCAATGCAATTCTTCTTGCAAAAGATGGCGCGTCGATCGGTATCGGAATGGGACAGGTCAATCGCGTTGATAGTGCAAAGCTAGCTGTCGATCGTGCTGGAGATCGCGTTGCGGGAACAGTGGCTGCAAGTGATGCCTTCTTCCCATTTGCCGATGGAGTAGAGATCCTCGCCCAGGCTGGGGTGATCGCCATTGTGCAACCAGGCGGAAGCGTCCGCGATGAAGAAGTAATTGCTGCAGCACAGGCTGCAGGTATCGCTATGTTCTTTACTGGCACGCGACACTTCTCGCACGCCTAAGCAGTTAGGATTTAGCCATGAGCGCGCAGATTCTAGATGGCAAGGCACTTGCTGCATCGATCAAGAAAGATCTCACCGCGCGTACTGCAGCCCTGAAGGCAAAGGGCACAGTTCCAGGACTTGGAACAATTCTGGTTGGTGACGACCCTGCATCGCATTCATACGTTGATGGTAAACATCGAGATTGTCGCGAAGTAGGGATTACATCCATTCGCGTTGAACTCCCAGCAACTGCCTCACAACAAGATGTCCTTGCTGCTATCAAGGATCTCAATAACTCAAAGGAATGCACTGGATATATCGTGCAACTTCCGCTTCCTGGTGGAATCGATACTCAAGAGATCCTCGAGTCAATCGATCCTGCAAAGGATGCAGATGGTCTTCACCCGCTCAACCTTGGAAGATTGGTCGCAGGCTACGACGCGCCACTTCCATGTACGCCGCGCGGTATTGTCGAATTGCTCAACCATTACAAAATTAATCTCAACGGAGCAGAGGTAGTTGTTATTGGCCGTGGACTTACCGTAGGTCGCCCGCTTGGGCTTCTGCTCTCTCGTCGCCAAGAGAATGCAACTGTAACTCTGACGCACACGGGTACGAAAGATCTTGCCTTCCATACCAAGAGAGCAGATATTGTCGTTGCAGCAATCGGACGGTCACATTTCTTGAAAGCGTCAATGATTAAGCAAGGCGCTGTGCTCTTAGATGTGGGTATTTCAAGAACTGCAGATGGTTTAGATGGAGATATCTGTCCTGGCGCATACGAGGTTGCCGGATATGTATCCCCGATGCCAGGTGGAGTGGGGCCAATGACGCGCGCTATGTTGTTACAGAATGTCGTCGAAGCGTGCGAGAAGAGATGAGCAGATATCGCACGATTTCGAATGCGCTATTGGCCATCGGAATCCTTGCCGGCATCTTCTCCTTTATCCGAGTGGGATCACTCTTTATCGCCGCAGCGATGGCTGTAATCGCCCTGGCAGCGCGGAGAGAGTCACCTGCCCGCGGGGTTATCTCGACCTATCTGCCAATTTTGATTGCTATCTCACTTACTGCGATGGCGATAGCACTTCCGCGCGGGTTGTAGGCTTGGCCTAAATCGCAGCTGGCACAGGCCAACTGAAAGCAACTTCATCCAATATATAAGAGGTCTCATACATGGCAAAGAAAGTCACAGTTGTCGGAGCAGGTTTCTACGGATCAACTACTGCACTTCGTCTAGCTGAATACAACATCTTCGACACCGTCGTTCTCACAGATATTCTCGAAGGAAAGCCTGAGGGTTTAGCCCTTGATATGAACCAATCTCGATCCATCGAAGGATTTGAGACAAAGATTATTGGAGCAACCACAACTGCAGATGGCGCAGGCTATGAAGCAACTGCAGATTCAGATGTTGTTGTCATTACTGCAGGCCTTCCTCGTAAGCCGGGAATGAGCCGCATGGATCTCATCGGAGTAAATGCCGGAATCGTCCGCGGCGTTGCCGAAAACATTGCAAAGCATTCTCCAAATGCCGTCATCATAGTGGTCTCAAATCCACTCGATGAGATGACAGCCCTTACTCAGATTGCAACAAATTTCCCTAAGAACCGCGTGATGGGTCAGGCAGGAATGCTCGATACCGCTCGCTTTACCAACTTTGTCGCTGAAAAACTTGGAGTTGCAGTCTCATCTGTGAAGACTTTGACACTTGGTTCACATGGCGACACCATGGTGCCGGTTCCAAGTCGTTGCACCGTTGATGGTGTTGCTCTCTCTGAAAAGCTCTCGGCAGAAGAGATTGCAGATTTGGTAGACCGCACACGTAATGGTGGAGCAGAAGTTGTTGCACTCTTGAAGACCGGATCTGCCTACTACGCACCATCTGCCGCAGCTGCTCGAATGGCTAAGGCTGTTATCGAAGATTCAGGCGCGGTCATGCCGGTATGTGCATGGGTCGATGGCGAATACGGAATCTCAGGTGTCTATCTAGGTGTTGAGGCAGCAATCGGTCGCGAAGGCGTCAAGAAGGTTGTTGAAACCGCGCTGACAGATTCAGAGTTGGCTTCTCTCAAGGAGGCAGCGGAGGCTGTACGCAGCAAGCAAGCAGATGTTCAAACACTGTAATTGACTAAAGATTTATAGAAAGATAGCCATTAAAAGACACGAGATAAAGGGATAAGAATGAGCAAGATCAAAGTAACAGGAACCGTTGTTGAGCTAGATGGCGATGAGATGACCCGCATCATGTGGCAGTTCATCAAAGATTCGCTCATCCTTCCTTATCTTGATGTCAATCTTGAGTACTACGACCTTGGTATGGAACATCGTGATGCCACCGATGATCAGGTCACCATTGATGCAGCACATGCGATCCAGAAGCATGGCGTTGGAATCAAGTGCGCAACCATTACTCCGGATGAAGCTCGCGTAGAAGAGTTTGGCCTCAAGAAGATGTGGAAGTCTCCTAACGGAACTATCCGCAACATTCTCGGCGGCGTTATCTTCCGCGAACCAATCATCATCAGCAACGTTCCACGTCTTGTCCCACACTGGACCAAGCCGATCGTGATTGGCCGCCATGCATTTGGTGATCAGTACAAGGCAACAGATATCAAGGTTCCAGGTGCTGGAAAGCTTACTCTGACCTACGTTCCTGAAGGTGGCGGAGAGCCAATGAACCTTGAAGTATTCGATTTCAAATCTTCAGGTGTAGCGATGGCGATGTATAACGTCGATGATTCAATTCGCGACTTTGCCCGCGCATCACTGAACTACGGACTCCTTCGTAAGTTCCCTGTCTACCTTTCAACAAAGAACACCATCTTGAAGGCCTATGACGGTCGCTTTAAAGATATCTTCCAAGAGATCTACGAAGCAGAGTTCAAGAAGGACTTTGATGCTGCAGGCATTTGGTATGAGCACCGCCTTATCGATGACATGGTTGCCATGTCACTTCGCATGGAAGGCGGATACGTCTGGGCATGTAAGAACTACGATGGCGATGTCCAATCAGATACGGTCGCACAGGGTTATGGCTCACTTGGTTTGATGACATCAGTACTCATGACACCAGATGGAAAGATCTGCGAATCAGAGGCAGCGCACGGAACAGTCACACGCCACTACCGCGATCACCAAGCAGGTAAGGCGACATCGACCAACCCAATCGCTTCAATCTTTGCCTGGACACAAGGGCTAGCTCATCGTGCCAAGCTTGATAACAATGCAGAGCTTGCAGAGTTCTCCAAGACTCTCGAGCGCGTCTGTATTGAAACTGTCGAACAGGGCAAGATGACCAAGGATCTATCTCTCTTGATTGCTCCTGATGCTCCATGGCAGACCACTCAAGAGTTCTTGAATTCAATCGATGAGAACTTGAAGAAGGCTATGGCTTAACGGATTAAAAATTGGAAATAAAAAACCCGCCGGATATCCGGCGGGTTTTTTATTTGAGCTGAATTAGAGACGCTCTCCAGTTGTTGCGCTGAAGAGGTGAACTGAACTCTGGTTTGCAGAGACAGTAATTGTCTGTCCGGCACGTGGTGGGTTCTTTGGATCCCAACGTACGATTACCTGAGCACCCTCATCAGTTGCATTTGCAAACTTCACTGATGAATCTGCAGGCTTTCCGTAGACGAATGCATCTGAGCCGAGCTCTTCAACAACTTCTACAAGGACATCAAAGCCAGAAGATGCAGGGGCAAAGCCTTCTGGACGGATTCCAACTGTTACAGATGCACCAGCTGATGCAGGAACTGCAATCTCGAGGTTTCCAAGCTTTGCCTTACCGCCAACTACTGGAGCTGTAAGCAAGTTCATTGCAGGTGAACCGATGAAGCCAGCGACGAAAGCGTTTGCTGGGTTGTCATAGAGATTACGTGGTGTATCTACTTGCTGGAGGAGACCATCCTTAAGAACTGCAACGCGATCGCCCATGGTCATAGCTTCAACCTGATCGTGCGTTACATAAACGGTGGTGATTCCTAGACGACGCTGTAGAGCGGCGATCTGTGTACGAGTTGCAACACGCAACTTCGCATCAAGGTTTGAGAGAGGCTCATCCATAAGGAAGACCTGTGGTTCGCGAACAATTGCGCGACCCATAGCAACGCGCTGACGCTGTCCACCTGAGAGAGCCTTTGGCTTACGATCAAGGTATGGCTCAAGGTCGAGCAACTTTGCAGCTTCGCGGACGCGCTTGTCGCGCTCTTCCTTTGAAACTCCAGCAATCTTCAGAGCAAATCCCATGTTCTCTGCCACTGTCATGTGTGGGTAGAGCGCGTAGGACTGGAAGACCATTGCGATGTCGCGATCTTTAGGTGCAACGTTTGTTACATCTTTATCGCCGATGAGAATACGACCAGCATCGATCTCTTCAAGGCCTGCCAACATGCGAAGTGATGTTGACTTTCCGCAACCTGATGGTCCAACGAGAACAAGGAACTCGCCATCGTTTACAACGAGGTTGAGCTTGTCTACTGCTGGGGCGGTTGTTCCTGGGTAGATACGTGATGCGGCTTCAAATGTTACTGATGCCATGATAAGCAACTCCTTCTCCGGGCAGGTACGTGCCCGACGGTCCGAGGATGAAGGTGTCCACCGGTTGGTGAACGGTTGAAGGCTACGACAGGCGGGGGCAAAATGGAAGAGAATTCGCTAGACTTCCCACATCATGGAGAGCCACTCGTTTAGCTCACTTCTTGGCGATCTGGGCATAGTTGCCCTTCTGGTTGCCCTAGGCGGCCTCTTTGTTGCCGCTGAAATCGCCCTCATCTCATTGCGCGATAGCCAGATCAAACAGATGGCTGCCAAAGGAAAGCGCGGGGCAAAGGTTGCATTCCTTGCCTCCAATCCCAATCGCCTTCTTGGCGCGGTTCAGATCGGCGTAACAGTCAGTGGATTTCTCTCTGCCGCACTCGGCGCCGAACGATTAGGCGCATATGTCATTCCCTGGCTAGAAGATCGAGGGCTGGCAAGCGGTGCGGCCAACACAATCTCACTTGTAGGCCTTACATTGGTGATTGCCTATTTCTCACTTGTCTTTGGCGAACTCGTTCCTAAGCGCTTAGCACTTTCTCGCACCGAACCCATAGCTCTATCGTTTGCCGGGCTCATTGATTTCACCGCCAAATTATTTAGACCAATCATCTGGCTCTTATCTCACTCCACAAACTTTGTTGTGCGCATCTTTGGTATCGATCCCAACGAACAACGCAGCGCAATGTCAGAAGAAGAGCTCCTTGATCTGGTGGCAGGACATGCAGCGCTGACCGATGAAGAGCGCGACATTGTTGAAGAAGTCTTCAATGCTTCAGAGCGCCAAATCCACGAAGTCATGGTTCCGCGCACTGAAGTTGATTTCTTTGATGCATCCCTCACCGTTGGAAAGGCGATCAACCTTGCCATGGATAAGGCCCACTCGCGTTATCCGGTGGTTCGTGGATCTACCGATGAAGTGATCGGATTTATTCACGTTCGCGATCTTCTCGATACCACCCTTGTAAGTGCCGGCGGAAAGATCCAAGAGATGGTCCGATCCGTGATGTTCTTACCTGGAACAAAAGGTGTACTTCCTGCGCTCACCGAGATGCGCAATCAACGCCAACACCTTGCAATCGTTCTCGATGAGTACGGTGGAACAGATGGCATCGTCACGCTCGAAGACCTCGTCGAATGTCTGATCGGTGATATCCGCGATGAATACGATGGAGATGAGCAGGAGATCACTCAAGAGACTCGCACAGGTGATTTTGAGGTTGACGGCCTAGTCTCGATCGAAGATATCCACGATGATTCTGGAATCGAACTACCCGAAGGGCCATATGAGACCGCAAGTGGTTTTGTTATGCACTTCTTAGGCCGCATCCCGGTCGTGGGTGATGTCGTCAATATCAATGGAATTCGTATCGCCGTTCTCACAATGGAAGGCAAGCGCGCAGGGCGTTTATTGATCTCGCGGAACTGACAATTCATGCAAGAATTGCTCACATGAGCCAGAAGAGAGTGCTATCGGGAATCCAACCCACCAGCGACTCTTTTCATCTCGGTAATTACCTCGGCGCAGTCAAGCAATGGGTTGAGCTTCAAGATTCCCACGATGCTTTCTACTGCATCGTCGATCTTCACGCCCTCACAGTTGAGACCGATCCAGCGCTCCTGCGTCAACGGACACTTGCATCAGCTGCGCAACTGCTAGCGCTAGGGATCTCTCCCGAAAAATCAACGCTCTTTGTTCAATCGCAAGTTCCACAACATAATCAACTTGGCTGGATCATGGAGTGCATGGCTGGATTTGGCGAAGCAAGCCGCATGACGCAATTTAAAGATAAGTCAGCTAAATCTGGTTCTGATTCTGCGCGTGTGGGTCTCTTTACATATCCGATGTTGCAAGCAGCCGACATCTTGCTCTATCAAGCAGATTTAGTTCCAGTCGGTGAAGATCAGCGCCAACATATCGAACTGACTAGAGATTTAGCGGGACGATTTAATGCTCGCTACGGCCAAACCTTCCAATTGCCAGAGGCATACATTCTCAAAGCTGGGGCGAAGATTAACGATATTCAAGATCCGACAGCCAAGATGAGTAAATCCTCTGGCTCGGTGGCAGGTGTTATTGAGATTATGGATTCACCTGAAGCGAATTTGAAGAAGATTAAATCTGCGATCACCGATGCCGGTCGCGAAGTTACCTTTGACCCCATTGAAAAGCCTGGCATCAGCAACTTGCTCACAATTCACAGCGCCTTAAGTGGTCGCACAATTGCAGAACTTGAAAATGAATTTGCCGGCAAGGGCTATGGAGATTTCAAAGCCAGTGTTGCCGAGGTAGTAGTTGAGTATTTACGTCCAATTCGCCAGCGCGCACTCGATCTTCTCGGCGACGAAAAGCACCTGATTGAGATTTTGCATGCAGGAAGTGCCAAAGCTCGAGAAGTTGCTTCACAGACACTTTCGGCTACATATCAAGGTTTAGGTGTGGTCAGTTGATGAAGCTGCACATCACCTCACTAGTACTGATCTCGGCGCTCTCACTCTCTTTTCTTGCGCCAACAGCGCAAGCTCAATCACCTGTGATCTGTCTGGCCTATGACACAGGCGGGCCAGGAGATAGCTCCTTTAACGATGCGGCGCAGTCAGGGCTTAAAGCTGCTGCGAAAACACTTCAATTCTCTCTTGAAACAACTGTGACCTCAGGAGATGCGCAAGATCGTATCGATCGCGTAACGGCGCTCGTTAATAAGAAGTGCACAATCGTGATCGCAGTCGGAACCGGATATGCAGCAACGCTGAAAGAGCTATCGCAGAAATTTCCAGAGACACAATTTGCCATCCTCAACGATGCCACTGTCGATGCTCTCAATGTCACCTCCATTGTCTTTGCCGATGTCCAAGGGGCATATTTAGCTGGATATTCAGCAGCCCTAGCCAGCAGGACTGGCAAGGTTGCAATGGTTGGCTATGCCTCACAGAAGAGCCTCTTTGAGAAGGGTTTTCTTCCTGGAGCTCGAGCTGCCAAGAAATCAATTACCGCAACTGCTCGCTATATCTCATCTTCGGCAAGTGGTGTAACAGCATCGCTACTTCGCTCTAGCCATGACGTTATCTATCTGACAACTACTGGTTCTGCTACCGATGTCTTTAATGTGATCGCAGCTTCCAATAAGAGCAGCAAATCCAAGAGAACTGCCGGAATCATCACTATTGAGCCGGATCAATTCCTGACAGTTGATGCATCTACCAAGAGATTTGTCCTGGCAACTGTTGTAAAGCGCATCGATCTGGCACTGATTGATCTCCTAAGCACAACACTTTCTGGAAGCACTCTCTACGATGTGGTCGATAAAGATCTTGGTGTCTACGGTCACCGCTATGACATCAACGATAAGTGCATCGAAATCACACTTCGATCACCTGCTCTGATTGCGGCAACTTCAAAGATCAATACAGCAAGTGTTGCCGCAAGTAAGTTAAGCGCTTAAGAACTTCTTTAGAGGTTCACGCAGAGCATTGAGCTCTTCTAATGCAGCGTTGCTATCTGCAGTAATTACTTCGATATAACACTTCAGCTTGGCCTCAGTTCCCGATGGGCGAATAATGATGCGCACTCCGCCTGCTAGCCAGATACGTAGCCCATCTGTTGGGGGCAAGCCATCTGTTGGAGCAGCCAGGTCATCGATACTCTCCACGTCTTTGCCTGCAATCGCGCGTGGGGGATTCTTGCGTAGCCCTGCCAAAAGTGCGGCGATAGCGCTCACATCCGAGACGCGAATAGAGATCTGTTCGGTGCCGTGGAAACCATGACGTGCCCAGACCTCATCAAGAAGATCGTTGAGATCCTTTCCTTGCGATGCTAAATCCGTTGCGATCTGTGCCAAGAAAATAGCTGCTGAGATTCCATCCTTATCGTTGACCGTCTTGGAATCTACTGCATAACCGATTGCCTCTTCATAGCCGAAGGCGAGATCTTCAATCTTGGCTAGCCACTTAAACCCTGTGAGTACTTCCCGGAAATCAATACCGTAGTGAGCACTGATCTTCTTGAGAATCGATGATGAAACAATCGAGTTACCGAAGGTTCCGCGAGGGGCACTTCTTGCTATCCATTCACCGAAAATCACACCGAGTTCATCACCGCGCAACATGTGCCACTGACCATTGCGATCTTTAATTGCTGCAGCACAGCGATCTGCATCAGGATCATTTGCGATTACCAGATCGGCATTATGTGCACGTGCAGTTGCCAACGCTAGATCAATTGCGCCTGGCTCTTCTGGATTAGGGAAGGCAACGGTCGGAAAATCTGGGTCAGGCTCTGCCTGCTCGGTAACAAGGATGAGATCAGGAAAACCAGCTTCTGCAAAGACTTTCTTAACCGTCTCTGTGCCAACGCCATGCATCGCCGTATAGACAACCTTGAGTGTGCCCGGACGTTTGGCTAATCTGGCTGTGCGCTCTATGTACTCGTTGATGAGAGTCTCATCAAGAACGCTCCACTGCGATCCTCGAGGTTGAGATTGTAGAGAAGTGATTGCTGAGATTTCACTTGCAATAAATCCATCTGTGGGATTGATGATCTGTGAAGATGCGTAAGAAATTCCATCTGCATCAGGACCGATATAGACCTTGTAGCCATTATCTTGTGGGGGATTGTGGCTGGCAGTAACCATGATTCCAACATCTGCCTTCAACGCAGTTGTTGCATATGCAAGGACAGGTGTTGGTAGCGCTCTCGGCAAGAGAAATACCTCCATACCCGCTCCACTGAAAATCTCAGCGCTCTCAATTGCAAAATCATGCGATCCATATCGGGCATCGCGACCGATAACAACACGAGTCATTCCGCGCTTTTTCATATAGGCAGCAATTCCTGCAGCAGCACGTCCAACAACAGCGCGGTTCATCGACGATGGCCCTGGCCCTATTGGACCTCGTAGCCCTGCAGTACCAAATTGAAGAAAACCGCTAAAGAGCGGGCGAAGTGATGCCTCATCGCCACTATCGACGAGAGCTTGAAGTGCAGCAGCAGTTACAGGATCTGGATCATCTGCAATCCATGCCTGAACTTCTGCAAGAAGAGTGCTCTCCATCTTTAGATAATCTGTGGAATTGTCTTTGCTAGTAACTCTCCCATAGAGCTAGCCGCAGCTTTTCCTGCAGCAATAACCTCTTCATGGTTGAGCTTCTCGCCGGTGACACCGGCAGCTGCATTGGTAACAAGTGAGATGCCAAGAACTTCGGCGCCTAGCGCATGTGCTGCAATCGCCTCTGGAACGGTAGACATTCCGACAAGATCGGCGCCCAATGTGCGCATCATATGAATCTCGGCAGGGGTCTCATATGTTGGCCCGCGCCAATGTACATAGACGCCCTCCTGAAGTGAAGAATCTGCTGACTTCATTATCGCGCGAATTCTCTTGCTGTAGAGATCTGTGAGGTCAACAAATGTTGCACCTACAAGAGGGGATTGCGCCGTAAGTGATATATGGTCACGAATAAGTACTGGTTGCCCAACGCGATAAGCGGTGTTGATTCCACCGCAGGCATTGGTCAAGATGATTACCTTGCAGCCAGCCTTGACTGCAGTGCGAACACCATGGACAACTGGCTCCATCCCTTTGCCCTCATACAAGTGGGTACGACCTAAGAAGACAAGTGCGCGTATTGTGCGATCGCCATCCTTAATTTCGTAAGAGCGAACTTTTCCAGAGTGACCCTCAACGGCTGGAGGAAAGAAGCCGGTGATCTCTTCAGCATTACATTCAAATGTTGGTGTACCTAGTGCATCGACTGCGCCAACCCAGCCAGAGCCCATCACGAGCGCAACATCATGGGTTGCAATACCGCTTGCTTGTGCAATCTCAGCAGCAGCCAACGTCGCTGCCTTGAGTGGATCGGTGTAGAGAATCTCAGTAGATGTCATGCGTCAATAATGTCACAACTCGCAGGTTTACTACTTACATCGCCTTGACCTGAGGCCAGGTGTATCCAAGTTCGGTCAATGCAGCGCGTAGGAATGGCATCGATATTCCAACCACATTGGTGTAATCGCCCTGAATGACCGGAATAAATGGTGAGCCGTGGCCATCGAGAGTAAACCCACCCGCAACCTGAAGTGGCTCACCGGAGGCGATGTAATCCTCGATCTCCTCATCTGTCATCTCAGAAAATGTCACTTGTGTAGTCACGCGATCTGCAATCTCGATGCCTTTTTCCGTATCAATAATGCAATGACCTGTGTGTAAGAGGCCGCTGCGTCCACTTATTGCACGAGCACGCTCTCGAGCTATCTCTGGGGTTCCTGGCTTACCAAATGAGAGACCATCGACATCAAATGTTGAATCGCAGCCGATGATGATTGCTGGATAGTCAATCATCTCTCTGACGGTGTGGGCTTTAGAGATCGCAAGAGCGATCACCATATCTGCAGGAGTCATCGCATTGAAGAAATCCGTCTCTTCATCCACGTGGCTCACAATGATTTCAGGGTGCAGCCCAGCATCTACAAGTAAACGTTTTCGAGATGTTGATTGAGATGCGAGAACAATCTTTGGCATACGTCAGGCCTTTCCCTTCGCACTTCTCATCAGATGATGAGAACCTCATGGCCGTACGCTACTAGCCTGACGCCATAATTTGGTGACAACTTCATCTACGATGAGATCGTGAGAAATCGTTTTCCAGTCGTTGGAATCATCGGCGCAGGAAGTCTGGCGCGCCTGCACCTGGCACCAGCGATAGCTCTAGGTGTCGACCTCAAGGTATTGGCAACGAGCAAAGACGACAGCGCTGCGCAGGTCTGCAACTACGTCATTGGCGATCGCAACAACCTGAGCCACGTACTCGACTTCGCGCGCCAATGTGATCTGGTCACATTTGAAGATGGCGCAGTCGGGCTATCTATCGTCAAAGGGTTAGAGGCAGAAGGTATTCGCGTCTATCCGCGCTCTTCAACTCTAAGCCAGAGCCGCGATAAAGAGCAGATAGAGAGCGATCCCGATCTGATCTTTGCAGTATCTGTTGCTCGTTCTGCTCACGGTCAGGCATGCACATGGTCTCCAACACAGGTGATCATGAGCGATGGCAATATTGTCGGCACGATAACTCCAGCTCCCTTAATCACTTCAGAAGTATCAGCAAGTGCGGCAGAGCTAGCTCTCACACTCGCAGACCGTCTCGGATTAGTTGGTGTGATGACAGTTGAGATGAGCTACACAGGTGGCCAGCTATCTCCATTAAATCTTGTCATGCAACCAGAGATTTATGGACATTGGTCGATAGAAGGTTCAGTAACTAGTCAGTACGAACAACATCTGCGAGCAATCCTAGATTTGCCGTTAGGTGATCCATCGATGTCTGCCCCGTATGCAGTTATGGGCACTGTCGTTGGTCGCGATAAGAGCGATATGTATCGCCCTTATCTGCATCTGATGGCTCGTAGCCCAGAGCTGAAGGTGCATCAATATATGAACGAGGTAGCACCCGGTCAGACGGTGGCGCACCTGACAGCAGTCGGAGATGACCTGGCACACCTACAAGAGATCATTGAGCATGCTCGCGATTACATGAGTGGTGTGATTGACGAGTAAGGAGCAGATTTAATCTGTGCGGCCGAGGGCGTGTACACGCCAGCCAGCCTTGCGCCACTTGTCACGATCGAGAGCGTTTCTGCCATCAATCAGGAACTTTGATTTCACTAGTTGTCCGATTACAGCCGGATCCAACTCGCGATATTCCTTCCACTCAGTTAGATGAAGGATCGCATCGGCTTCTTTGACGGCATCAACCACACGCTCTGCAAAATCAAGGTTTGGAAAGCGTTTACGGGCAGGTTCAATTCCCTTGGGATCGTGGACAACTACTGCCGCTCCTGCTGCCTGGAGCTGGGCTGCAATATCAAGTGCTGGGGAGTCACGCACATCATCACTATCTGGCTTAAATGTTGCACCTAAGACAGCGATTTTATATTGAGTCAGATCATCAGAGAGATCTGCACGGACAACATCAATCACACGTTGGCGGGCGCGTAAGTTAATTGCATCGATTTCGCGTAAGAACTCAAGTGCTTGATCTGCTCCGAGCTCTTGGGCACGGGCCATAAATGCGCGAATATCTTTGGGAAGGCATCCTCCACCAAAACCAATTCCTGCTTGCAAGAAACGATTTCCGATACGTGGGTCATACCCAATTGCCTTTGCCAAAACCGTGACATCACCACCGGCTGCCTCACAGACTTCAGCCATTGCATTGATAAATGAAATCTTCGTTGCAAGAAATGAGTTAGCTGCAACTTTAACGAGTTCGGCGGTAGGAAGATCTGCGCGAATCCACGGTGTACCTAAGGCAATGATTGGCTCGTAGACCTCTTTAAGAATCTCTTCGGCGCGATCATTGGCAACACCAACTACTAGACGATTTGGAGTCAAGGTATCTTCGACAGCGAAACCTTCACGCAAGAACTCTGGGTTCCACGCAAGATCAGCATGAGGTGCATCCTTTGCTAACTGATCACGCAACATTTGAGCTGTGCCGACAGGAACAGTTGATTTTCCAACAACGAGTGAACCATCTTTGAGGTACGGAGCAATCGCAGCTACAGAAGACTTTACGTAGGTCAGATCTGCCGCTAATCCATCTTTGCTTTGCGGTGTTCCCACGCAGATGAAGTGAACACCCGCATCGGCAACGGCTGAGAAATCTGTTGTAAATGAGAGGCGCCCTGTCTTCATTTCAGCTGCAAGGAGGGTATCTAAGCCTGGCTCGTAGAAGGGAAGCTCGCCGCGTTGCAACATATCGACCTTGGTCTGATCTGTATCAATGCCGACGACATCAAATCCAAGAGAGGACATACATGCGGCATGTGTTGCCCCGAGGTAGCCACAACCGATTACCGATAGCTTTAAAGTCATAGGCGCGAGTCTAAGGCACGAACTATTTAATCTCCCCGCATGGATTTTCATCTGCGGTGCGAGTCTTAAATTTATCGACGATTACAGGGGCTGGCTTTGCAGTAGAACTGGCAGAGGCAGATGGCGTTGGGGTGACTTCATCAACAAGAGGCAGGTCATCACGAACTCGCGTCCACAAATCTGCCCCAAGAACGTCATCCCAGATAACAACTGATAGCCCCTCATATCGACCATTCGGATTTGAGAGTGGAACTGTGAGGGTTCGCACATTTCCTGATGACAAATTCTTCATCTGCTTTGCCAAAGTAAGGAGATCGTTTGGATCAAGTCCTGCATCTAATGTGACACTCGCCAGAGAAGCTTCGATGAAATTCTTCAATTTAAATGGATTTAACAACGTTCCGCTGCTGGTGGCCTTATTCAGCACTGCACTCATAAATTGTTGTTGGCGCTGCATACGTCCAATATCTCCACGTCCATCAAAGTCACGGGTGCGCACATATTTAAGCGCTTCGATGCCATCAAGAGTGTGCACACCTGCGCTAAGAACTAAGTGGCTCTTGGGATCATCGATATCTACCTTGGTGCAGACTTCAACGCCTCCGAGGGCATCGACAATTCCAGCAAATCCGGCGAAGCTGACCT